>Ga0247783_1000050_pt1 | contig 38551 bp, 38 predicted proteins | sample UWRJL064202C5_FD_179911 | JGI IMG/M metagenome (GOLD analysis project Ga0247783, IMG submission 179911) | Plant litter microbial communities from Arlington Agricultural Research Station in Wisconsin, United States - UWRJ-L064-202C-5 | ecosystem: Environmental > Terrestrial > Plant litter >...
CTTTTGGAGGCCTTTCTTCTGCTGATTCGCCTTGGGACGTCGTATGCAGCTTGCTCCTTGAGCGCACAGGGCTACTGATGCCGCATTTGAAGGGCGACGGCATCATCGAGAAGACCTGTCGGATTGCGCTGTGGCAGCTGATTTACTATCTACGAACCCCTGACGGAGGACGTGCTGTTCATACCGTTGGGAGCTTCATCACGGCTCTTCGCCGACGCCTGCAGATTGGTGACGACCGTGAGCTGCGCATACCGCCTCCGGAGGCTGACACGCTCGATGCAGTCGCTGTCATGACTATCCACGGCAGCAAGGGGTTGGAGTTCGAGGCTGTTCATCTCGTGGACATCGACGCCAAGCACTTTCGCATGAGTCGTGAATCCGACTTGATGCCTAAGTCGATGCTCGAATCTGTCACACCAGTCGAGATGTTCGAGGAGAAGAGCGAGGCGGCCAACAAGCTCTACGTCGCGTTGTCTCGCGCCCGAGAGCATCTAGTCCTCTATGAGATGCGAGAGGACAAGAAGGCTGAGTGCGTGGCCGCCATCGACAATGCCTCACATCTGCTTGAGCGCGTGCAAGGTATGGCCGTTCTTGCAAGGAGCCCTGCGCCGGTCGCGACCCTTGCGGTCACGACTCCGGCGAGCTACGAGCTTGCCGGGTTTGTGAACTATCACGTCTGTCCTCGGCGCTACTACTACGACCACATCAAGGAACTGACCCCGTCTGCGGGGTTGCATCCTGCGTCCTTGGTTGAAGGCGCGGTCATGCGCGAGCTCTTTAGCTCGCCGACCGACTCGCAAGGCCCACCGACCGGGGAAGTGGAGTCTGCGCTTGCGATGCTTCCGTCGGTCTATGACGACGCGTTGCCGCATCTGCAGGCTTATGGCGACCAGTTGCGGGCGACCGGCCGTACTTGGCTTGGTACTTCGCATGGCGTGATGCCAAAGCCGTTTACTGTGCCGTGCGGACCGGTGCGCTTACGTGTCGCGCCACATCGACTATCCGAGTCGGGCTCTGTCATTACCCTGGACTTCGTGCGTATCAAGCCATCGAGTAGGGGCGCGAATCAGCAACGTGCCGTGCGCTGGATGCTCCGACATCTAAGCGCCATGAGACCGGAGCGGTCTATCCAAGCACGCATCTTCGCTCTAGCTACGGCGAAGGAAGAATCCATATCTGACTGGGGATGGACACCCGACCCCTCGGCGACCGACGCACTCCTGGCTGGTGACTTTGAAGCCAAGCCAAAGCCATGGAACTGTCCTCGGTGCCGGCACTTCATGTACTGCCCCGCGTAGGACGGCCTAACTGCTTCCGATTTTTCGAAGGCCGCGCGACTTACTCAGTATGGCCACGCGATGTGCGTGGCCGCCAAGCTGAGAGGGAAGTCATCATGACCACGCGCGTTTATGTCCAGTCGGAGCACTTTTCCGATATCAAGTTCGTTGAAGTCGCCGAGGAGTCGAGCATTGCCGAACTCCTGCATGCCGTTGCGGCGCTCATGCCGTCCGGCACCAAGGCGTCCGACCTGAAGCTGTCGGTCGAAGACGACGAAGACGAAGTCGCTTGCCGTGAGGCCACGCACGTCAAGCATCTGCGCCGGCACCACGGTGTTCGGGTTCACGTGCATCGCTGCGAGCGCATTAAGGTGCATGTGCGCTTTGGCAGCGAGGTGGTCGAGCACCTGTTCTTGCCAGCTTCGACCATCGGTCGTGTGCGCCAGTGGGCTGGTCATAAACTGTCCATGGCGCCGGACGACATCGCTGAACACGTTCTGCAGATTGCGGGGACCGCTGAGCAGCCCGACATAGACACCCATGTGGGGTCGCTGGCGAAGTGCCCGGAATGCTCGGTGAGCTTCGACTTGGTTCCGGCCCACCGCATCAACGGCTAATCGGGTTCCAACGATGGCACCGGATGAGCAAGCTCTTCGGGCCGACCTTGCGTCGGCCCGGTTTCTCGCTGGGGAAGACCGCAACCGTTGGCAGTTCAAGGCGCTGGCCTGGCCCTACCTCTTCGTCAGCGTCATCGCCCGGGATGGTCGAGCCTACGGACTTCGGCTCGACTGCCAAGGCTTCCCGAGCTCCGGACCGACCGGGACGTTCTGGGACCTGACAGCAAACATTCAGCTGCCCTTCGACAAGTGGCCCACGGGAGGTGAACGCATCCGCCTGTCATTTCGTCCCGACTGGAAGGGCGGTACTGCCCTCTATATCCCGTGCGACCGCGAAAGCATCGCCGGACATGACGCCTGGGTCGCGCAGTACCCACAACTCATCTGGAAACCGATAAGAGGCATCAGCCATTACCTGGAGGTTGTGCGTGACCTTCTGCACAGCCGCGACTATGTCTGCGTTGCTTGATATCTCTCGCTCGTTGTGGGCCGACGTGATGACGCACCTGCGCGTCCGTAGTGGGGGCGTGCAAGAAAGTGGTGCGTTCCTACTCGGGTACAAGGGGGCGGTCCGCCGAACCACGACGGCGTTCCTGCCTTACGAGAAGCTACAGCGCGACGCGTTGCACGACGACCATGTGCAGCTCACGGCCGCGAGTTTCGCGCGTCTTTGGGAGCTGTGCCGCCACGAGCAGCTCTCGGTCGTAGCCGATATTCACACTCATCCGGGCAACGCCTTTCAGAGTCGTTCCGACCGTAACAATCCGATGGTCGCCATCCCGGGGCACATAGCGTTCATCGTGCCGCGCTTCGCGCAGGGTCAAGTGCAACTCGGCGACGTGATGGTCTACGTCTACCGCGGCAACCACACGTGGGACTCGTACGGCGCTTCCGATGTCAAGCGTGTAGTGCAACTTATCGAGCAAGGAGCCTCGTGAAGACCATGCTCAACGCCGATTCGATGCACCGCCTGGCGAAGATGGCTTTGGACTCTGGTGAGGTCGATACCCCAGAAGATGCCATCGAGCGTTTCTCGCAGTACCGCCTGCGATTGCATCTGGGCGGCGGCTGGGCCAACACCCTGGCCGGCCAAGCCTGCTTCGTGACAGCCCTCAACGCCGCTGCGCGCGCATTTCTCGGCGGCGTCGAAGTGACGGGTGAGGTCGACGAGACCTTGCGTCTGCCGCTCTTCATGGACCGCGACGTCGTGAGCGTCATCGAGGAGCTTGGCGGTAATGTCGTCGCTGCCAAGGATGTCTCCGTCCCGACGCTTGTTATCGGCGCTTCGATGCCCGAACCTCGCCCCGCGTTTTGCGTGCACCTGAGCTGGAACCACTGGTGCTGTGCCATCTCGCCAGATGCGACGGGTTTTCAACGCCACGACGACAACTCATTGGCCGGCATGGCCGCCGCCGCGCTCGGGGTCAACGAGGCCTTCATGTACGTCCGTGGCGATGCCCCCGACGCCGGGCATCGTGACGTCAGCCTCTCGCTGTGGAACCCGCTCGGCGCGACGGACTGGCACGAACTCGAGAACCGGGGCCCATCGCTTCGTTATCTACCTAAGGAGCTCTGGCTCATCGGGCTAGGAAACCTCGGCCAGGCCTACGCCTGGGGGCTCGGGATGCTGCCGTACCCGTATGGAGAGCTGCCTCACGTCGTTCTTCAGGATTTCGATGCGGCTACCGAGTCCAACTTGAGCACCTGCATGATGCTGTCACCGAATGACCTAGGCCGGCTCAAGGTTCGAGTCGTTGCGAACCGGTTGGAGGCCGCGGGCTTCACAACCACACTGGTGGAACGTCAATTCGGACCTCATCACAGGCTCATGAACGGCGAGCCCACGACGGCGCTGTTCGGGGTGGACAACGTGACGGCGCGACGCGACCTTGATTCGGCGGGCTTCGCTCTCGCCGTCGAAGCCGGGCTCGGAAGCGGCTATCGCGACTTCCGTAACATCAGGACCCACACGTTTCCGGGACCTCGAAGCCCACTGGACATTTGGCCAGCAGACAGCGCTTCTCAGCCTGCCGTCAAGCTCAACAACACGTATCAGAGGCTTGCTGACGAACGCGACGACCTATGCGGGATGACCGTGCTCGCGTCGCGCGCTGTCGCCACGCCATTCGTCGGCGCGCTCGCTGCGGCGCTAGTGCTCTCGGAGGTCATCCGCCCGCTGCACGGCGGCGGCATCCACGCAACGCTCGATGTCCAGATGAAGCAGCTTCGGCATCGGGCAGGCTCTCATGCCACGGTCTATCGAGGCCTTCCGACGCCTTGGGTTGCTCGAAACGCTGCTTCGCCCAACCCCGGAGCTTCACGATGAGCCGCCGTCGATACCGTTGCAGCAGCCGCAGCTCATTTGCTTCGGTCGTCTCTGATTCGGCGCATTTGGCCGCCAAACTCGGGCCTCGCGGCGCGCTCGTCGTCGGTGCCATCGGCTTCGTGCTGTTCTACGTGCTATTGCCACTGTGGCTGTCTGATTTGAGCCGTGCGAATACCGCACAACTGACCGGGCCGGCCGCGGCGGGGTTCGCACAGGCTGTCGACCAAGTCATCCATCACCGGCTCCTCGCACCATGCCGATGCGTCGGCTTGGCGATTCCCTTGGCGTGCGCGGCCATCGCGGCATGGAAGGTGCTTGACCAACCGACCCTCAACGCCGACGACGTGGACCGGATGAGTTCAATCGCCAGACTTGTCAGCAGGCTGCTTGGAGGAGACTAGCCTCAGGCGAGAACCGACACGCGACGCTGGTTCTGCGCAGCGAGCTCGCACAACACATGCAACCTTTGGTGCAAGGCCAGTGAGGTCACGCGCATGGTTTACTAGTAGGCCATTTGGAAGTGCGCCAGCAAGGCCGACAACGGCCTGCAGGCAACTACGAATTCATCAACAAGCCCGCAACGACACGGATTTACATGCTCACTGGCGAACTCCGCTCCCAAATCGACGCCATCTGGAACGCCTTCTGGTCCGGCGGCATCTCCAATCCGATGGAGGTCCTCGAACAAATTACCTACCTCCTGTTCATCCGTCGCCTTGATGACGCGCACACGCTGGAGGAGAGTAAGGCTCTGACGCTGGGCAAAGCCATCGAAAACCGGGTGTTCCCTGCGGGGAACGACGAGAAGGGACGAGACCACCAAGACCTGCGTTGGTCGCACTTCAAAAATTTTCCCCCGGCGGAGATGTACAAGGTCGTCGGCGAGCACGTGTTTCCTTTCCTGCGCCAGTTGGGCGGCTCAGGCAGCAGCTATGCGCTGCACATGAAGGACGCGCGCTTCACCATTCCCACGCCGAGCTTGCTAGCCAAGGTAGTGGACTTGCTGGACCACGTGCCGATGGAGGACCGCGACACCAAGGGCGACCTCTACGAATACATGCTCGGCAAGATTGCATCCGCTGGGCAAAACGGCCAGTTCCGCACGCCACGCCACATCATCAAGCTGATGGTGGCGATGACCCAGCCCACACCTAGGGACGTTATCTGCGACCCGGCCAGTGGCACCTGTGGCTTTCTCGTGGCGGTCGGCGAGTACTTACGCGAGCGCCATCCCGAGTTGTTCAGTAACGCCGTCTCCCGTGCCCACTTCCACAGGGGCATGTTCCATGGCTACGACTTCGACAACACCATGCTGCGCATCGGCAGCATGAACATGGCGCTGCACGGCGTCGATGACCCGGACGTCCGCTACAAGGACTCACTGAGTGAGGAACACGCAAGCGACGAGGAGAAGTACAGCCTGTTGCTGGCCAACCCACCCTTCGCGGGCAGTTTGGATTACGAGAACACTGCCAAAGACCTGCTAGCCATCGTCAAGACTAGGAAGACCGAGTTGCTCTTCCTGGCCTTATTCCTGCGACTGATGAAGCCTGGTGGCCGTGCTGCCGTCATCGTGCCCGACGGTGTGCTATTCGGCAGCAGCAAGGCGCACAAGGAATTGCGCCGCATGCTAGTGGAAGAACACAAGCTCGACGGCGTGGTGTCGCTGCCGGCGGGTGCGTTCAAGCCCTATGCGGGCGTGTCCACGGCCATTCTGCTGTTCACCAAGACCAACTCGGGTGGCACCGACCAAGTGTGGTTCTATGACCTGCACGCCGACGGCTGGAGTCTGGACGACAAGCGCCAGCCGATGCTGGCCGAGTCCAAGCTCGGCCCCTCGCCGGCGTCACCGTTGAGCGAAGGCGAGCACGAGGCGAATAACCTGCCCGATGCATTGGCTCGCTGGACGAAGCGCGACAGCAGTGAGCGCGAACGTCCGCGCACCGCGCAAAGCTTCTGCGTGTCAAGAGCGGACATTGCGGCGCAGGGCTACGCCTTGAGCCTGAACCGCTACAAGGAGGTCGTGCACGAGGCGGTTGAGCATGAATCGCCGCTGGCCACCCTAGCGGGGCTCAAGGTGCTGGAGGAAGAGATTCAGGCCGGAATGGTGGAGCTCGAAGGGATGCTGAAGTGAAGTGGCCCGAAGTTCCGCTGGGCGAAGTCGCAGAAGTTTCAGCAGGAAGCGGCGCGCCACAGGACCCCCAAGATTTTGGCAACGAGGGCTATCCGTTCATACGCGCAGGCAGTCTGAAAAGTCTTGTCTCGTGTGGAGGCACTGCGAGTCTTGAGCGGTTGGCTCCTGGCACGGCAGCGAAGCACAAGCTGAGGCTCTTTCCCCCTCAAACAGTTCTATTTGCAAAGAGCGGCATGTCGGCCTCAATCGGGCTTGTTCATCGGATGCAGTTTCCGGCCTATGTAGTCAACCACCTCGCAGCGCTTGTCTGTGGAGAGCGACTGGATAGTGCTTTCCTGCATCACTACTTGCTCAGATTCTCACCATCGCAATTGATACAAGACGCCGCCTACCCGTCGATTCGATTGAGTGACATCGCGACGTTGAAGATGCAGTTGCCCCCAATTGATGAGCAACGCCGCATCGCCACTATCCTCGACAAAGCCAACGCCCTGTGCGCCAAGCGCCGAAAGGCCTTGGCTCAACTGGACCGACTCGCGGGGGCAACTTTTGTGGCGATGTTTGGGGACCCGAAATTCAACCCAAAGGGATGGAAACTGAACACCATCGACTCGGTGACGTTGGATATGCGTGGAGGAGCCGCACTAGAGCCAGAGGACTTCATTGCGAGCGGCTTTCCGGTCTTGCACAAGGGGGCGATTAAACCTGGCGGACAAGTTGAGACCGATTCCAAGAAGAAGGCGTTCGCCGACCCGGTCTATGCGAGGGGTCGACCGCAAAACATTGTTAATCGACAGTATGTGGCTGTGACACTACGCGACTTGGTGCCAAGCGGGCCCAGCATTGGACTCGCGGCTGACCTGCAGCACGCGCCACAAGAGGAGTACCTCCTTGCTCAAGGTGCCTATGGGGTGCGGCTGGACCCAACGCGTGTTTGCGCGGACTATTTCGTGCAACTCTCGAATATGCCGAATTTCCGCCATGTCTTGAGGCAACATGCGGTTGGCAGCACCCAAATACACATTAGGAATCCGGTCTACCTTTCGATAGAGATACCCATTCCGCCAATTGAAGCTCAACGAGAATTTTCTGTACGTATGAAGCGAGTGCGTCAACTAGCTTTGCTATCGGCAGATTCCCTTCGCCAGCTCAACGAACTTTTTGAGTCGCTTCAGCATCGCGCATTCCGCGGAGTGCTCTGATGCAGTGGTGGCCACTACGGCGCTGTGTTCGACTGACAGCTAAAAGGGCCGCCTGACAATGCGCCGTGAAGCCCTTGCTCAGAGAATGAACGCGCTCATTCAAGGAAAGGCGGGGACATGAGCAACTTCGCCTTTCTTCAAGGTGAGTGGCCCTTGGTGTTCGAAGCGTCGACGAAGGCTGAACATCACGCCCTTACCGATGCGCGCAGTGCCTGCTTCTATGCGCGTCGCGCCTTGGAATTGGCTATCTCCTGGCTCTACGCCCACGACAAGGCGCTTAAGCTGCCGTACCAGGACAACGTCAGCGCGCTCATCCACGAGCCCAGCTTCCAGCAGCTGGTGGGAAATGCCCTGTTCACTAAGGCCCGGCTGGTCAAGGACCTGGGCAACCTGGCGGTTCACAGCACCAAGAAGGTGGCGACGACCGACGCACTGTCTGCCACGCGGGAGCTGTTTCACTTCTGTTTTTGGATGGCCCGAACGTACGGGCGCGCGGGTCGGCCCGACCCGGGGTTGAGCTTCAAGACCGAGCTGCTACCCAAGCCCTCGGCCAGCCCGACTGCTGCGGCGACGGCGGAGCAGCTCAAGCAGTTGGGCGGGCAACTGCGGGAGAGGGACGCCAAGCTATCAGAGTTGCTGGCCAGCCACGCTGTACTCGATGCCGAGCTTCAGAAGCTGCGCGAAGAGGTGGCGGCTGCGAAGAAGGCTAACAGCGCCATCCCTGACACGCACGATTACTCGGAAGCTGAAACACGCCGCGCCTTCATCGACCTGCTGCTGCGGGAAGCTGGCTGGCAGCTGGATGCCAAGAAGAACTTCGAAATCGAAGTGACCGGCATGCCCAATGCTGAGGAGACCGGCTATGTGGACTACGTGCTGTGGGGCGATGACGGCAAGCCACTGATGCTGGTCGAGGCCAAGCGCACGACCAAGAGCCCGATGGTCGGTCAGCAGCAGGCCAAGCTCTATGCTGACTGCCTAGAGAAGCAGTTCGGCCAGCGCCCGGTCATCTGCTACTCGAACGGTTACGAGCATTGGATGTGGGACGACTTGGCTTATGCGCCTCGCGCTATCCAAGGGTTCTACAAGAAGGACGAGCTGATGCTGATGGTTCAGCGCCGCAGCTCGCGTAAGAAGCTAGGCGAAGAGCCCATAGACGGCCGCATCGTCGAGCGCTACTACCAGACCCGTGCGGTGCGGCGCGTGGCCGCCAGCTTCGAGAACGACTGCCAGCGCAAGGCACTGCTGGTGATGGCCACGGGGAGTGGCAAGACGCGCACCGTCATTGCGCTGGTCGACCTGCTGATGCGTTGCAACTGGGCCAAGCGGGTGCTGTTCCTGGCCGACCGGGTCGCACTGGTGAATCAGGCCGTCGGCGCATTTAAGACCCACCTGCCCGATTCGGCGCCGGTGAACTTGGTGACGGACAAGGCCACGGAAGGCCGGGTGTTCGTCTCGACCTATCCGACGATGATGGGACTCATCGACGAGACCCTTGACGGACAGCGGCGCTTTGGCGTCGGCCATTTCGACCTGGTCGTCATCGACGAGGCGCACCGCTCGGTCTATCAGAAATACGGCGCCATCTTCCAGTACTTCGACTCGCTGCTTGTGGGGCTGACTGCCACGCCCAAGGACGAAGTCGACCGCAACACCTACGGGCTGTTTGCACTCGAAGACGGCGTACCAACCGATGCCTACGACCTGGAGGAGGCCGTGTCCGACGGACACCTAGTGCCGCCGGTCGCCGTCTCTGTGCCGCTGAAATTCCAGCGCGATGGCATCCGCTACGCCGACCTGAGCGAGGACGAGAAGGCGCAATGGGATGAGCTCGACTGGAACGATGACGGTACGACGCCGATTGAAGTCTCCTCGGAAGAAGTCAACAAATGGCTCTTCAATATCGACACCGTCGACAAGGTACTAGAGGTCCTCGTGACCCGGGGCCAGAAGGTGGCCGGCGGCGACCGCCTGGGCAAGACCATCATCTTTGCCAAGAACAACGCGCACGCCGAGTTCATCGAGCAGCGCTTCAATGCCAACTATCCGGAGTACAAGGGTCACTTCGCCCGAGTGGTGACCTACAAGACCGAGTACGCGCAGAGCATCATCAACGACTTCAGCAACAGGGAGAGGATGCCGCACATCGCCGTCTCGGTCGACATGCTCGACACCGGCATTGACGTGCCGGAAGTCGTCAACTTGGTCTTCTTCAAGCTGGTGCGTTCGAAGACCAAGTTCTGGCAGATGCTCGGACGCGGCACCCGGCTGTGCAAGGACCTGTTCGGGCCTGGGGAGGACAAGAAGAACTTCTTCGTTTTCGACTTCTGCCAGAACCTAGAGTACTTCAGCCAGAACCCGGCAGGCGGCGAGGGTGCGACAGCGGAGTCTTTGACTACCCGGTTGTTCAAAGGGCGGCTGGACCTCATAGGGGAGCTAGATGCCCGGGCCAAGCAAGGGCACGGTGCGAACGAGGAGGTGCTCGGTCTGCATGGCGGGCATCCGACGCTGGGGCAAATGCGCATGGCGACCGCCGCCATGCTGCAGGAGCGCGTGGCCGCGATGAACGTCGACAACTTCGTCGTGCGCCCTCACCGCCAGGCGGTCGAATACTTCGCCCGGGTGGATGCTTGGCAGGTCTTGCGGGCGGACGACGTCGACACCCTGTCGCATCGTCTCGCATCCCTGCCGTCGCAACGGACAGACGATGACGAAGAGGCCAAGCGTTTCGACATGCTGGTGTTGCGTGCCCAGCTGTCGATTCTTCAGGCGAGACCGGACTTCTTTGGCCTGCGACAGAAGATTCAGACCATCGCCGTGAACCTTGAAGACGAGATGGCTATTCCGGCCATTAAGGCCGAGGCAGCGCTGATTCACGCGGTCGCTAGCGACGAGTGGTGGCAAGACGTAACGGTGCCGATGCTAGAGACCGCACGTCGGCGATTGCGCGCGCTAGTCAAGCTGCTGCCCAAAGGTCAGAAGAAGGTCGTCTACACCGACTTCGAGGATGAAGTCGGTGAAGGCGCAGTCATCGACCTTCCGCCGGTCACGGCGGGCCTGAACATGGCGAAATTCAGAGAGAAGGCGCGGGCCTTCCTGAGGGCGCACGAGTCGCACTTGGCACTGCAACGATTGAGGAGAAATCAGGCCTTGACGCCGACTGACCTTGAGGAGCTCGAGCGGATGCTCATGGAGGCAGGCGGGACGACGTCATTGATGGCCGAAGTCAAGAATCTAGGCCTGGGACTTTTCATCCGGTCGTTGGTCGGCCTGGACCGCGAAGCGGCCATGCAAGCCTTTAGCGAACTTTTGCAGGGAAGCACCGCAACGCCGGAGCAGATTGAGTTCATCGAACTGGTGGTTCAAGAATTGACGCAGAACGGCGTCGTTCCGCCGGAGCGCTTGTTCGAGCCACCGTTCACTGACGTCAACGCGCTCGGACCGACCGCAGTCTTTCAGCCAGCGCAAGTGACGCGGATGGTTGGCGTGTTGCGCGAAATCTCCGCAAGGGCCGTCGCATAGGGCACGCCGAGGAGCCCCTTCGGCTGCGCTACCTAATCCACTACCTCGTAAGCCCCGTGCGTTCTTGCAGAGAACGTGCGCGACCATCTAGCCTCGCTCGTCGGGCGCCTTCCACCGCTTCAGGAGGTCAAGCGGCGCGGGCTTGCCGACGAGAGCCTTCGCGACGTCAAGGCGCTGCGTGATTTGTAAGCGCTGCTCCTGCGGCATGTCAGCGGCAGCTCTTTGGGCTGCGTCGAAGTACGCCTCAATCTGTATCGCTTCGTGCCAGCCGGCGATGGCGGCAAGAAGGTCTTTGCGTGCCTCTCTTCGTAAGGCCTCCAGTCGCGCGTTCTCGGCTTCCTCTTGACGTCGGCGCCACGCTTCTTGACGTGCTCGTTCCTCTGCACGTGCAAGTTCCTGAGCTTCCGCGACACGCCTGCCGATGTCAGGCGCAATGCCCTCCAGGAACGTCACTATCTCGGACATCAGTCCGCCAAGGTCGCCACGTCGCGTCTCACGCCATTGTTTGGACCATGGGGCTCTGTAGTACACGCTATAGGCTTGGAGGCAAAGGCGCCCCGAGGGATACCTTCGGGTTGTCGTCCAAGAATTTCGGCGGCGCTGTTGGACCGTCAGCTTGTTGACGGGCACGTAGTCACCATCCACGTACATGACCTCAACTTCCTCGGTTGTCTCGAAGAGCGTAAGCCCAATCGGAACGTCACCAATATAGACGACGGTCGGCCTGGACGGCTGCCAGGTTCGCTCCGGATGCTCGTTCTTTCGCGGGCGCTCCCGAACGTCCACCTCAATTCGGCTTGCGCGTACATGAGGAGGAGCGATGACCACTCGGTGCCCGCGCTTGCACAGCACTGTAAAAAACTCGCTAGCGGTCTGTATCGCGTTCGCAAGATTTGCTTCGGAGACGACGAGGTCGACAAGTAAGAATTTGAACGGACGAAGAAGCTCGTCTTTTTTGCCACGCGTCTTCAGGAAGTGTGCCTCGATACCAGATAGGAGCAAATGGCGTCGGTCCCTGGCGGCCCGACTGCGAGTCGGTTCGGAAGCGGGGGCGGAGGTCAGATGTACTGGCCGCGTTGCTATCGCGGCGCCTGGGTTCCATTCTGTCGCATCGCCAGGCCGCGCGGAGGGTAGAGCAGGCTTGGGAAGCACTTTCCCCGCAGCCAGTTTGGCCCAGTACCCGCGCGAGGGGCGCGGTACGTTCAGCTCCACGCATACGCGAGCCAAGTATGTTGAGGACACTCCAAACAGCGCTGCAACGTGCAGCATGGGCTTCTGCCACACCAGGTCGAAGAGCCGCTGGCGCCTTAGTGGCAAGACCTCACTCACCGGTGATGTTAGGGGCCTGGATGTTTCCATTCGTTGATTCGTAGTTGTCGGGTGATTTGCGCATCTTCAAGGGTTGAGGACCTTGAATGGGGAAGCGGCGCCGCGAGTGCGTGGTACAAACACATGCGCAAACGCTGCCGATGTTCGTCGCAGAGAAGGCTAGGCGTGTTGCCGACTTTGCCGTGCATTCCAACTCTGCGCTACACCGTAGCGACATCATTTGTGTCGACGCCGCACTCGAGAACAGACACGCCTTTCGCAGAAGCGCCTGTGCTCAGGCTTGGCCGCGAGCTAGCGTTCGATGACGGACTGCAACAGGCGCATCAACAGGAAGTCGTCAGGCTCGAGACTGTCCAACCTTCCCGCAGCAGTAACCGTCATTTGGGCGATGCGTGGATGCGCGAGCGTCTCCAGGCGGAGCGGATGCCTAGCGAACGGGTTGTGAAACACCATCAATCCGTCCAGCAGGTGCTCTGAATAGTCTCGCTTCAGCGCGTGGCGCATCTCGGGACGGAGACTTCCCGGCCTTGGATGGAATGTCGTATAGAGAGTCAAGGCGTTGGGGCTATCGGCAAGTGCGCGCAGTTTTCCCCACGTGGCTACGGGGCTGTAGATGACGGCCGATACGTCGGTGTACTGGTCATCGCAAAACAAACCAAGCTCAACGTCGGTCTGTTCGTTCTTCGCCGCGGCATGCACGTCGTAACTCACAACGACCTTCGCATCCGAGCCAGTGGCCTGCTCGTCGTAGTAAAGGCCGTAGAGCGCCGCCAAGATGGGACGCGAGCTCGCGAGATGCGCTGCCGGTCGGTCGAACGATGCCATCGCAATAACGTAGGGCTTGTCGACCACGTGCTGCATCGCCCCGTAGTACTCCCGGTAACGCTTGACCTTCGAAGAGAAGCTATTGCACAGGCGGATGGTCGACTGAAGATTGAAGTCAGTGAAGTCCGATGGAATGTCTTCAACGCCATAGCCGTAGGCGGGCTTTCCATTCTTCGCAGGATTGGCCACCGTTGCTTCCATTACGAATTGCTGCGGGCCGTTGACCACGAAGTCGGGCGCGTGATGCGAGAGGTCAACTGGCAGGCCCCATTCCGCGAGCGCCGCGTTCAAATACAGCTCCCAAAAGCTCGACTCGAATGTGGTCTGCAGCTCTCGAACGAACTTGGCATCTCTATCGGCAAAGCCTTGTGCCCATCGTTGGAGCTCGCGTCGTTCTGGCTCGTACCTCGGTTCGAGCACGAGCTTGAAGACCGGGTGCAGCGTGGCTTCTGATACCTGTAGCGCGAAGAGGTCGAGACTCATGGGCTTATCGCTGCAGGAGGAAGAACATGTCGCCCCTTGTTGTACGCGCATGCATCAAGTGACCGTTTCATCTCTAAGCTCGGCGAAAGCACGTGCCTGCTGCACCAGGACGCCGACACCACCATGGGCAAGCGCTTGCAGCGGAGTTCGCGGGCGGGGTGCGACGCGATGGATTTGAGAGCGGCCACGGCGTCGTGCTACTAACCCGCCACCATCCGCTCTACTGGCGATACGCAGGCCCATTCACTGAACAAGAGTTGCCGAGCCCAGGCTTCAATGCTTCTAACACAGCCTTTCCTGAGAACGACCGACGCCGACCGTCTAAGAACTCGAGCTGCAGTGCGGTGATTACAATGCACCATCCGGAATGGTTGTACCAAGCTGGCTCCCAGCGGATTTCCGCCGGCTTGTCTTCTGCGCTCAGTGGACCAGTAAATCGTAACCACTGCGTTGCAGACGAATCCCCGATTGCGGAGTGCTGTACTTTCCCGACGCGGTCATATAGTTGCATCGCAATCCGCGCGTATTTGATTGGGCTCTTAGAGTCTGCGTTGCGCAGCGTCACGGCAGGCTCAACACCGCCCGCGCTGTTGACTGTGTATATGCCAAATGCTTCCACGTAGTACGTCACGCCTTCGTTGTTGGACGGACCTGCTCCCTCCCTTAGCCGCTCTAGCTTCTCGTCGACTCGTTTCAAGTCGGCTTGAAGCGATTTCCGTTTTTCTTCAAGTTCTTCACGAGTCTGTGCGACGGCTGGTTGCAGGGCTAGCCAAGTCGTGATTAGACATACGCAGACACGCACGAACGTCGGTTTTAGCTTCATCTAGTACCTTGGCCTTCCATGTGAGGTTCTAGACGGCACTATAGCCGTGGGTAGCGACGTCGGTCATACCGGCGGCGCCCCTTAAGGCGACAATGGCGATGAACAACCGGAGCCAGCTGCTTGATGGGCGTCGCTGAATGCTGTTGCGATGAATCATTCCACGGGCACAGGCGCCGCGAAAAGGAGGAGGACTGCATGTCACCTGTTAACCACGTTTCCATTCGCGTACCTTGGCACGATAACGCGTGGCAAGGCACGGTGTGCATGCGGCCCGTCGACAACGGTGCTTGCCTTGTCCTCCCCCGTATCGCACAACTCAAGCGAGAGGACTGCGAAGCCAGATGTGCTGGCAAGCGAGTAGACCAGCTTGGGGCTGAAGAGCTTCCGGCCTGCATGGCCGAACGTGCGACCTTTATGGCTCCGTTCTCCATTGACCGCACGATGGTCCATCCCTACCAGCAGTCGAGCGACACCCACCGCGTGTTACTGCCAACAACCTTGCATCAACCGGCCTTCTCGGCGGCAGGAGTTCCGTTCCGCTGGATGAGTAAGGAGTTCGCTCCCGAGGTTGCTTCGCTTGAGCATCTCGATTTCTCGCCCGAGCGTGAGCCGACTGAGCCAAAGTGGCTCGCGGATTCTGGATGGGTTCAGAACGGCGTCAATCAGCGCGCAATGCTCGAGGGCTTCTTTCGAAGCGTGAAAGAAGGCTCATCTCTTTGCTTCTTCTATGCGAAGCAGACCCCGTTCTCTGACGACCCTCGTCGCGTGTTGGTGGGAATTGGCCGCGTCATCAAGAAGGGTCGGCCTGTCCAGTACGACGCCCAAGGGAAGCGCGGCGCGGATACGCCGTACTTATGGGAGGTTCTCCTCGAGCATTCCATTCGTGCCGAAGGGAAGGACGGCTTCTTGATGCCTTACCGCGAGCTCTCTGAACTTGCCGGAGCCGGAGCGGAGGTCAACTGGTCGCAATGCTTGGCCTACTCACCGGTGGACAGGATTGGCGAGTTCTCGTACGCAACTGAGCATGTCACGCATGACGGCGCAATCGCGGCGATGCTCGAATGCAGAGCGGCGCTTGAAGGTGCGCTCGAGTACCTTGCTGAGAGCGAGCCGATTGCACGCGCGCTTCGCTGGATAGACGCGAGACTCGCGGACCTCTGGAACCTTCGAGGCCCATACCCCGGCCTCGGCGCAGCCCTTGCTGCGTTTGGCGTGGAGCACGGAAACTTTCTTGCGTTTCATCTTTCGGCCCAGTTGGAAGAGAACGCCGACCCATGGCCACTCGTCGACCGCGTGCTGAGGGACCCATCCTCCCTTCCAACAGAGCTCAAACGTCTGGTCAATCGGGACCTCACGAATCTTTGGGTCAAGATGCCCCTGGAGCGCCGTGCAACGCTCAAGCTATTGGCCCGCTTCGCGCTGACCAATCAGCAGGCCATTCGCTACTTCGTCAAGGAGGTTCGCGAGGAGGCCGGCATTCCATTGGTCGACGCACAGGTACTCGAGAACCCGTACGTCATCTACGAAGCAGACAGGTTCGCAAACTCCGGGTCCGATGACGAGCGGATGGAGCCAGTCTCCTTGATGACCATTGACCGTGGCGCGTTTCCTGCCGAGGTTGTGCGCAAGAAGCATCCCTTGGCTGAACCTTCGGCATTGAGCGGCCCACTGGACCCACGCAGGATAAGAGCCCTCACCGTTGAGCAACTTGAGATTGGTTCGGACGCTGGTCACGCGCTGCTGCCGCGCGATATGGTTGTTCTTGCAATCCGAGCAGCGAAGCTAGAGCCACCATGCCCCGTTTCTGGGGATGCCTTCGATGCACTCGACGGAAAGCTCTCCCCGGAAATCGTCGCGGTTACTCTCAAAGATGGCAAACCTGCGTATCAACTGTTCAGATACGTCGAAATCCGAAGCACGGTCGCAAAGGACATTGACCTTCGGATAAAGGCGCCGAAGCGCCACGATGTCAAGGCGAATTGGTCCGCTGAACTGGACAAGCTCCTCAAACCAGCGGACGCATCGGACCATGATGAAGTTCGTGCCCGTCAGGAGAAAGCCGCCGCGCTGTCCGAGCTGGCCGCGTCGCGGTTCTCCGTGTTCGTTGGCCCAGCGGGAGCAGGCAAGACCACAGTGCTCCAACTGCTGTGCAAGAACGAAGACATCGCGCGTGCTGGCGTCCTCCTCCTGGCCCCCACTGGCAAAGCACGAGTGCAGCTTTGGCAAAAGTGCGGCGAAGAGGCTCAGACCCTTGCTCAGTTCCTTGCACAGTGGGGGAAGCGATACGACACCGGGACCGGTGCATACCGAATGACGAAGGGGGAGAAGTTCAAGGCTGCGAAGACGGTCATCGTCGATGAATGCTCGATGCTTACCGAGGACATGCTCGGTGCTCTCGTAGATGCGCTTTCAGGGGTTGAGCGCCTGATTCTGGTTGGTGACCCGCGCCAACTTCCGCCGATTGGGGCTGGCCGGCCCTTTGTGGACATCGTGCGTTTCCTTGCGCCCCCAACCCTCGACAGCACATTTCCCAAGGTCGGACGTGGCTACGCAGAGCTGACAATCCAGCGGCGGCACAAGAAGGCCAGCAACGCAGCTAACTTCCCCGTCGACCTCCAGTTGGCGAACTGGTTCAGTGGACGTGCACTGACGCCGGGCGAGGATGAGATTTGGTCAAGCCTCATTTCCGGTCAAGACATCGACGGGCGCATTCGGACGGTTCGTTGGAATACAACTGAGGAACTCCGTGCAAGCTTGCTGAAGGTCGTTTGCGAGGAGTTGGGCCTGTCGGGTCAAGATGACCTAACCGGCTTCGCCCAGAGTTACGGCGGCGAACTGCGCAGCGGCCATGTCTACTTCAATCGCGGTGCAGCCGAGGGCGCGGAGCGGTGGCAGGTCTTGACGCCGTTCAGAAACCAAACCCTCGGCTCGCGAGACCTCAACCGGCTCATTCACAAGACGTTCCGTCAAGCAACTGTCGACTGGGCCCGAAGCTCGAATTCGCCACCTTTTGACCGACGTGTTGCGCGTATCACCAAGGCGCGTGGTCCCGAGGAAATTGTTTACGGTGACAAGGTCATCAATGTCCGAAACAACCGCAGAGGGTACGTGTACCCAAAGGAGAACGCGCTCGCCTATGTCGCCAACGGTGAGATTGGCATTGTCACGGGCCAATTGAAAGGAGTGAATGACATTTGGCGAGGCCTCCCATGGCTCACTAAGGTTGAGTTCTCTTCCCAGCTGAACTACGCGTACGACTACAACCGCAAAGACTTCGATGAGGAGGGTTCACCCCTCCTGGAACTGGCCTACGCGGTTACGGTTCACAAGGCCCAGGGCAGTGAGTTCGGAACAACCATCCTCGTGCTTCCGGAGAAGCATCCGCTGGTCACGCGCGAGCTGCTATACACGGCTCTTACGCGACAGCAGGACCGCGTGGTTCTGCTGCACCAGGGGGACATCAACTCACTTCGGGCCTTGGCATCGGACGACCGGGCGGAGACGCCGGGACGTTTCACCAACCTCTTTGAGAAGCAAAAGCCCGAGTTGAAGCCGTCCCCGGTGAAGCTGGCAAACGGTCGCTACCTAGAGCAAGGCCTCATTCATCGTTCTCGACGCGGCACCCCGGTGAGGTCGAAGTCTGAGGTCATCATTGACGACGCGCTTTACTCAAGGGGGATTGAAGCCACCTATGAACTGCCGTTCTTCGGCGCTGACGGTTCGATGCGGCTTCCGGACTTCACCATCGAAAGCGCCTCTACCGGCCAAGTTTTCCTCTGGGAGCACTGCGGCATGATGACCGACGAGGGGTACCGGTCACGGTGGGAGACCAAGCAGGTCTGGTATCGGAAGAACGGAGTGCTTCCGTGGGAAGATGGTGGCGGAGACGCTGGTGCTCTCATCGTGACCTACGACGATGAGTTTGGCGGCATGGACTCCTCGCGCATCGACCACATCATCGACAAGCTGTTTGGGTGAAGACACAGCCCAAGCGAAGTCACCCGTTCTCGCTTAGAACTTCCGATGGTCGCGGGTCCGGGAAGTACTGCTGCGCCGCGAACCGGAAGACCGCGGCCTGCTCCCGGGCGCGACTTAAGCCGCCACGATGGTGTTCGCCGAGTGACTTTCCCCGCGACAATCGGGCCATGACGCTAACCCCAGAAGCCAAATCTCTCGCGATGACCCTCATCGAGGGCGCCATGAAGACCATCAGGAACGCTGACGAGCTCTTCGACGAAGCTCGTCTCCTCGCAGGCGCCGGGCACATCGCGCGAGCCCTGCTGTTGCATCAGATTTCATTGGAGGAATGCGGCAAGTCGGAGATGCTCTATGTCTCGGTGGCCGCGGTGCTGAGGGGTCAGGCAGTCGACCTCAGAAAGCTTAAGCGCGCCTTCTCAAGGCACGAGGCCAAGAACAACACCAACGCGTATTTCTTGCCTAGGTCCGAGGGTGAGGTCACAGCGCTCGAACAAAACGACACCGAGGCCGCCGCGGATGCCTTCGGAGAAGTGCGGGAGGCATTTCACAAAGACTCAAACACCCTGAAGAACGCGTCCTTGTACGTGGACTTTGACGGTGCGTTCAGGGCGCCCGGCGAGGCCATAACGACGGAGCAGTTGACCGAGGTCCTAAACCGCAACGGCGAATTTATGTCCATGGCTTTGGACAAGATAAGGCTGCTAACAAGATGGGCGACCGACCTTGACGCTGCGGCCAACGAGGTCGCGACCCTCTGGTCGACGCTTGGGATGGATGAGTTGGACCGAAAGAAGCCCGAGACCTATGAAGCGTTCCAGAAGCGCCTCGACGGGATGCTTGGCTCGTTGGACGAGAGCGCGTCAGAGCTGGGTCGACTTGCTCCTGATGCATGAGGCCTTGGGAGGCGACGTGCGGCTCACATCGAACTGACGCACGTTGCGTCCGTCGGGTCTCCGCGCGCTCGGTGCGTTGGCGCCTTAGCAGCCACCTACAAGGCTGGACGTTTTGCCGCACCGCGGGAGCCCCCGTGCATTACGTTTGCGCTACATTTCGACGATGAAAAAATCCGCCACCCTTCCTGCCGTACGTGTTGAGCCAGAGCTCCGAAATGAGCTCAAAGCGATGCTGAGCGAGACCGAGACCATCAGCGCCTTCGTCGAGCTGGCCGTCCGCGGCGCGGTGAACTACCGTCGCGCGCAGGCGAAGTTCCTAGCCCGCGGCGAGCGGGCCTGGCGAGAGTACCAGCGTACGGGGCAGTCGATACCTGCGGCTGAGGTCTTCGACCGGTTGCAGAGTCGCATCGACGCGAGGCGCCAGGAACTGCTCACCAAGCCGTGACTGCCGGGTACTATGAGGTGCGGTTCACGCCGGTAGCCGAGGCTGACCTCGTTTGCCTCACCGACTTCCTGTTGAACCGTGCCCAAGAGCTGGACGACTTGAACCAAGTCGACTTCTCGATTGGGCTGGCCGTTCATGGCGACGGGGTTGTCGACGAAAGACGAAGACCCGAAGACCGGCCAGAAGGTCTCGGTCTGCACGTATGCACCGTGCCGCTCACTATCCTGCTTGGGACGGTACACGACCGCGCCCATGGTCCTTAGGCCAAACGAATACGAAGCCTGGCTCGACGATGGCGAAGCAGCAGATGCGCTCCTCGAACGCGCGCCAGCGTCCGAAGAGTTCGCCATCGTGCAGGTGACTGCCGATTGAGAATTCACTGGATTGCGGGCCCCACGTTTCGAAGCATGCGACGAATCGTCATGGCCTTTGACCTCCGCGTTGCCTTGTCCACCGAACACTTCCGAGGCTCTTGTTGTTCGATGCATTCCGCTCGAACGTCACGGGCGGCATACTCATCCACTTGAGACCCCTTGCAGGCCGTCATGACACGAATCTATTCCCTTGCGACGCCGCACCTTCGCTTTGTGGTCGGCCCGCTCTTGCTAGCAGCGGTCTTCACGGTCGACGCGCAGACCAAGAAACCGGTGACCTCATGGCCCCAGGAGCCCACGACCTTTCTTGGCCTGAAGTTCAACGTCTCACTGGAGTCCCAACTGCCGGCGTGCGGGACCGCCGAAGTAAACGCGAGTCACGCAATGTGTTACCGGAAGCCCCTCTCGCACCGAACTGTGCTTGAGAACCTTCCCGACCTCGGGGTCCCTATCACGAGCGCAGCCGTTCTGAGCTTTGTCGGCAAGCCAGGTATCGTCTCGGTGGAGGTGCCCCAGGCAGCTAGCCACTTCATGTTGCAGGCGCTCGAAAATCGGTATGGGCCGCCGCATCAGACGGTACTCCTCGACATCAAGCCGGCCAACCCCACTTCCAATCGCGCGACGAGCTACCGCTGGAAAGGGCCCCGCATAGAAATCTCTTTCTCAACCGATGCCGGGGGCTATATCGAAGGCGCCATGCTGACTGTTTCCTCGCGAGAGGTCTTGAAGGCTGCGGGAGACGTCTACGACGCGGACACCCGAAAGGCGGCCCAGAAGCTCTGAGACAACCAGCGTCTGCTGGATTGGCTAATTCGCACCGAGCAGGCGAGCGAAGAAGCCTTTTCTGTTTGCTCTCAGTTCCTTTCTGAGTTCGGCTTCCTGGACCACGGACCTGCTCATACCTCGATATATCGAACCCCACTTGCCGCCGTCGAACGAAACGCCATGCTTGTCGGCCTGCGTTACCAAATGCGCGAGACACTTTTCAAACATCCTATCGAACTCGGTTGCGTCCTCTTCCGGCAGTAGCTGACACGTTGCTACTCCGACAAGCGCCGTACGCTCAGCTTTTCGCACCATCCGGTGAATGTCATCTGTGCGTCGGTCCAGACCGTCCGCCTCATGCGGCCCGCGGCTACAGCGCTCTTCAAGCGCCACCATTTCCAAGACTGCCATCTTCAGCGCTGCCTTGGCCTCCGGGTTCGGAATGCGCAGTTGTCGGTACCGCATTACGCGCTCGGCGTACAACTCTCCGGCAACGCCGCTGGCGAAGTCGCGTGCCATCTCGTGCGCGACGAGACGCGTGTTGACGAGCCAGTTGAAGAGTTGCTTGCTGCTGGATTGCATGAACTACCTCCTAGGCCGAATGAGAGGTCCAAGTGTAAGTCCCAAGACGGCCCCTCCTACGCTCCTGCGAGCCTGTCCAATACGGAGTGACGTGTCCGCGCCGACCATCGCTAGAGCACCTGCGGAACCGGGTACGGACGTCTGGATAGCAACGATGCTTTCGAAGCGCGTTTGGCTCAAAGATGCATTACGTTGGACATAGTCCACGTCCCGCAACGCGTCTCGTACTTTCGAGGATTGCGACCCCCTGCGCCGCGTGATGTGATTGCCCAATGCAAATCGACATCGGTATCGACGCAATGACAGGGGCGCTCACGCGGCGTCACCTATTCGCCCGCCACGCATCGCCGCCCTTCGATGGCGTCCTAGCGTTCGCCGACGTGGACCGCCTTAGCTACGCCAACGACACCCTCGGGCCGTCGGAAGTCAACGAAATGCTCAGGACCGTCGCGAAAATTTCGATAGAGCTGTTCGGTCGTGACAACGTGTACCGCATCATGGGCGACGAGTTCGCGGTCGTGCTCTCAGCTGAGAACGCCTTCGCGCGGCTTGACGAGTGGCGACGGCGAGTGGAGGAGGCCCTGACGCCGCAGCGCACCGCGACCTACGCAATTCCCGCCTCATCCCTGGGCACCGTTGAAGCGCCTCGTGACGGGACGATGTACACGCTGTCCATCGGGTTCACTGAGATGGCGCAGCACGACTCGATAGAAGATGCCGTCGCTGCTGCGGATGGCGCCAAGTACACAGCCAAGACAACACGAAATTCGGTCTCGGACGGTAAGGTGACGTGGCCGCAGGCCGAACTTGTCCCAGACCCCATGACCGGCGCACTTACTCGGCAGCACCTCTACGCGCGGGCCTCACGAGCCCCGTTAGTTGGCACGCTTGCCGTCGGCGACGTGGACCGCATCATGTTCGCTAACCGGCTCCTCGGTTTCGAAGAGGGCGACGCTATGCTGAGGAGCGTTGCACAGGCGGCAATCGAACTCTTCGGTCAGGCAGACGTTTATCGCCTGAGCGGCGACGAGTTCGTCATCTGGTCGACTTCTCCGATTGCCCTAGATGGACTCGAGTATTGGTGCACACGCATTGAAGAAGAACTGGCGCCGCACCGAGCGGCGACGTATGAGCTCACGCCGCTTAGACCAGAGCACGTTCCGCCACGCGACTTCCTCTACACCTTGACTGTCGGTTATACCGACCTGGCCCGCCACGGCAGCTTCGATAAAGCGCTCGGCGCGGCCTACTGGGCTCAGACCAAGTCGAAGAAGTTCGGCCATCGCAATCGAGTGGTTGCGGGCTGAGCTACACGTATTGCTGCCAAAGCCTCGAGTTGCGAACCGGCCCGGCTAGTGTTGCCTGCACACTCCACGGCAATCGCCCTACCGCCCGACATAACCGAACGCCGCGCGCACGACAGCGTCGACGTTGCCATCAGCGAGTGCCTGCAAAGGCGTGCGAGGACGACCGGGCTCCTCGCCCACACCAGGGACTGCCAGGGAGCCCTTCGGGTTCAAGAAAAAGGAGAGCTGCGCTCCCGCTCCAAGCTGGCGCAGCGGTGCAATGACCCGGTCCCACTCAACGCCAAGAAAGCCATGCATGGTCCGAGATAGCTCGCCGAGACGCCGCGCCGCAGCCACTTGACGAAGGGCCCGCCGCTGATGGTCTACTGAGGCCAGCATTGCGTCGAGCGCCCGCTCTGTGAGGCCACCGACATCGCTTAGTCGCGCAGTCGGCACGACCTCGGCAACCAGCGCGCACAGCGGTGCCACGCTCGACCGTAAGCAGAATAGAACGAGGGTCCCGTCCGGCACCGTGCTTGACAGGCCGTAAGGGGCTCGGGCCAGCGATAGGCGCTCGTGGATGTCCTCCAACTCGCAGTCGTCGGCGCCGAGCTGCCAGACCAATCGCACCGCCTTTCCTTCGACCCAGTCGCGGGTCCGCTGCGGTCGGTCCAAGAGGTCCTCTTCAGTCGTCGACCGTGTGTCGTTGATGTGAGGATGGTCCAGGAGCCAAGCGTCAACGCCATCCTGCGGCGTCAGAGCTAACGTCACATCGCGGAAACCTGCCAGAAGCGCGAGGAGTTTGCGCGGATGAGCAAGTGCCGTCGACGTGACGAAGATGGCACGCTCGGCGTTCGGACGGTCGGTCAGGGAGAGCAATTCATCAAATGGGTCCATCGTCCAACTCTAGCGATGACCATTCGCGTGGCGTGATTTTTCTGCGTTCAAAAGTGTTTGAACGTGTTCTGTTGCGCGGGTGCCATACGCCGTCAGCTATTGGGAGCATCGACTCGCTGGCCAACGACACCGGCTCGCCTATCGGCCGGTTACAACCGTCCAGCCAAGCGCGCCCAATCAGTGATTGCAAGGACGTGGTCAGCGATGCTCTGATGCGTCGATGCAAATCGACCACTGGACCGGCCTCCTCGCGCGCCCCGCGGCCGTTGAGATGCTCGAAGACAAACACGATGGTCAGCTGCTTCTCGCCGACATCGACCAATTCAAGTTTGTTAACTCTGTGCTCGGCCACACCGTCGGGGATGAAACTCTGCGTGTCATCGCGGACTTGGCACGCCAGCATCTAACCGACAGCGTCCTCTGCCGATACGGAGGTGACGAATTTCTCGCCTATAGCCAGGTCGGTGGCCTGACGGCCAAGGCGGAAGCCTGGCGCGTTGCGGTGGGCCAACGCCTGATGTCAGAACGAAATGAGACTTGTGCGGGGACCAAGGAAGCGGGCATCATTGACCCTCCTCGCGATGGACTCCTGACTCTGACCATCGCGGTGGGTAATCGCACGAACGCCTCAGTGGCAGACGACCTCACGCGCCTCGGCGCGGCCGCGCACGCGGCAAAAAAGCTTGGAGGCAATCGAGTCGTCGAGGTCAGTTCGTGACGTTGGCAGGAACCGAGCCTAGCAGCCGGCTACGGTCGCACCTGCTGATGCGCCGAGCTGAGCTCGAGCGCGACGGCGTTGTGCTTCCGAACGCGTTCTTGATTCGCGAATACGGCAGCATCGCCGAAGCAGAAGACGCGGGGCAAATATCGAGCGGCACATTTACGCTTGATGCGTATGAGCCTAGATTTGCCTTCTACATTGATAACAAGTTTGACTGGGTCAATCTCTGGCTTGAGGGCATCTATGCCGGCACTTGGACGGTTGTCGGCGCTCAAATGCCGCACCGTACGTCGCAGCGGCAGCACCAGTCCCCGGAGTGGTCGTATCGAAGTCCTACCCCACCGTACTTCATGGATATGCCCTGGTCTTCCGACGGCGCCATGCGACACGTCGAGTTGTTTCTCACATCGAGTTGTGTGCCACGGCAGCGCGCTACTGAATAACGCCGGCAGGTGGAGAAAGCGGTTCGTTCGCTAGATGGTCACTCGGGTTACCAAGTCAACGACGTAGAGAAATCCGAAGATGGTCATCGGAATGACGAGAAGACAGCATGCTGTTGCCAGCCCTTCACGTCCTTGGCCACGCAGCAACCGCACGACTTCCCAGGCGACAGCTGTTGCGCCCATTCCCCCTGCGGCAGCGAGGACGGTCGCAAAATATCCGACCGTAAGCCCGTGCGTAGGAAATGCGCCAATCGCAAAGACCAGCGTGCCGGCGGCGAAGATGCCTAAGGAAAATCGGCTGCCAAACAGCTGACCGAGACGTTGCGGATTCATCGTTCGCCTCCCTTTTCGCTTCGGAACTGTGCCCGCGCCTCGCTCAGACATCAATCTCCGCACGGGGCGACTGAGTCTCTCGCACGACCTCCGTCGGATGCGTTCCCGCCTCTGGACGCGGCACGGGAATAGTGAACAAATGTTCGCGATATAATCCCGCATGCTCGTCGCCGTCGTCAAACTTCGCAAGAAGGGCCGTGCCCTGACGCGCGGCGAAATCGCCTCGCAACCTCGCGCCGTGGGCGACCTGACCCTTGAAGACCCGCCGCGGCCGCGGGGTATTCGTCGCCTCGTGCGTATGGCAGAACTCTATGGCCTGCCGCTCGGAGGCGTCCCGACGAATATCATCGCTCCGCTCCTGAACCCCGCTCTCGCGGAAATCACGGCCGACGCGCTGGTCTTGTTTGGATTCGAGGTGGAGAGCCTCGGCGCGTCGGACAGAACCGAGTTCATTCAAGGATGGCTCGTGACGCTGCCACGGCCAGGCGAGAAGATGATGCGTCGTGGCGACGTCCCCATGTGAGCGTGCCGTCCGGCAAATGCCGGATGGACCTTCCGCGGACCCGTCAGCTAGCCTCTTGCAATGGAACAGTTGCCTACCCTGGAGATGCTAGTTCGCGAGATGCGAAAGAGTGCGACCAACGATGTCGAACTCGCTCAGCGTGTCGCCCTCGTCTGCGTCGATGCGATGCAGACGCGCGCCGACCCAGTTGCCGTTGTCAAACGCATCTTTCGGATTGGCTGACCGTGTGCGGACGCTATCACCACCGGTGTTCCTTCGCCCATGTACGCCTCTTGCAAGAAACCTCATACGGCAAAGTCGGCGATAGACTTGCCGTTGGCAAGCGCCGCGACCAACCACCTTGGCGTGCTCCCGCGCCCCGTCCACGTGTTGCCTGCCGCGTCGCGATACTTGACCGCAATTTTCCGCTTGGCGGGACTCTTGGCCGGCGCACGAACAGGCTTCGGTGCCGCGGGTCGACGAGCTCTCTTAGCTGGCGTACCAAATAGGTCCTCGGGTCCAAACTTGTAGTACGTGACGGCTTGTCTGATTCGCGCCAGCACCTCACCGGCCTCTCTGCGCGCGAGCATGTCCGCTTGCCGTTCTAACTTCTGAATTTGCCTGCGAATCTGCATGGATGTCTGAGGCATAGCCGTCTTTCCTGAGAGTGTCGACCGTTCCGAGCGTTGCAAAGGCACGGAAAGGTGCCTTCAAGTGTTGATGCTCGGCCAACGCTTACATAGGTAGGCGGCCATATCAAGCAGTGCGCTTCCCCTTATCACTTATCGCGTTGGGTCGCCGGCCAACGGATTCGCGAGGCGCTCCGGGCGCGTTTCGCGCGAGCCCGAAGCCACGAACGCTCACTCGTCGAGAGCGGCAACGTCCGGTCGCGTCACGCCAAGCACGCGAAATACGCGCAACGCCCAGGCGAATGCAAAGGTGCCTCGGTTGACCTTCATGCCAATGCCCTTCGGCGACTCTGGCTCTCCGATTTCGGCCAAGCGCCGGGACAACTCAAAGTAGGTCACACCACGCCGCTGCATCTCCGCTTTGATGATGCGCGACGCTTCGAGCTCCCAAGACGCTGAGCCACGGACCTTAGAAGGTGCCACATCGAGCTTCGCTTTCGGCATGGGGCGAGTAAATCACGAAGTCAAAAAGCGCCCTTGCGAAACCACATTTATGTGGTTAAAGTAACGCAAATGGGGTTATTCATTATTCTTCTGAGTTGCGAGAAGTCACCGCGGAAGTCTGGGCGAGCCATCTCGCGGCCGGCGGAGACAAACTCGGCGTCGACCGACCGGGCCACCAAATCATGAACGCCGACGACTTTCAAGCAGAGCTCGAGCTCGGTCGCTACGGCCTGGAACAGCTTGGCGAAAGGCAATGGGCTTTGCTCAAGTGGAAAGGGAAGTTGTTCACTGGCCCTCCTTACGGAGGTCTATACGTGAGCGGCATCCCTACGGAGATGGCCAGGGCGTTCATCGACGTGCTGATTGCCGGCCAAACCATACCGGTGCACCTGATGCATAAGCACCGGTCCGGCAACTACGAGGTCTCGTCGCTTCGCATGGACGGCGGCCGCTTCGTCATGGTCTTCGAGGACCGCGAGGAGTTCGCTTGAGGGTCTTATTCCTGGACTTCGATGGTGTCCTTCATCCCGTTACCGACGACCCCTCGGACGACCAGTACTTCATGTGGCTTCCCCACCTTGTGGACGCGCTCGCCGAGTACGCGGACGTTAGCGTCGTCGTGCATTCGACATGGCGATATCTTTTTGACGACCGCGAACTGCGAGCGCTGCTGGGGGCACTGGGGAATCGCTTCGTTGGTGCGGCCCCGCGGGGCCCTCGATACGAAGCCATCACCTGGTGGCTGCACCTGAACGAGAAGTTCGACTCGTATCGAATTTTGGACGATGCGCCAGGGGAGTTTCCGGAGCCGGCACCCGAGCAGCTCATCGTCTGCCACTCGCAACGTGGAGTTAGCGACCCGGTCGTTCTGGCGCAGTTGCGTAGTTGGCTGGGTCCAGAGAGGTGACCGGGGTGCGACGAGAGGAATAAACACCGGACGCTTAATTGGCGATTGGGCCTCGCAGCCCACAACGACTAAGGAATTCAATGGATGCGAAACGAAGGAAGTCGAGCGTGGCTAAGAGGGCTGATGACCAACAGCGGTTGGAGGAGATGCTGAAGCGCCGGCTCCGCGCGGCGAGGACGGCCAATGAGCCGCTCACGCAAGGGTTGGCGGAGCGCGTGTTCATTAAGGACCAGTCGGGAATCGCCTGTGAGCTTGCTCGTCAAGTGATTTCAGCCGGAGAGACCGTCGTTTTCGCGTCCCCGGTGGGGCCGGATTGGCGGCGTTGGCCAAAGCTCAAGTCGAGGTCGAGGGAGTGGCTCGAGACATCCGCTCTGACTCTTCAAAAAGGCTAAAAGCGCGTCGCTTTTCAAAGAAGACGGCTGCCGGGTGCGCGCGGCTGGGGTGAAGCCAGAGGACAACAACCCGCGCCGGGCGGAATGGCGAATGAACTACATCGTCTTTACTGAGAAGAAGCTTGAACAGATGTGGGCTGAGGGCCGTGGAAGCGGTATGGGCGCCGCCTACGCCCCTTTTCTACAGGTCGGCGACTTCCCGAGTTCGGGCCGCGTGCGTCGCGTCTGGAGCCCGAAGCTTGGTCGAAGCGTGCACCTGTTCTCAGACGTTGAATGGAGCTGCTTTCTGGTGCTGGAGTGGTCGCGGGAGGTGGTCGATATCCGCGAACAGTACCCGCTGCCTCTCGAACTCACGATGGAAGTCGCAAGACAGGCAAGTATCAGGTATCCACGCTACCGAGGCACCTCCGTAGACATGGTCATCACCGTCGACTTCCTGGTGACGATGCGGCGCGGTGGCAAAGAGACTCATCACATCTTCGACGCCAAACGTTCCGAGGACGTCGAGGACGAAACCACGATGGCCCGCCTGGAGATTGCGCGACGTGCAGTCGCTGCGTTGGAGATTCCTCACCATCCCGTCGCCCACACCAAGATTCCTTCCCAGCAGGTGAAGAACATCGAATGGATTCGCGACGCATGGCTTAAGGACGGAGAGGAAGAGCCTCAACCCGGATTTTGGAACGCCATAACTGTTCGCATGGCAACCGACCTGGCGAGCCATTCAGTCAACCGCGCGATGTCGCTTTCGGACTACTGCAGCTCGTTTGATGAGCGCTTCGGCGTGGTGCCCGGTAGCGGTCTTCGCGCCGCCCGCCTCTTGATGCTCCAACGAGCCTTGCAGCCTGACCTGTCACTCCCGGCGCTCAACAGCCGGCCCCTGAACACCTTTGTCCTAAGCGTCCAACGTGGCTGCCTCCGTGCGGTCGGCAACTCATGATTTACAGAAACCAAGTCTTCAAGTTCGAGCGAGAGCGCTTTAGGCACCTGTTGACCGTCGGCGACACGGCATGGGTCATCAGCCTGGATGACCCCAAAGCGTGGCCTGTGGGTGTGGCATGGGCCGAGATTCGTGAGCTCGAAGGGCTGCCTCTATCAGCCGACGTCACCTTGCATGACGGCGAGGCAACTGCCGCGATGCTTCGCGTACGTGACGTCGCGCTCGTGAAGCTGGGTTCACTCGATGCTGAGTCCACCGAGCTCTTCGACCCGGTCAAGCGCAGCCAATGGGTTACGCGTCGAGCTCAGGCGGTCGGGTGCTCGAAAGTGTCGCTCTGGAAGTACTTGCGTCAATGGTGGGTGGGCGGCCAGACGCCGGCCGGCCTGCTTCCCGTGTTTGCCCGCTGCAAGACGAACCAAGGAAAGGTGACGCGCGGTCGTGGGCGTCCGCGTAGGTTCGGCATTCCCATCTACCAGGTCAATGATGAGGACATCCAGCGCTTCCATGAGGTCGTCAGGACGGTCTATACCAGGGACGGGCGAATCCAGATACCGGACACCTATGCTGCATTGATTGACCAGTATTACCAGTACGCCGACGGCAATGGCGAGCTGTTCTCGCGCCCGGCAGGCGAACGCCCGAGCATTAAGCAGTTCCGAACCTTCCTGAAAAACGCTTTCACACGCGAAGAGCTCTTGCGGCTCCGAAAGGGCGACAAGGAGTTCGAGCGTGAGCATCGTCAGAAGCTGGGCACGGTCATGGAGGACTGCCTGGGCGTTGGTCACTATTTCGAGGCCGACGCGACTATCGCAGACGTTTATTTAGTGGCCGCCAATGACATTCGAAAAATCATCGGTAAGCCCACCTTGTATTTCATCATCGACCGTTACTCGCGCCTCATCGTCGGCTGGTACATCGGTCTTGAGAATCCGAGTTGGGCGTGTGCCAAGCAAGCCATCCTGAGCATCGTGCAGGACAAGGCGATGCTCTGCGCGAGTCTGGGCGTGGAGTACGACCCTGAAGATTGGCCGGCTCACCAGGTCTTCCCGAAGCAAATCCTGGCCGACCTAGGCGAGTGGATGACCTTGGCGAGCATGCGAATTTCGGACGACCTTGAGGTCACGGTGGCCAACGTGCCCGGGCAACGTCCCGACTGGAAGCCGATTGCCGAGAGCGCTGGCTTCAAGCTGTTTCGCAAGCGCCTCGAGGGCGGCATTCCTGGCTACGACCCGCCTGAGAACGCGAAGCGTCGGCAAGGCAAGCACTATGACAAGGACGCCTGCCTAACGCTGCAGGAGTTCTCGCGCATCGTCCTTGAGTACGTCATCGCGCACAACCGCAAACCGATGAAGCGTTACCAGCGCAACTTCAAGGAGGTTGGCGATAACGTGATGCCGACGCCGATTGCACTCTGGAATCACAACATCGTCGACCGAGCTGGACAACTGACACGCTATAGCGAGGAACGCGTACGCCATGCGCTACTGCAACGGGACACCGCGACGTTTACCGACGAAGGCATTCAATTCAAGAAGCTCCACTACTCGTGCCCAGAAGCCGTGGCTGGTGGTTGGTTTGTCAACGCCCGCGTCAGTCGCTTCAAAGTCGATGTCGCCTACGAGACACGTCTGGTCGACACCATTCTCGTTCAGCATCCGCACCGGTCGACCGAACTCATCGAATGCAGGCTTCTGCCGCGCTGCCAGCGGTACGCGGGCAAGTCGTTTGCCGAGGTCGCTGCCATCAAGCTCATTGACGAAGCAATGACACCTGCTATCGAACACGAACGCCTCGACGTGAGCATCCGTTCGAAGCGGAAGACTGAACACATCGTCGACGCAGCGAAGAGGCGACTCAAGGAACAAGGTAGGGGCGTCAAGCGGCACGCGCGTCGTGCTGATACCAAGCCTGCAAGAGCACGGGAGCTGACGCGCGAGCGCCAGGCGACGGTGCTGCTAAGCCCGGCGGTGCCGCAAGACGCGCCCAAGGCACCCGTCCTGCAATTGCGTCCCATCGCGATTGCTGCGCCGGACGATGCTGCACCCATGACGGCGCTGCAGAAAGCGGCTCTGGAAGCGCGGCAACGCATCCTGAAAGGCTGACAAACATGAATGGTCAAAACACGCCGCAGTTCATCGAAGACCGAGTCGACGGATACCAGGAGGCCATCTACGTTCCGCAACGGTTGCCTCAGTTCATCGGCAACCCGCTCATCGAGGCGCTGCCGTCCTCACCGACAGACGAGCAGTTGGCTACCTGGATGATGCAGATGCCGCCCTTCGATGCAGCTCAGCGTGGACTCGAGACTTTCGAGCGCATCCAGATGTTGGTCGAGCTCAAGCGGTTCATGCTGGCCATGGGAAGCAATCTGGAGTTGGCGCGCTACGTCGACTCGGTGGTGCGCGCGGGGTACGTGGGCCGGTCTCCCAAGAAGCCTGAGTACGCTCAAATCTTTCAGCGCATCTACGCCGGGCGCGCGGCTGACGTTGAAACGCGCGCGGTTGGTAACCAGCGGCTGGCACAGCTCTCGGCGCTGCTGGTCGGTGTGTCCGGTATGGGCAAGACTTCGAGCCTAAAGCACTTCGTCACGTATTACCCGAAGGTCATCCACCACAGAGAACTCAACATCTACCAAGTGCCGTGTCTGCACATCGAGACACCTGCCGACGGTGCAAGCGTGAAAGGTCTGGCGCACAGCATTTTGGTGGAGATGGACAAGCGCATCCCGGGGGCCGACTACTACCAGACCTTTGCCGGTAGGGGACGCCCGAGCACCGAAGCGCTGATGGTTTCAGTCAAGCGCGTTCTCCACATGCACTGCGTGGGCTTCATGGTCCTCGATGAGGTCCAGAACCTGATGAACGCGCCCACGGGTGGGCAGCGGCTCATGTCACAGCTGGTGTCGTTCTGCAACGACTTGGGCGTGCCAATCCTGTTCGTGGGGACCAACAAGTCGGCCAAACTTTTCAAGCTCGACTTTCGGTCCTCGCGTCGTGCCTCGGGCGAGGGCATCGCACCGTGGGACCGCCTGCACGAAACGGTCGAAGAGGGAGGGGAGAACGAGTGGCGAAACTTTGTCGAGGTTCTCTGGCATTTCCAGTGGACACGCAAGCCGGTCGCGCTGACCGAAGAGTTCTTGTCGACGCTCTATCACTACAGTCAGGGCGTCATCGACATCGTCATCAAGCTCTTCGCCGTTGCCCAAGCGCGCGCAATGTTGGACGGCGGCGAATGCATCACCGTCGAGCTCATCACGGCGGTCTACAACGAGCAGTTCAAGCTGCTCCACAAGATGATTGAAGCGCTGCGGGACAGCGACTACGAGAAGCTCGCGCTCTACGAGGACGTGGCGCCCGTGAAGTTGGAAGCTGTGCTGTCCGACTTCAAGCGCAGAGCGCTAGCTAAAACGTCCAAGGCCTTCTCGGTCAAACCGAAGAGCGAAAGCTTCGAGCAGCTCCTTGCGGCTGCGCTCATGGCTGCGGGCATGCCCGAAGACGAAGCTATTGGGGCGGCGGCCGCGGTCGTTGAGCGTGGGACTGCCAAGAATCTGTTGGAGGGCGCCAAACAGGCGTTCAGCGATTTGACGGCCGTCAAGAAGGTTCGACCGAAGACCGGCCTTCCGAAAAAGTCGGCCGGGCCGGATATTCCTGAGGAGCCATTTGCTGACGACGACTACCGACGTGCAGGTCAGTTGGCTCGTGAGCAAGGGACATCGGTGATGGTTCAGGCCGAGCGCCTTGGTCACGTTGTACCCCTCGAAGAGCTCGTCTCGCTAGCGTAATGCTGCTGCCCAAGCCGCTGCCCGATGAGGTGGTTGGCAGTCTCCTGATTCGAGCGTGTCTACGCACGGGCCTTAACCGCAACGCGCTGCTGCACGCGATTTACGAGACACGTCGTAGTAGCGCATCGTTCTTGTTAGGGTCAACCGTGGCGGAGCTTGCGCCGCTGGCAGGGATGGAGCCAGAGGATTTCCTGCGGGCGCACACCATCTTTCCCTATGCCACGGCGTTCATGTCTGAACGCCTGCGGGCGCTCTTGCTCCTCAAAGCGGTGATGCGCGGGATGGACGACACGCATCTAGGCACGTTGACCCACAGCGTTACGCGCAACGTCGCTACGTGGCGCTTTTGCAACCTGTGTGTCGAGGAGGACGTCGCCCGATGGGGGGAATCGTACTGGCACCGTATCCATCAGCTGCCCGCAGCGTGGTTGTGCTTGATTCATCGCGCGCCGCTGTCGACAAGCGATATTGCCTTGCGCGGCACAGCAGTGACCTGGAAGAGGCTCTTGCTACCCCATCACGTGCTCGGCGTCCCGCTGCAACTGACCAGGTCCCATGAGCTTCACGAAAGACTCACGCTCAACAGTACGGCCTATCTGAGCGAGCCAGCGGTGGACGTCGAGTCGTTGCTGTTACGGTACCGGGGTCGCGCGCTCGAGCTCGGATGGTTGGTTAATGGCAATGTGGCTGGAGGAGCGATGTCACGCGCGTTGAGGCAGCACTACGGCCGAGAACTGCTTCTGGAGTCCGGAAGTCGTGCGGGCGGAAGGCGGGATTGGCCTGCGCTTATGGTTCGGCTCAATACGCAGGTCTCGTTCACCCCGGTCAAACATATCCTGCTGAACACGTTTTTTCAGACATCGCAGGACGCGTTGCCGCAGCTTGCTAGGGCGGAGGACGAGAAGCCCGGACCCAAGGTCGCAGATGGACAGCGACGGGACCATGCGACAGCGCGCAAGGTTCAAGTGCTACTCAACCGGCTAGCCAAATGCGGCGAACGGGTTACTGTGACGTCTCTCTTGATGCGGGCAGGGGCTTGGGAGACGTTTCGGCACGACCGGTCTCGATTCCCTATGACGAACGCGCTCGTCCAGGAATTTCGAAGGTCGGACTTAGCGGAGCGACAGGTTGGACGCCGGCCTGCGTGGCGTCGTGGGAGCGGAGAGTGAGGAGATGCCAACGGTTAAGCGCGGGAAGTCCGGAGAACCGCAAGAACCTTTTCAAGCGTCCCATCCATTTGCATACGTCGCTGTATCTGCTGCAAGGCGCCCTTGTTGACGCCGTCGTTGAATTCGAAGCTCGGCCAAGGCCGTCCGCTGTGGACTTTCTCGAAGACGCAGTCGAGGCAGTAGCGTAAGTCGTAGCGCCGCGGCGAGCCTTTGGCGCGTTCAAAGAGAGGGGCTACTTCGCACCACTCGTGGTCGGTGAGGTTGATGGTCCGGTCGGGATGAGCGGGAACTTCAAAGGGTTTCCAGGTTTCGCGCCCTCGCAAGTTGGTTGTGACCCGCGCGCCGGCTCGAAAGTACAGGGTATCGGACAGCAAAGCAGACGCCTCGATGGGCTCTTCGCCCGGGATGACCTCAAGAACTTCGAGCTCAGTCACCCAAAGCGTTCGGTGATGGCGAATGCCACCCAGCGAGAGTCTGGCGGAGCCGAGGGGAAGGTCTATACCGAGCCTGCCGTCAAATGCGTGTCGGTGGACGCTATGGGCCATTTGGGAGGCTGAGGGATATAGGCGCATCCAGGCGACGGGCAGTTCGAATTCTCCAAAGCGCTTGAAAGCCGCGGTCCTGGCCCACGCTTCCGTGAGATGGACGCGGGGGCCGTCGTCGGTAGGTTCGAGGAAGGAATAGCGGTCCAGTGGTTGGGGGCCGTAGAACAGCGACAGGACGTGGCGCTTCGGTCGGAAGAATGCGCGGTGCCAAGCAAGCGCCGGGACGACGCAGGTGAAGTAGCGGCTGATGGGCGCGACGAAAACCTCGTGCTGGTCGACGTCTTGGTCAGGCGCCCCGATGCCAAGGGCTCGAAGGTAAGGCGCTGCATCGGTGCGTTTCCAACGGGCGAAGTCCACGACGTCGCGACGACGATAGTCGACCTTGGGAGTAGGGAGGCCAGCTCGACACAGGTCGGTGAGGGCGGCCTCGCACCTGGTGCCGTCTGCGGTGATGCCCCGAGCCGTCAAGCCGTTGCCTTGCCAGATGAATCCCTGCGCCCAGTCCATGTGCCTCCCAGTGGCTATGGGAGGTCTAGTGAAGGGGTTTTAGCCCTTCGTGAGTTGTCGCGCGAACGGAGACGTGCACCGACTGCCGTCGCAAATGCGCAAAAAATCGAGGTTTAGGTCCAAGACCAGCGAGCAAGCAGACTTTCGCGTGCGCCTTGCCTCCGCAGTTGGAGATGGCCGATGTGAAAGTGCATCGGTTCGAAGACAAGCGCCAAATCTCGCGTTAGGACGAGTACGAGGAGTTGCGCTCATCGTTGGTCTTATGATTCGCCACGTTGATGCGGCTGCACACGCTGAACTGACTGCGGCACCTACTCAAGCCGCGAAGTCTCCGTTGTAGAACCATGGGCGACCCGCTACCAGCGCTCTTCCTCAACGCAGTTCGACTGCAACCCAACGCCCATGTCCAGCATCGACTACGCCAATGAAAAGCTGTCGCAGCTCGCGGCGGACCTAGTCGCCGAGCCCGACCATCGCAAAACTCTGTGTGCGGCACGTATGACGCTGACCATTTCCTTGACGATGAGCATGCCGCTGCCGGAGCGATGCGTGGGGTCGGTTTTGACCTTCCTGCAGTCTTGCGGTCTAGAACACGAGGATTTCTCGGTACCGATTCCGTCGCCACTCGCACTCGAGGAACTGCCTGACTCGCGCGTTCGGCAGATTGCCGGGCAAGCGCTTTCAGCATGCTTGGACGTGCGTGAGGCGTTCGTCGAGCAACGGCTTGGCCAAAGCTCGCAGGTCGCGACGGGGGCAAACTATCGTTGGCTGCGGTATGCACATTTGGCTTGGCCGAAACATGAGCATTCGGCGGACTACCTCGCGTTTCTACGGGCCGCACTTCCCAACTTTCCGGAAGACGTGCTGGCGCAGTGGATTGCCCGGCACCCAGATGTGCTTCGACACGGCAATGCCCAACCCTTTGACTTGGCCCGTCTTTGCTTTACTCGAGAAACTTGGGCTTCAGAGCGGCTCGACGGCATCTGCGCTCACAACTCGAGCTACGTAATGGTCGGCGATGGCTCCACAGGGGATGGTTACCTGCGCGAACATCGCGAATACCCTCACGACTGGCTGGCTTCGCGGGTGGTGGTCGCCGGCACTTGGCCCGTACCGCCAATCGTCCTGCGTGACGGCGGGCACGCACCTGAAGCGCTTGACCACGCTGTCGAAGGTTTGCCGTACCTGCTGGAGGGCCATCGTCGTGCAGCGTTGGTGCTCAATCTCATTGGTCAAGGAAAGGCTGCGGCGAATCACGACGTGTGGGTTGTGGATGTTCAGAGCGCGAACTGAACTGACACGCCAATCCCCTGATATCGGCTCCCCAGCTGCGCCCAGTTCACGACCTGTTTGTCATTGTTACAAGTCGCCCGCGCATTTCCGGTTCAAGGAAATTGGAACGCGGGGCGGCAAAAAGTACGGCTTCTCATAGGAGACTTAGTTCAGGAGCCGTTTGGAACGCTCCAGCGCGATCGCGCGCTGATCGCCGACGACGAGTGCGACGAGCACGCCGACGTACGGCGCGGTCTCCCGCGTGGGGCCGTCGCCCGCGAAGGCGTCGACGATGCGGTCGCGGAGCGCGGCGCGCGCCCGCTCGACGAGATGCGGGATCGACCACACGAAGTCGTCGAGCTTGCGATTCGCGACGTTCGGCAGGTCGGTCGACGACGCGTCGTCGCCCCATTCGTCGGGCGGCACCGCGGCTTCGGCGCGAACGTAGCCGGTCGCGCGCAGCCCTTCGCCGAGCAGCCAGTATTCGTAGTCGAAGCTCGCGGGGTTCGCCGCGCCATGCGGTCGCTTGAGTCGGACGACGAGACGCCAGCGCTGGCCGGGCCGCAGGTCCGGCAGCGCGCCGGCACCCGCATCTCGCGGCGCATACCATGCGAGTGCGAGGCGCGACGGGATCGTGAGCGGCCGTCGCGCCGCGTCGCGCGATTGGACCGACTCGACCTCGAACACGAAGCGAACACTGCGATCGGCAAGCCCGGGTAACGCGGCGATCGTCCCGGTCACGACGACGTCGCGGGCCTCGAGCGCGCGCGGCAGCGTCTCGGCGAGCCGCCGCTCCGCGCGCCATGCGGACCATCCGAAGCCCAGCGCGAAGGCCGCGATGCCGATGACGGCGGGACGAAGCCGCCCACGCGCTCCGACGCCGCGCGACACCCGCGCGACCAACACGAGCGCGACGAGCGCGCCGACCACGATGGCCGCCGCGTGTTCGGGAAGCGCGGACTGGCGTTGCAGCCACCATGCGCCGCCAGCGAACGCGACGCACGCGATGCCGAGCACGGCGCCGTGCCGCGACGGGGGCCGGTCAGCGGGTCGCGCCGACCAGTGCCGCCAGGCGCGGCAGGACCGCGTACGCGTTCGCGGTCGTCGTCGCCCCGAGTTCGTCGACCGCGACGCCGCGCAGGGCCGCGATCGACGCCGCGATCCGCGGCAGCTCGCCGGGCGTGTTGCGACCCGCGTGCCCGTTCTGCGCCGCGATCCATGCCGGCGCGATGTCGGGCGAGTCGGTCTCGAGGACGAGCGCTTCGATCGGGAGGTCCTTCGCGAGCGCGCGGATGCGCAACGCGCGCTCGAAGGTCGACGCGCCGCCGAAGCCGAGCTTGAAGCCGAGCGCGGTGTAGTGATCGGCCTGCTGACGGCTGCCGTTGAACGCGTGCGCGATGCCGGTCGCGCCCGTCCCGGCGGCCGCGTCGCTGCGACCCGCACGGCCCGTGCGCCGCACGCGACGCAGGGCCGCGAGGACCGGGTCCTGCGCCCGCCGCACATGCAACAGGACCGGCAGGTCGAAGTCGCGCGCGATGCGCAACTGCTCGTCGAGGAAATGCGTCTGGCGTTCGAACGCGGCCGGCGTCGCCAGCGACGTCACGAAGAGGTCGAGCCCGATCTCGCCGATCGCGACGAAGCGCGGATCGTCGATCGCCCGTTCGACCGCGCGCCGCAGCGTGCCGAGGTCGCCGTCGCTCGCGGTCGGCGTGAGCATCGGATGGATGCCGAGCGCGTAGGCGCCGTCGATCTCGCGCGCAAGCCGTGCGACGCGCTCGAAGTTCGACACGCCGATGGCCGGCACGACGATCCGGCCGACGCCGCCGTCGCGGGCCGCGCGCACCACCGCGTCGCGATCGCGATCGAATTCGCTCGCATCGAGATGGCAGTGGGTGTCGACGAGGAACGGGGCAGGGCGGTCAGGCATCGGCCGATTCTCGCATCGCCGGACGGAACGGCCGTCGTCGATTCGAACGGCACGATCGGCGCATCGATCGCTGCGCGATCGGGCCGCCCGTTTCGCACTTCGCCGAAAGTGTGAAAATCGCGCGGGCATCTGCAAGGCCGTGGACGCCGCGGATCCGATCAACCGTCGCCAGGTCCCGAAGGACGCGGCGCCATGACGAAAGAAAGACGATGGAACGCGAA
>Ga0247783_1000051_pt1 | contig 38404 bp, 61 predicted proteins | sample UWRJL064202C5_FD_179911 | JGI IMG/M metagenome (GOLD analysis project Ga0247783, IMG submission 179911) | Plant litter microbial communities from Arlington Agricultural Research Station in Wisconsin, United States - UWRJ-L064-202C-5 | ecosystem: Environmental > Terrestrial > Plant litter >...
GCGCTACCGCCGCTGCGACTGCTCAGGCTGTCAGCCAAACTGTAGGTTCGTCGGACGGTATCGCAACTGCTCTGGCCACCACCGCAGCCGCCGACAGTATTGTATCTTCGAGTGGGGCTGCTGATGGCGCTACCGTTGTAACAGGTATTGCGGGGGCGATCACTCCTACATCAGGCGATTCCCAAGGGGTAGCAAGCGCGGCTGCTGCGAGCAGCCCCATTATTACCGCTTCGGGGACTAGCGAAGCCGTAGCCGTAGCCAATGCTGATGCGAGGGCTCTTACTCTTGTCAAAGGTTCTTCTGATGGTGTGGCCACCGTTATCGGTGTGACGTTTGGCGCAGATAACTTGAGGCGTCCTCCTCGTTTCGCTGCAAACAGTCTTACAGGCGGGAAGCTGGTATCACCGAGTAAGCTGGATGGCATCCTTTATAGGGAGGCAAGTTAATGCCAACCTCGACGTTCTATATTAAGCAGGGAGACACGGCTCCTGACATTGCATATACGCTTACACCTCCCACTGATCTAACAGGGGCGACGATTGTATTCAATCTACGTCTGAAAGGCTCGACCGATCTATTACTTGATAGAGTGCCTGCTGAGATTGTTGGTGCGCCTACTCAAGGCGTCGTCAAGTATTCTTGGGTTACTGGTGACACGGATGAGATAGGCGATTACGATGCCGAATTCGAAGTGACTTATCCAGACGGCACTATCGCAACCTATCCGAATTACAAATACTTCCCCGTGAAGATTTCGGACGATCTAGGATAACCTGAAGATGAACTATGAGGACTTAAAGAGTAAAGTGATCCTCGCCATCGTCAGCGTGGTTCTCTGGCCTGTCAGTGTCTACATACGGCTGCACGAACGAAACCAGAAAAGTAGGAGATAGCTATGCCACTTGTTACACTCATAGTCGTGCTTGTTATCGTCGGGGTCGCGCTTTGGCTTATCAACGCCTACATTCCGATGGACCCGAAGATCAAGACCATCCTGAACGTGGTCGTCGTGATTGCCGTGGTCCTCTGGCTGCTGCAAGCGTTCGGGCTGATCGGTAGCCTCAACGCAGTCACCATCTAAGGAGCCGCCCATGACCCCCGTAACGCCAGAGAAGTTCAAAGCCGCCAAGCCGCAGTTCGCTACGGTTGACGATGCTGTCGTGCAGAGCTATCTTGATCTGGCTCTGATTCTGGTGGGCGAGTCATGGCCGACCCAAGAGATATACGACCAAGCAATCATCTCGATGACGTGTCACCTTATGACGCTGGATGGTCTCGGCACCGATCCCGGGAGCTCTAACTTTGCACTCGGTAACGACGTTTACGAGACGATCAAAACAGGCGTCGTGACGCTGACTCGCTTTAAGTCGGCTGCGCAAGAAGCGGGGATTAGCACAAAGGGATGGCTCTCGCAAACCAAATGCGGACAGTTCTATATGGTGTTAAACAAATCCTTCCACGGTGGCCCACGTATCGCGTTCGGTGGGGTGGGTCCGATTGGAGGCCCGACAGCCTACGCAAAAGACGGATGGTTCTGGTAATGGGTCTGTTTGATACTACTCATATTCAGGCCACCGTTTATAGCGCGCTCTCGCCGCTGTATAGCGATGCCACAATCGAATTGTGGAAGAGCGAGCGCAATCCCGACTCCAACACAATGGGCAAGGTGTTTGACTACGAAGCAGCTTGCAAGGTGCAGAAAGATGCTTGCACTCAGGCCCAGCGCCGTGAGGTCGGCTACAGCGCGACCGACGTTCGTTTCCTGATCCTGCAATACGGGCTGGCACTTGAGATCAATGACGACTCTCGTTTGGTCTTTAAGGATGAGACTTACTCGATCCAGAGCGTCAGTGAAGACCCGCCGCGCTCTTATTGGGACGTGCGAGCGAGGATCATGCTGCCCGTAGGGTCTTGACAGGTGCCGTGGTTCCGTGTTATCGGTGTCGTGTTCGACTATGTGCCTAAAGGCGGCAAACTGCGAATGCGATCATTCCCTAACGGTGGCCCGTATTTCGGCTCAACAGCCTGCGTGGACCAAGGACTGAACGCAGGACGAGTAGTCAGGATTTCTAAACCCGAAGGTTTTAAGGTAGACAAAAGAGGCGAGGTCGTAAAAAGTGGACCTGACGTTTGAAATCAAGAAGCTGGTTATCGGCACATTGATGAACGATTCAGTCGTCTCTAGTCTCGTTGACCCTGATCGCATTTACGGCAATATTACTCCTTCCAACCCCGGCATGACGTTTATTCGTTGTGAAGGCATGGAGGCCGTTCCCTATAACGACAGTTGCGGCGTAGGCACAGAGCAAGCCTTCCGCGTCCATGTGTTCACTGACGGTGAAGATACGGTCGCCAAGATCGCGGCAGCAGTTACAAACGCTTTGAACGGAGCCATCGGCTTTTTGTTCATCGACTGGCAGTTAACTCAATATCTGCTAGACTCCGAAGGCGAAGCTGACGCACAACACGCCGCGATAGACTTCGATGTTGCAATGACGCAGTAGCGTCTTAATTTATGAGGAAAATATGGCACAAGCCACTACGATCCGCTACGGTCAGCAACAACTGCTCGTGAGCGACAATGCGTCCGTCCCGGTGTTCACCGCGCCGTGCGGCATCACGAGCCTTACCCGTCAAATTCAGGCCAACACGTCTGACGTGGACATTCCTGACTGCGACGACCCAGATGCCTTCATCTGGCTTGGCGTTGACGTAAACTCCAAGCGCATGTCGCTTCAGTTCTCCGGTCTGCTGGCTGAAGAAGCCATCGAACTGTGGGATGATTGGGCGATGGAAGAATCCGTCCGTGCTTGCCGCTGGTATCGCAACATCGCCGCTCCTAATGCTGGCTATTGGGCGGGACCGGGCGTGTTGACTTCCTACGAGGAAAACTCGCAGAACCGCGGTCGCTGGCAGATTAGCGGCACCATCATCTTCGATGGCCAACCGCTCTGGACGGCACAGCCGTAATGGCGAAAACCGTCAAGGTGACTCTTGAATGGGCGGACGGGGAATACCCGTTCGCCCTTCGTAGTGGCGAGATCGAAGAGCTCGAGTCGATTAGCTTCAATCCGGAGACGGAGAAGAAGGGTATCGGCATCGGTGCTGTCTGGATGCGCCTGATGGGTGGTGGCTGGTTTGTCGGTGACATTTTCAACGTCATTCGCCTCGGTCTGATCGGCGGCGGGCTTGACGAAATCAAAGCCAAGCGGCTCGTTGACTTCTATGTCAAGAACAAGCCGCTGTCGGATAATGGATACGTTCGGACGCCATCGCCGTCTAATCCTCTGACGGTGGCCCAAGCAATCCTAGCGGCAGCAATCGTCGGTGTTGACGAAGAGGAACTCGACTCGGGGGAGTCTCAGACCCCGCAGCCTTAACTGACTTTGATTCGTTCAGAGCCATGTTTATAGACTTCGGGGTCGCTCCAAGCGAGGTGAAACGTATGTCGATGGCAGAGATGCACGGCACGATGCGCCGACTGTCGGAGCGGACTACTAAGAAGGGCAAGATGCCCACTAAGTCCGAAGAAGAAAAAGCGACTGAGATATTCGCTAAAATGGTAGCGAACGATCCGACGGTGAGGTTGAACTAATGGCTGTCACGGCTGACTCCGTAATCGTCACTATGGCTGCGCAAAACGCGCAATACAATGCCGAGATGAACCGCTCTATCGCTGTCGCGGAGCGGATGGAGAAGGCCGAGGCTTCGCGTGCTCGCGCATCGGTAGTCGCCGCGCAACAGATGCTTACAGAAGCTAAAGCATTAGGCGCTAAGAACAAAGCCAATATCGACGTAGCGAAAAATGCACTCGCTGCTGCTAAGGCGTCGGAGGCTCAGATAAAGGCTAGTAACGCTAATAGCGTTGCAGTTCGGGCTGAGACTAAAGCTATCGCCGCAAAAGCTACTTCGCTCTTTCAATCTGCTGTCGCGGCAGAAAAAGAAGCTAACGCGGTTGCAACGGCGGCGGCGAAAACTGCTGCGGCCGAACGTAAGAAATATACCGATATGGTTGCCGCTAACGAGGCAGCCTATACTACTATGATTCGTAATGCTCGGCGTGAAGCAACTGAAGAAAATAAACTTAGGACTCGTGCCGCGAACGAAGCTATCGCACAGCAAAAACGTATTGCTGAAGAAGCCGAAGCTAGTGCAAAACGTCAGGCACGGGCTGCACGTCAGGCTGCTGCTGAGGTTGCTGAGGCGCAGCGTCAAGCTAATATCCCCTTCTTCGCACGTAACGTTAACGCGCAAAACTTGCAATCGAACCCTGCGAACATCGCAGCGCAGTTGAATGACGTTGGCGTTACCGCCGCTATGGGCATGAGTCCGCTGATGATCGCCTTGCAGCAAGGCACACAGTTGACTCAAGCCTTTGCGGGCCAGACTGTCAAGCAATCCATAGTTGGTCTCGGCGCTGCCTTCGCGGGAATCGTCAACCCCGTTGGGCTGTTGACCATTGGCCTTGTGGCCGGGGCGGCGGCGTTGATTCAGTGGGGCATTGCAGCGGCTACGTCAGGCGAAGATGCTGAAGAATTCGAAAAGAAGGTCGAGGCTATCGAGAAAGCAATGACTGCGCTGACACAAGCGACAGCCGCTATCTCTGGCACTAACATATCTGATAACTATTCTTCTGCCGCTGCCGACGCTTTGCGACTCCTTGAAATCCAGCGTCAAATCGCCGAGATCAATGCCCAGATGGCGATCAGAGGCGTAATGAACTCTGCTGCCGCGCAGGTCGGTGCTATCACGACGACTGCTCAGATCGCTGCGGCTCAGGCCGCTTACGATGCTGCTGCGGCTTCACGTCTGCCAAGAACGCCGAGCACTATGGGCATTCCTTCTGCTACGCAAGAGGAAGTCCTTGCTCTCGAAGTGCAACTAGGTGTTTTGAAAAACTCGGCTGCTGACGCTGCGAACAAGCTAGCGGAAATGTTCAACGTCCCGCCAGCAGCAGCGCAGCAAATCCAAGAAATGCTCGGTGCTTTGCGCGATGCACCCGATGCGGCTGCACAACAGCAAGCGGCTGTCGATCTGCTTGACTACGTTTCAAAAGTTACCCAAAAGCTCAGCCTATCTACCGAGGAAGGCCAGAAGCTCGCCGATCAGATTTCGGCTGCTGCACTTGCTGCGATTCAACTGAATAGCATTGATACCTCTGGCGGTTTGTCTGCTGCCGCACTAGCGGCGGCTGCGCTCGCCGATAAAATTGAAGCCGCTAAGAGCGATATGGAGGCTCTGGTCGAGGCTGCCAACGGCGCTCAACTAGATCGTATTGGCGCTAAGGCGCGCAGAGACGCTATCATGGGCGGCGCTTCCGAAGAGGATGCCGATATTGCTGGTCGCGTAGCAGAGGAAGCATTTAGGAACCGGGATGCTCTTGGTTCCGCTGATCCCATTACCCGTGCTACCGCTCGTGCTGCATTGATCCGCTTTGAGGAAGAACTTAAGAATACGCAAAAGCTCGAAGCTGAGATTACGGCTGAGATCGAACGCCAAGAACAGGCGATTAAAGACGCTACTACTGCATACGAAGCGGCGGGCGAGGCTGTCAAGTCGATCAAAGACGATATTGAAAATATCGCGGCGACTAACATCGGTGATCGTGCAAGATTCGACGCGCTTGCCGGTGGCGCTACTGAAGGCGAGGCTGATATTGAAGCGAAGGTGGCTGAAGCCCGCTTCCGCAACAGAGCAGCTTTTGGCTCACAAGATGCTGCTATCCGCGCTGAGGCAAATCGCCAGCTAGCGATCTACGAGGCTCATCTGCGAGAAGCAGAAAAACTGGCTGTCAAGATAGCCGGTCAAATTCAACTAACTGCGGACGAGGCCGAGCGGGCTGCAAAAGCTCTTGAAGATGCTGCGTCCGCGATGGAAACCATTACCGGGCTGGCCGATAGCGCACAACTTAGCCGGATCGGTTCGCAAGCGCAACTCGATGCGCTTCAAGGTGGTGCAACGAACGACGATGCTGAGATAGCTGGTAAACTGGCTGAAGAAGCCTTCCGCAATCGTGATGCTCTTCATTCAAGCGAGCCTGCTATCCGTGCGGCTGCTGAAGCTGAGATGGCACGTTACGAAGCTGATCTACGCGCGCAAGCTAAACTTGAGTCCGAGATCAACAAGATACTCGAGGCGCGTAAGAAAGCGATCAAAGACCTCAAGGACGAACAAAACGAATACAAGGATGCTGTCAAAGCATTGCTTGAGCGTATCGAACTGCTTAACGAGCAGACTAATGCGCTTAACGGCGCATCTTACTCGTTGGCTAACTACAATCGTATCCTCGAGCGTGCCAAGATCATTCACGATCTGACCAACGCCGCTGTTAAGGAAGGTGTTGCACTTACCCCCGAAGTAACCTCCGCCATTGAAGCTCAAGCCGACGCTTACATCAAAGCCGCTGAGGCCGAGGAGACAGCAGAGGACCGCATGAAGCGGTTTGCTGATCTCAGCGATCAAATCTCCAACAGTCTGCGTTCCGCGTTCGATAATATGTTCGATGATCCGATTGAGGGTCTCAAGCAACTATCTGAAGAATTGGCGCTTCTTGCGATCAAACTGGCCGCAATGAAAGCCTTCCCCAATATCTTCGGCAAAGATGGTATGATGGACTTCGGCTTGCCGGAGCTTGGTTGGCGCGGCCAGATGGCACCTCCGGGCGGCGCTGGCGGCGTCATTACACCGAGCGGCGTGGCTGCGCCTGTCGTGGGCGTAGCTTCTAGCACATCGGGGGCCACCGTTCTAGGGACTGGCGCAACTGGTGATCTTCCGGCTGGCGCTGAGGGGCTGCTTAACCTGATCCGTCGCGCTGAAGGCACGGCTGGCCCGAACGGTTACAACACGACTCTCGCTAATGGTGCTTTGCTTCCAGGTGGTCAAGAGCAACAACTTACGAGCATGACGCTGCGCCAAATTCTTGAGATGCAACGCGGTATGTTGGCTCATCCTGATAACCGTTGGAATTCGTCTGCTGCTGGCGCATACCAGATCGTAGGCACGACACTCGGTGGCGAGGGTCTGGATGGCTCCGGCGGTCTGATTAAGTCGATGGGTCTAAGCCTCGATCAGTTGTTTACGCCTGTGTTGCAAGACATGATGGCTCAACAGTTGGTCGCAGGTCGAGCTGGTCAAGGCGTCACTGGTCTCCGTAACGAGTGGCAAGGTCTGATGAATGTCGATACTAATGCGATCTTGGCAGCGCAAGCACAGCCTACCGTCATGCCTGCGACGGCCTCGACGATCCAGCAACTCTTGACTACGCTTTCCACTCAGGCGGCTGGTCCAGCCTACGCGGGCGGGCAAGGTATGGGTGTCGGCGCTAACATCGGGAGCTTCCTTGCCCAACTCGGCAGCCTGCTGCTCGGCGGCTTTGACGAGGGCGGTTACACCGGACCCGGAGCCGTTGGCAAGCCTGCCGGGGTTGTCCACAAAGGCGAGGTCGTGTTCTCACAATCTGATATTGCTCGGGCTGGTGGTGTCGGTTCTGTCGAGGCTTTGCGGCTTGGCGGTCGCCTGCCGGGATATGCAAACGGTGGCCTAGTCGGCATAACGCCTGCTATGGGCGGCTCATCGCGCCGTGGGCGCGATGTAACGTTCCAGATGATCGACCAACGGCCAGCGGGTTCGCCTGATCTAAACATCGACAAGTCAACGACTCGTGGACCGACTGGCGATGAACTCGTCAAGATTTACGTTAAAGAAGGCTTTGCGCGGGGTAGCTTTGACTCGATCGTTAATCGTCGCCTCGGCACGAAAACTTCAAAGGTGGTGCGCTAATGCCTGTAACTGTTTACGAATGGCCTTCCGCGGTCCCCGACTGTATCTATCCGCTGTCTCCGCAAGGTGGCGTGAAGGCTAACCGCTACTCCTTTGAAACCGATTCGCCTGCCCCACCTATCGAGCGTCCCATCCATACGTGGGCGCCGGAACAATACACTGTCGATCTGGTTCCGATGAGCATTGCTGCGTTCGAGGTTTTTCAAACGTGGTTCCGGGGAACGCTTGGTTACGGTGTATCACCGTTTCGTTTTAAGCATCCGATCACGAAAACGTATATGTCGTGGCGCTTCGTTAACTCCGATCCGCCATATCAGGTTACGAAGTCGCGTCGGATTCCTACCGACCGTCCGAATCGTAAGGCGATTAACGTGACGTTCTCGATCATGTCGATGCCGTATTCGTTTCCGGCTGACTTCCTGGTTCAGGAAGGTGTCGATTACGTGCAGCAAGAAAATACGAGCCGTATCGTCGTCAAAGACGGTTACAGCTTTATGGGATAAGATATGCCGCGTTCTATATTCGACAACCACGAGGATGATCTTAGGAAGCCGATCAGCAAGTATTCGCTGATCGCTTTCTTGACGATCACTAACGACGCGCTGCCGACACCTATTCGCGTAGCTTCGGACCCGACCGATTTTATTGTTGATGGCGAAACGTTTGTTGGTATTCCGTTCGATGTTTCAATCGTGTCTGACGGCGAGTCAGCTCCGACTGCACAGTTGCGTATCCAGAACATCACGCGCGAGATTGGTGATGCGGTGCAAGCTGCGACTGGCCGGATCGGGGTCAAGGTTGACATTCGCAGCACGATGGGCTTCGACCTTAGCGTTATTCCGAGGATTGTCTCTGGCGCGGGATCGGGGTTCGTCATGGGCTTCGATCACTTTGAACTGATTGACGTGCAGGTAAACGACACTGAGGTAACTGGCACCCTCATGCTGCGTGACTATTCCCAAGAGCCTTGGCCATCGGGCAGAACGACTAAGGCACGATGCCCGGCTCTTTGGTAAAATATATTGGCATTCCGTATGTGCTGAACGCTCGCGACGGCTTTACCGCTGCCGACTGTTGGGGTCTAGTCCGACTGATCTATAAGGCCGAACTGGACATTGCGCTTCCAATATACGGTGAGATTGACACTAAGGACTTGCTTTCCGCTGCAAAGCGGATTAAAAAGCAATCCAGCGGCTTGCCGTGGATAGACGTAAGGGAGCCTCAGAACTTTGACGTAGTTCTTATGCGGCATGGACCGCATAGTAACTTCCCCGGTCACGTTGGGGTTTGGTTCGACGGCTGCATCCTTCACGCACTTGACGGCATGGATTCGGTCTTGGCCAGAGCTACTCACCTCTCCGTGGCTTGGAGAATACTAGGTTACAGACGACATGCAGAATGCAATCCTAACCGTCTATCGTGAACCCTTCGGGATTTACCCGCAGGTGCGCCGGTTCCCGGAAGGTATGTCGCTGTATGATATGCGGCTGGCCTGTGACTTCCTCCCCGATGATTTTGACGAAGGCGGAGCGATCTGCATTAATGGCGATGTAGTTCCGCGGCCACTGTGGGGGCTAGTGAAGCCTAAACTGGCTGTCACCGAGATAACCTTCCACGCCGCTATCCAAGGCGGCGGGGAGAGTGGTGGCGGTAAAAACGTGCTAATGACAGTGGCCGGAATCGGTCTGGCTGTCCTTAGCGGCGGCATTGCAAGCGGTGCCATCCTTGGAACCTTAACTGGTGCGGCTGGTGGGGTCGGCACGGTCGCTTCAATAGCCCTAGCGTCTGCGGTGTCCTATGGCGGTTCGCTTCTGCTGGCATCGCTTATCCCGCCACCGTCTGACGATGACGCTCCCAAGGCGCTGAAGTTTGCATCGGCGTCGGGCAATATCCTCGCCCCGAATGTCCCTATCCCGCGTGTGGTCGGCAAGACAAAGATTTTCCCGCCGATGGCGATGGAACCTTATATTTACTTTAAGGGGCAGGACGAGCGCGTCGAAGCTCTTTATGTTCTAGACGGCCCGCACAAGATTGAAAATATCCGTATCAACGATATTGCTATCGGCACTATTCCTGATCTGGAATATACAGTTCTCGAAGGTTGGGATACTGACGATGCCGCTAGTATTATTGGCCGCTATGCTAAGAACGAGAATGTAGGCAAACAGCTCCGTGGCTATATGACCGTGGACGATGAAGGCGAGTTCGTCGATCAGACCTCCGACAGCCCGCTGCCATTGAAGCAAGTATTTATCACAAAGCGCAATTCAGATTGGCACGAGTTGCAGATAATGTTCCCGAGCGGTTTTATGAAAACCGATGACTCGGGTTCGGCTGTTACGATGCCATTCCGCTTCCGTATCCGTGCTGTCGGTAGCAGCACATGGCTTAATCTCCCCGAGGTCCATTACATATCCAAGGGTGAGATTCCGCGCCGACTGACCGTCTTTTTCAATATGGGTTCTGGCCATGCTGCGCCAGCCGTCGCGGCTGGTTCTAGCGGTTGGAAGCATAAGTTTAATTCTGTCCCCGGTCAAACGCTTGCGCCTGCTTCGTCAGGATGGACAGCCGATGCATTGTTCAGCGGTGGTGGGTCGCCTTTGACACTCGGCACTAACATGCTATTCATTGATCTTAACCAGACAGACTTTCCTGCCGAGCGTTATGAGATTGAAATCCTGCGCGGTGCGATCTTTACGGAAAACGATTTCAATTCGACAACCTATGCGCTGGACGGTATTATCTATAATCTGTTCGGTTACTTCATCGACAGTGGCAAGTGGAAGCTCGCGCGTGACCAGAGCAAATACAATGCTGCTGCGATCCTTGTCCGTTCAGTGTCCGTGTTTACTGATCCGCCGTTGCCTCAACCCGGCATGGCGGCGATCCTCATTAAGACGGTGAATCGTCAGGTCGATGAAATGTCTGTCGATGCCTCCGGCTATGTCAGGGATTGGAATGGTTCGGCGTGGGCTAATTGGACAACGACCTCCAACCCTGCGCCGCATCTACGCGACATTCTAATCGGTGATCTGAATAAAGACCCGTTACCTTCCGGTATCCTCGATGACAACTCGATGCTTAACTGGCGCGGTGCCTGTAATACGCTCGGCTACGAAGTCAACGCGATCATCGAGGATAAGTCTATCGACGAGGCTGCGCGAGTCATTGCCGCCTGCGGTTACGGAACCCTTATTATGTCCGACACTTGGGCAGTCGTTTGGGATCATGACCGCTCAGTAGAAGCGCCGACGCAGTTGTTCAGTGACCGCAATATGAAGGGCTTTCGCTATTCTAAAGCCTTTGCGCGTGTGCCTGATGGCTTCTTGGTTAACTTCAAGAATAAGGCAACCTCCTACGAGGAGGATCAAATTACCGTGATGTGGGGCGGTGGCGGCGATAAGCTCGAGCAGATCAACTATGAAGGTCTTGTGACCGAGGCCGAGGTAGAACAGCGTGCTACCTATGATCTATCACAGGCGCGTTACCGCTCGACGTTCTATACGTTTGAAGCACCGGCCGAGACGATCATTTGCCGCAAAGGTGATCTGGTCGGCGTAACGCGCAACATGCTGAGCCAAAGCAATCACTCTGCTCGGATTACTGATTGGACTGGCAGTCCTAACGTTACCGCGCTCGTGGTTGACGGAAGGGTGTCGATGGGCGCAGGCCGAGGCATCATGTTTGTGTCGGCAATCGGCTCAATGACGGTGGCCTACACAACAACAGACGGTTATCATTTGACGCTCACGACTCCGGTTCCGATTGGTTACGTAGTCGAGGGAAGTCTTATTACAACAGGCCCGATTGCATCTGTGGCGAAGAGGATGCTAGTCTTTGAGGTAGTCCCGCGGATCGGCTATACGGCCACCGTGACTTTGATAGATGAGGCTCCCGAAGTGTGGGCTGCAATAGAAGGATTAAGCTAAATGGCCGATAGAAAAATGTCTGCCTTCGCGGCCATCACGGCTGCGGGCCTCGCTGATAACGATTTGATTCCGGTTGTCGATGTTTCGGCTGGCGCGGTTGACGCCGGTAACAAAGTGCTCGCATGGAGCGAGCTAAAGACGATGATTTTTAACGGAGGCATTGCCGTCGTTAATACCGTCGCCGGGACAGCGAACGCGATCACCGGCGCGTTGTCCTTCGGTGTCCCGACAGACGGCAACTTCCTCACGCTGATCCCGACACTAGACAACACCGGGGCCGTGACGTTGGCGCTAACGGGCGACTCTGCGCGGGCTATACAGGATTCGCGCGGGCTTGCGCTAGGTGCGGGGCGGCTGTTTGCTGGTCGTATCTATCTGCTCAAGCGGATTGGCACCGTCTATCGGCTCGTAACAGAACCGAAATACGAAACGGGTTTGCCGTTTGTTACAGCCATGACCGGAACCGCCGACGCGATTGCGGGTTCGCTATCGTTCGGCATCCCGACCGATGGTCAGCTTTTGGTTCTGACACCGACTGCCGACAACACCGGCGCGGTGACGCTCAATCTAACAGGTGACGCGGCGCGGTCTGTTCGTGATGCGTCAGGAGCCCTTCTTGGCGCGGGTCGGTTGCTGACGGGTCGCAATTACATCCTCCGCCGCAATAGCAGCCTTTACAATCTCGTCACGGAGGCATTGACACAGCTCGATGCAAATAGTTACGGTCCGCACCTCTTGGGAACTGTTACGTGGATTAGCGACCAAGCTCTGACTGCTATTGCACCGTCTAAGATGAATCCGATCCTGCGCGACGGCCAGCTTGCGCTTATCGTATTTCCGACAACCAACCTCAACACGCTGATTCAACTTAACATCAGCGGCGGCGGCAACCGAGTTGTTCGTGACGGCTTAGACGTGGCACCGCCTGTTGGATCAATCGCTCCGGGCGTCACCTATACAATGCGCTATGACCTCGCAACGACGCGGTGGCGCATTATCGGAGGCACTATCAACGCCCAAGACCGTGCTTACGTTCTGGATCGTGCGAACCATACCGGCAAGCAGAAACTTCCGACCGTCATAGATGCTCCGCATCTGATCGGGATCAATCTTGTTGCGATGCTGAATGATCCGCCGTCTCGGATGCTTGAGGCGCTCAAGGGTCTGGCCGACATTTACTTCGACGCCGATACGCTGCCATTGGGCAATATCGCGAACCTGCAAACGGAAGGGACGCTCGCGCCACTGTATACTCTATCCGGAAGTGGTGCGGTCCCGGAAAAGATCGCGGCTGGTCTCTGGTTTAAGAACGCACAGTTCTTGCTCTACAAGCCTGTCACGCCTACGATCAATAACGTTCGTCGCGCCTTTACAATCATGGAAATGACCATGACGGTTTCTCTGGCGACGAACACGTTGTCGGCGCTCAGTCAAATCCTTGCCAACCGATCGAACCTTACCGGCATCCAGTTCGATGCGCTCGGTTACAACATTCGGCACATCGGGCCGGGGAACATCGCAAACGACATGACGCCTCAAATCCCGATGAATACCCGTCACCTCGTCGCAGTCGAAACCAACTACGTCGAGGGAACGACCACGCTGATTTCACCTCGCGACGGTCTGCCTAATACGGTGGCCGTCACGCCGACAGCCGGACCTATCTCGTTGGAAGATTTGCGGATCGGTGCGCAAAGCGAATTCATCCTCCACCGCTTCATGCTGTTCACGGAGTAAAACGATGCCCTATAACGTAGCCGCCCTTTGGGCTCGCGCATCCGGTAAGAACTACAATCCGACGCTGCTGCCTCCGCCTTACGAGATAATTGCCTACGATGGACAGTCGCTCGCGCAAGGTCCGACTGGCAGCATTGACGAGAAGCGCACGCAAAACATGATGGATCGCCTCGGCGTTGGGATGGTGCGCAACTTGAAAAATACGCTCGGCACTGTCATGTGGACGCAGGGACCGTTTACCGGAACGCTTGATACCGCGGTCCCCGGAACAGGTCTTGGCGCCGCTGTTACGGTCGGGAGTCTTACACCCGGTCATTATCTTGCGGTTGCGCTTCGTCGCCGTCGCGAACTCGCAGGTCTGCCGAATCCGTCGATGATCTTCATGTTCTGCGGTATCTCGGGTCAGCCGATCGAAGAGTTTACCGCCGATCCCGCAACTGGAGTTTACGGCGATCTCATCCACCGCAACCGTGGATACTGGATGAGCGAAGTCAAGCGCATCCAGCCGAAGGCGATGATGCGGTATGCTTGCTTCTCTCAAGGTGAAGCGGACTCCGATGACGACGCGGGATTGTATGCTCCGATTGCGCGGACCATGTGGCACGACTGGCTTGCACAGATTCAGGCTGTCACAAGCTCGCTGGCAATGCCAGTCGTCACTCAGATCGGCGGATACGCGGACAGCCTCACGCCGCCGAAGAACTATGACGTTTGCTTGGAGCAAGTCCAAGTCGCCGAAGAATACGGTGGCCTAGTTCCCGGTTCGTGGTATCCGTTCCCTGTTGGCGATTTGAACGTTCACCCCGACGCTACGCAGACAATGCTCATGGCGGATACGGTCGCGTGGGCTATCGTTGAGCATGAACTTGGCCACAGTTGGAAAGCCTTCAAGCCAACGTCCGTTGTAAGGTCAGGCGCGCAACTCGTGCTTACCTATCCGCTGGCCCCCGGCGAATCGCTCGTCCTGTCCAACTCGACGAAGTATGATGCTTATGGCGGGATCGCTTTTGGAGGCACGGCCAACAAAGGATTCGAGGCCGGAACGATCAGCGCCATTTCTGTTAGCGGTAACAAGTTGTATCTTACAACTGCCTCCGATACGTGGGCTTACGCGATGCAGGTTGCCGATATGACGCCTTACGCGGTGGGTGGTCTCAACTACGTGGCTCACCGCGGGTTGCTTCGGTCAACACGCCAAACGCCTTCGGTGCTGGTCCCCGGCGAAACGCTCTATAATTGGGCGCTATCGTGGCGCGGGGGCTTGTATTAAATGCGTGTCCTTGCCGCGCTGCTCTTGCTTACTGGTTGCGCGGCGGGATCAGCAAACTGGAACTCCGCAGGCGTTGTTTGGCACATTGAAGCCTATATCGACAACGTGCGATGCGTTGACCCATGCCCGGATAAACCTCCGGGCATGGTTGGACCAGAGGGAACTCAGCATTAGCGTTACTCTGCGATAAACTTCGTGAGAAACTCATCAAGCGGTCGGATGAAGATAGTCCCCGGCCAGCCATGCGGCGTGTAAGACACGCACTGAACCATATCGGCTTCCCGGTAAACAACCTCGGTTGCCCAATAAGACCCGCCAGAAGCATTATGCTTAAAATATCGCGGCAGCCCTAGCCATCTAGCCGTGTTGAGTGCTTCCATAGACAGTATTTCATACGATTTGCGTTCAGTCATTTAGCCATGCTCTTATACCACATGATTGTATCGTTCACCATGTCCATCGTGACAGGTGTTCCCTCAGCGCCGGTGGTGTTGAAAATCGGGTAGTCACGGCCCTCGGCGTCTTTGCGTATCGCCATATAGAACTGTTGCGGTGCCACAGTGGCCGCGACCATCTCAATTCCTTCCGGCACCTCGCCGTCGCGCATGTTCCACACGTCGAGCAGTTTGATCCCGACATGATGCCCCGGCATACACGAGGGTTTGCCGTTGATGAGTTTGACCTCTGGATGCTGGAATCCTACAACGGTTTTACGGTCAGCGCCGTAAGTCTCGATCATTTCCTCACCGCAATGCGGGCAGGGTGCGCAGTATGGCAATTCGTCGGCCTCCTCTTCTGTAGAGATTGTGTAGTTAAAGCGGTCAATGACCGCCGCGATATGTTCGATATTCGGTTGTGTTAGCTTGGCAACTCCGTGCTGAAGGCATTGCACTAGCCGATCAACGTCCTCCGCATCTGGCAGCGCGTCATGTTTCTTGGGCAGCGGACAGAGATATACTAGGTCTATGTCAAAGGCCATCGCAGAGGTTTCCTTTCCATGACACCCATCTGGGTGAGCCTGAAGTTATACCTTTTATACCAAGCGACAAGCTGATCGAAGTCAAGTCCATCGGAAGGACTGACTTCAAGTATCAGGTCCATCGCTTTAGCATCAGCCTGCTTGCAGAGTTGCGTGAGCATCTCGCGACCGATCCCCTTGCCGCGGTGCTCGCGTGGCACGTTGATGCGCGTCACGAGCCATTGCATCGGTTTGTGAGCGCGGCACAGGTCAATGACCGCCAGCCGCGCCGGATTCTCAAGGACGCGGGTAACACCGCTCATGTGCAGCGGATCGTCGAGTATCTCGTAGTCGTCGATCATCAGCGCCTCCGCAATGTCAGTTCGAGGTTAAGCAACAGGCACAACGTCACGAAGGTTGTCGGGCGCGGCCACCGTGTTTTGCCCGTGGCGATCTTGTTCACGGCACCGATCGACATATCGCAACGCTTCGCAATCATCTGCTGCGTGAGGTGGCTATCAACGATAGCCTCCCGAAGCACGTCCATGACGTGATCGGGGCCGTGCGGGCGAGTCCTTCGCGGCGATGCAACTACGTGTAAGTCGTTCCTTAGGTCGGTTATCATTGTGCTACCTCGCACCATCCGAGATAGGATGGGTCCATTCCAGGGCAATGCGGCCCCGTCGCTCCGACGACTTGCATAAGTTGAAACGCAAGCACTGATACCGCGACCCCGAGCATAATCAGGATCGCGGCTTCCAACAGGTGGTCCCACATGCTCATTCCGGTGTCTCCAAAAGGTCTACGATTTCGACCATCAGATCGCGCAGTTTATCGAACGACTGCGCAGAACTGATGCGGCTGCGCAGCAATCTGAATCGACTGATACGGTTGGCAAGTGCTTGACCGGCTTCATCAAGCTCATCTTGTTCTCGTTGATGCTCGGGACAGAGGCCGTTCTTGGTATGTTGTTTGCAGCCCGACCAAGCGCAGAGCGGTAGCGCAAGATAACGCCTGCGCTGCTCGTCTGCTTTTTGAAGATGCGCGAGGCATTTGCGCGCTCCCGGCGATGCGATAGGTTCCCGACAATAGCCGACCGAACAGCATTTAATCTCTGTCATTTTGTCACCACATGGCTTAGTTCTGCCTGACGGCAAAACTCTTCTTGACCCATGACTTCCACGTTGCGCTCGGCGTTGACGATACCGTTGCGGAACCAGAGCCGTTGATCCAGCGTCAGAGGATCAAAGAAGTCTGGCTCCAGCGTCATGTTGGTTGTGGCGGGGGTTGCTGATTCGTAGCCGAGCGAGAAACACAGCAGCCATGATCCGGTATAGTAACCCATCCGGCTGTAAGTGACCTCATCGGCCTGCGCCGAAGCGGCCACCCAAACGGTGGCCGCAGACAACAGGATACTTTTCATTTGTTGTTTTTCTCCCAGTCCTTCATCCGGGCCTCGTTCATCTTGCCCGCGAACAAAATGACTTCGTAGGGGTGCTTATGCCCGCGGATCGAAAGTTCTGCGGCGGTCAGGTCGCGCATCTGCCACGCCATGTCAAAGGCGCGGAGTTTGCGCTCCAGCATCTCCTGTTTTAGTTCGTCAGCAGGCATCCCGGCTGTTGCTTTCATTCGTCTTGCTCCTTGGTTATCGCGTGCGGTTTACCCCGCACACTAAGACCATAGCACAAACACGGGCCGCGATCAACAGCTTAAACCGTCGCGGATGGCTGGTAGCATATGATCGTATCGACTAACGCCCGAGCCGTCGCAGGTGTCAGCACCGGCGAGGTGGAAGCGTTGGAAACGCTCTAACGTATTGACGCGACCAATGTGGATATGCAGACCTATATTTTTATAAAACTTGACGATCGCGATAGCTTCGTCGCTGTCTTTGAACTCTGTAGTCCCGCCGATAAACAGAGCATGTATCCCGCCGGGGGTGCCAGCAAAACCATCCTGAGCCACAAAGGCTTTTCGCCATCCATTAGCGATGTAGTTGTATCTTTTGAACAGTTCCCAAGATTCCTCGTGTGAGCCAACCATGTCCGGTATCGCAACAAATAGGCAATCGTTTTTCCTGAATTTATCACGATCCAGCAAAACTTTAAGCCCTAGTATCTTTAGCTCGCTGAAGGCTCCGTTATCAACAGCGAACGTTTTATGACCGATCTTATACTTGGTCAGCGGGGTGAGCAGTTGACCTGCTACGCCCTCTGGCCACTGTGCGGCGCGAAGTGCGATACGGTCCCTATGACCGTCGATCAGAAACTTCAATCTGCCATCCCCCACGCAGGACCGGACGAGCCGTCGATCCTGACAGGAACGCGAAGTCCCGGCATCGCGTTTTCCATCAGGTGCTTAAAGTCTGTCCAGCAGGGGGCGCTTAGGTCGCGGCCATAATACTCGAAGTCTAGTTCGTCGTGGACGGTGAGGCAAGGCATCCCACAGGCATCGTCGGCAAAGTATCCGGCCTCGTAGGCTGTCACCATCGCCTTTTTCATCACATCGGCGGCACCGCCTTGCAGTTTACGGTTCAACGCCTTGTGCGTATGTGAGCGTTCGATGTTGTATGGACCCCACTTCATAGACGCGGCGCGATAGGACAGGACAGGTGCCTTGCGATCAAACTCTTTCGTTGTCCAGCCATTAAAATCTGACTTGCGCCCGAGGATCGTTTCGACGTAGCCGAGGCGATGGACCTCGTTGGCTGCATCGTCCATCGTCGCTTTAGCGAACGGCGCGGTCTCGTGATAGCTCTGATACATCAGTTCGCCTTGCTTGCGATTAACCGATCCTCCCTTGCTAAACTTGATAAGGTCCGCGATCAGCTTCGGCTTGCCCATTCCGTAGATCAGACCGAAGTTGATATTCTTGACTGGCCGACGGTCGAGGCGAATACCAGTCTTTTCAAAGATCATGTCTCCGATCAGATCGTGATAGTCGAGGTCGGGGTTACTGTTATAGGCGTATCGCAGTTCATCAGCGCCTTGGCCGACCGCATGATGAGCCAGCATCCGGTATTCAATCTGGCTGTAGTCCCACTTGACCCACAAATGCTCATGCTGCGCAACGAACGCATTGCGCACTCGCTTACCAATGTCAGACCGGATCGGAATGTTCTGTAGGTTGGGATCGGATGAGGCGAAGCGGCCAGATCGTGCGCCACGCTTTGCGCCTTTAAGCGGATGGAAGCTGCAATGCAACCGACCGTTGACATTCTTGTTAAGCACGTAGCTTTTGACAAAGGTGTCTCGGACTTTGGCTATCCGCCGATACTCAAGGATGGCATCGCAGAGCGGATGGTCGATTTCCTCCAGACTGGCAGCGTCGAAGGTTGTCCGCACCTGTTGGGTCTTGCGATCCACGATTTGCGGAATCGGAATGCCGTGCTTAACGAACGCTGACTTGATCGACTCGCCAGCGTTGGGATTGACAGGCTGTCCCGCGATCCGCCTAAGTTCCGCCTCAACAGTGGCCAAGTCAACACCTAGCTCGTCGTAAAGCCGCTCGGCGTAAGGTATATCGACAGGCGCACCACGAAAGCGCATTTCGACTAGCAGCGGGATCAGTCGGCACTCAAGATCAAACAGGTCCAGCACACCGCGCTCGTGTAGCAGCGGCCACTGTTTCTCAAGGATTCTGATCGGCAGCGCGGCGTCCGACTCAGCGTAAGGTCCAGCCAGTGACGGCGGGGCGAGGTGCATATGCTTCCGCTGTTTTTCGTTCGATATGCCGCCTTGCCAGCGGGCGAGCCAATCGTAAAGGATATTGGACTCTTTGCCGGTGCCGAGGTAGTGTTGCGACAATCCCTCAAGGGATACGTCAGGGGTCTCGGAGTTTAGCAAGGCTTCCGCGAACTGCACATCATATAGACGACCGTTTACCGCTATACCATACTCACGCATCCACCCTACGTCATAGATTAAGTTCGTGCCTATTTTTGGTTTGAACTGCTCAAGCCAATACTTTGCGAACGCCAGCACTTGCTCCTGATCCATATTTAGGTGCTTTTCAGTCTCGTGCGCGAACGGGAAATACCAACTGGTCCCATCCTGAACGGACATTGACACGCCGATCAAATGACCTGACGGGCCTCGGGACCAACCGGGGCCAGCCTTGAGCAGTTCGGGGTCAAAGGTTTCCACGTCAAATCCGAGGACGGTGGCCGCAGATAGGTTCGGCCAGTCGGTGACAGGTCGCCAGCCAGTCTCAGGTATCGGAGGGTGCGGACCACGATCACGCTTGCCACCTTTGGCGCGAGGCACATCGTGCCAGAACATACCGAAGTGGTCAAGTCGGCTCATGCGTTTAGTCCTACGATAGCGCCTCTAAGGCGGTCGCCTTGGAAGGCACACGGTTTCGGATACATTGTGAAGTCCACATATTGCGCAGCCTGCAAAAGCAGGAGCATGTCAATCTTGTAGATGCCAGTGAAGTCCAGACCCGGAACCTCGTAGCTTGCGCCGATGCCTTCGGCTGGCGATGTGTTGACGCAACCATTTCTGAAATAAACGTTGTTATCCTTTTCCGCAAGCGGGCGGATGGCTTCCAAGGCGTCGAACAGCGTTGGCGGTATCGGTGCCAGCGTTGACGGGCGCTCTAGGATCGCCGCAAGGTCGGGCCAGTCGGTGCTATACAGTTGCGTTCGCAACCATCGACCGCTCGGGTAATGGAAGGTGATCGAATGCTCACTGATCTGCGCATAGGTCGGAAAGTCGTCGATGCGGACCAATTCGCGGATCGCCTCGATCGGGATATTGGCGCTCATCGGGAACGGGGTGCCGATCCAGTATTGAACGACGCAGACGTTGTTAGTGGCGAACGCAGATTGATCCTTGAGGTAAACGCCGTTGACCCACGGTCGGCTTGCATCAGTTCCAACGAAAGGTAGCACGGCGCGGATAGCTGTCATAAGCTGCTCGCCGTCAATCTCAAACACCTGACCTTGCGGCTCTATGATCGGTGCCTCCGTATCAAAGCATTCGATGAATGCCTTAAACGGTCCTGACTGAATGCGAAGTCGGCCATCGTCAGTCATGCCGATGGACATGACCTCTTGACAGTTGGCGATTGCCTTCACCAGCGGCACGGCGATCGGCATACACGGAACGGCGAACTCGATCGGGCTATAGAGCGCAATCACACCGTTATAGGCGCGGATACCGCCATCGGCAATCCAAAAGTGTTTCATTTCAGGCACTAGGTCTTTACTTGCGACAGCGCCGCGAATAAAGCGCATCGTTTTTAGCAAATCATCCATTCACCAAAGCCCTTGCATCATTGGCGTCCGAGCCTTCGGTTGCGCCTTCTTTTCATTGATCTGCTGCTGAATGATCTGATAAGCGAACAGGTTATAGGTAAACCGTCCGAGGTAATGGTCAATCAGATAGTCAGGATTAAACCCCTGCGCGACGAGCGTAGCGACTACGCGCTCGCGCTCAATATCGGTCAGGCTGTTGATGTGAGCGCCCTTGTCATGACGACTAGGAGCGTTCTTTGATACATGCAAGCTGCCATAGCCGGGGAAAGTAATCGCGCCGAACGATGCCGTCTGAATCCACGACGACGAGTCACAGGATCGCCACGGATAACGCTCCATCAGTGCCAGCGACGTGATCCCGAACCCATGCACCTTGACCTTGGCCGAGCCATCAGGGTTAATCATGTGGCGAGACCAAACGCGGTCGAGCCATGTAATCAGGTCAGCCGGGGCGCGACCGACGCAGCCGCCGATGGTGATGTAAGGATAATTGTTCACGTAGTAGTCAAGATACCGCTCGTCCTCACCAAAGTGGAAGCACGGTAGCGGGGTGACGCCTTGCGCCTCCATAGCCATTTGGTTCTGATATGTCAGGAGCGGATCACCGATGCCGTCCAATACGGAGGCCAGCACAACACCATCTTCGTCGAGGATAGATGAGCGGTTCGCTTTGATGAAATTGCAGTAGTCGGTTATGTCGATGGTCGCGCCGAGCGTCCATGCGGAAAAGGCACCAGAGTCTAAAAAGACCTTGACCTTTGAGCTTTTAAGCTCGTCCTGTCGCTTACCGCTCCCAATATAGTGGAAGGATTCCAACCTGTGCGGAACCGTGTCCGCTATCTGGATCAGGTAAGGATCAGTGAGTTTGTTGTATTCGCCTTGACCCGGAGCCATGCCAACCCACACGGTTGAGGCCATGTAGATCGACAGATTCATTTGGCCTCCGGCGCTGCGCTGGCGGGGGCGCTGGCAGGCGCGGGGGCTGGCTGGCTGTCATGGGTCGCGGGGGCGCTGTCGGGCGGCTGGACGGCCACGCCACGCAGGGAGGGCAGCGGTTGCTGCGCCATCGCATACCACAACGAGGACCAATAGTTGAACATCGCGGCTTATCCCCTTATGAGCGCGGCCCCTCGCGGGGCCGCGACTATTAAGCCTAGTCCGCTAGACGGATAAACTCCGACCGCGCTTCTGGCTTGTCCTTTATAGCACCTCTAACGGCGCTTGTCAAGGTTTCAGTGCCTTGCATCTGGATACCACGCGATTCCATGCACATATGCCGAGCCTTTACAATGACACCGACTCCTAGCGGTTTGAGGTGTTTATCCATCGCATCCGCGATCTGCGCTGTCATACGCTCTTGCACTTGCAGCCGTCGCGCAAACATATCGACAAGCCGCGGAATCTTCGACAGCCCGACGATCTTGCCGTTCGGTATGTAGGCCACAGTGGCCGTCCCGAAGAAGGGCGCAAGATGGTGCTCGCACAAAGAGTAAAACGGGATGTTTTTGACGATCACCATTTCATCGTAGTCCGCTGCACCATCCTCAAAAACCTTGAGGATTTGCGCGGGGTTGCCACCATACCCGGAGGTATGGTGCATCCACGCTTTTGCAAAACGGATAGGAGTATCCCGCAGTCCATCCCGCTCAGTCTCGACCAACTTTAGCAGCATGTCGGCGGCCATTGCGGCGTTGATATAGTCCTCGGTTGATTGCGTCATTCATCCCTCGCGTATGTTGCCGAGTTGCCTTCATGTTCGCTGACCTTGACGGAGAGCAGGATCACGTCGAAGTAATCGTCACCTTGCTGCAACCGATCAAAGATCAGGTCATAGACGAAGCGCGCAAACTCCTCACAACCGACGCCGGGGACCACGTTCAGGTCGATCAGACCTTTTGTGTTCAGATCGTAGAACGTCGCAATGTGCGGATCGTGCTCGGCGATCAGGGTCTTGTGATCGAAGTTCTCGACCAGCAAGTCCTTGATCCACTTCAGACCGCCGAAGTCTGCGACCCACCCGTTGAGGTCGAGCGTTAGCGCCCCGAACGTAATGTCGAAGGCCAGCGGATAGCCATGCAGGAAGCGGCAATGGCTTTCCGCGGTCGGCTGCCGGAAGCAGGCCGAGAGGCCCAAGCTGTGCGGGTATCTTTTCGTTACCGTGAACATTAGCGATAGCCTTTGTAGTTGGGGGTGTCGGGAAGGTCCATCAAGCCCTCGTCGTGAGCGCGAAGGATCAACGGATCAGGCACACCGGCTTCGAAGAAACCTTTGGCGCGGAGCAGGGTCGCGTGATCGTGTCCGGTCGGCGGATAAGAGCCATCGTAGGACGTGTGGCTATAAGCCAGCGCCTCCATGCAGCCCGGAAGGCTCTGGGCCAGCATGACCGATGCAGCTTTTGTCAGGTCCATCAGCGGCGTGATAACGTTGAGGTAAGCAGGTCCGCCATCCTCGCCGGTAAAGGTGCCGAGTTCAGATACGCCTTCAAAAGCGTTGATAAAGTCCCGGCGGCAGTCGGGATAGCCACCAGAATCTTCCTGACAGACGCCACTAACGAGCGTGTCGATGCCGAGGACATAGGCGCGGTTTGCGGCGATCGTCAGGAACAGTTGATTGCGCATCGGCACGAACGTCTTTTCCAGCCCGCCCGGAAGGCTGTTAAAATCGGCGTATTGTTCAAGCGGTGCGTCCGATACCAGCGGGCTAGTGCCTTTGAGGATATGTCCAAGCTCGACAAACTCGTGCGACTCGACCCCGGCCATCACGCCGATAGTAAGAGCTGCGTCCAGTTCGCGGCGATGCCTCTGCCCGTAGTCGAAGGTCACGGCATGGACACGGCGGAATTGGGTCAGCGCCCAAAAGAGGCAGGTGGTCGAGTCTTGACCCCCGCTGAACACGACGACACAATCAGTCATTATTCGACTCCCAAGTATTTGTGGATTTGCAGTTGAAGGGTCAACCCGTCATAGGTCTGGACGTTTTTCAGAACTTCCAATAGGTTGATGTAGTTGGTATCCTCGTTGCCAGTGTCGGCTGGCTGAAGATAAATCGGCAAGTCCCAACCTTTCGGCGGGCGGGCCAACTGAGGATTCGCGACATGGCCGAGCGCCTTGGTCGGCAGACCATCGGTCGGAGACATATCGGTGTGATGCAGCACATACTTGAAGCAACAGGCGCGGGCCACCGTGTCAGGATGGACAAAGCCAGTCTTGGGCGAGCAGACGATATAGACACCGTGCCGATTGCTCGGGCGGCTCGATACGTCGCGTTGATAGTAAGAGCGATCCCCGACAAGAGTGGGCGGCGGCAACGTGCCGTTAGTCTCGACCTGCACGTAATAGCCAGCATCGGTGAGTGCATCCAACAGTGGCCCAATCGGCTGACGGAACGGCTCACCGCCTGTAATGACCACGAGGCCGACGCGACGCAGGTAATAGACGTTCTCGATGATCTCATCGGGAGTCGAGTTATACCGGCCCTTTGTGTATTCAGTATCACAAAGCGGGCATTGCAGATTGCAGCCTGCGAGCCGGATAAACACACAAGGCTCACCGCAGAACGGCCCCTCACCTTGTATCGTCTGGAAGATGGAATGCACGTCAAGCGTTCCAGTGTAGGTCTTGACGACCTTTTCAATCGGTTGATGATTGAGCATCTCAGTCCCTTGTCCATAAAATGATAAATCCCGCGCCAGTTTACTAGCGCGGGACTACATTGTCAAGCCCGAATTGAGTTACTCAGCAGCTTGATCGTTTTGGATCACAGCACCGAACTCGTCATACTGGACTTCCGGCTCCGGGATCGGCTCGGGCTGGACTTCAACCGGGGCAGCGGTCGGCTGCGCCTGAATCTCCATCGTCGCCATGCGAACCGATTTGACGCCGTAGAACTTGCGCCACAGGCCATACTGCGTCCGGAGGGTCGCGGGGTTGATCCCTTCCGAGGTCGCCATGTCAACACACGCCGACAGCGGGGCCGGAGCGCGCATCGCGCTGGAGATCGCGTTGAAGATCGCCCACGCTTTGCCAGTCAGCGAGTCAGCAGCGGGCATCGTCACACCGTTCTGCGTGATCCGCTGGACCTTTTCGGCCTTGACGGTCGCAACCTGAGCGGCTTTGGCAGCGGCTTTGGCTTCGCGTTCAGCCTGCTTCTGGAGCTTTGCGGCTTCCTTGGCGGCTTCTTTTTCGGCCTTGATCGCGGCACCGGCAGCAGCCTTGGCTTCTTTTTCAGCCTGCTTGACGGCTTCTTTCTCTGCCTTTTCGCGCTCACGGGCAGCGATCTTTTCGGCGGCAGCGGCAGCAGCGGCTTCGGCTTTGGCTTGAAGCGCAGCAGCAGCCTCGGCAGCTTTTGCAGCGGCGGCTTGTGCGGCCTCGGCGGCGCGGGCCGCGAAGGCATCAGCAGCCGCTTGCGCGGCGGCGGGGTCGATAGTTGCAGTATCGTTCATTTGGTAGGTCTCCGTTGATTGCCACGATTGGCAGGTTTACCGCCTTTTAATGTAAGCGGCCTTATGTCGCCTTGCAAGCGCAAAATGCTTAAAATGGTGCTTTGCCTTGCCATGACGGACAGCCCGTTACGATCACACGAGCGGGCGGGCGAGCGCCTCCCGCTAATGCACAACTTTCCGTGCTTTCGGTAAAGTGTTCACAGTCGATACAAGAATGCTCGATCCCTGCGTCGTCAATGATTTGCACGATCCAGTTGACCAATTTGTTCTTATCTATCAAAACGGTATGTCTCCTGGATAGTAGCCACCATCGGTCTGAGGATTCCAGTTGCCATAGTCGCTGCTTTTCGGCTCGGTGGGATCAGGCGGGACTTCCTGCAACGGTGGCCCGCCCAGCTCTGGGGGTAACTCGAATGCTGTCCCTACGAAGTCATAGGCTTCAATATCAGGGTAGGTTGTGTTGAGCCATACCTTGATAAACTTGGGCTTAGTCAGCGCCGAGGCATGTTCCATTGCCTCGTCAACTGTCGCCGGGATCGCACCACGCCGACCGCCATGATTCAGCCACCACGTATGCGCCCGCCTCAGAGGATAGCTGCCTGTCGGATGCTCGAAGCAAACCCATGTGCTGAAGCGACGGACACCGCTGAAGTAATCGACGCGGAGCGTGTCAGCCTTGCCGCGCTTGCCTACGTTGTGCGAGCAAATCATACGATGCACCGGAAAGACGCCATACTCTTTTGGCGGGATCGGTTGTGTTAGGTCGATGCTTACGACCAGCTCCGCCTCCGATGCTTCAGGCCTGATCCGCTCTGGCGGCGGGAACTCGTAACCGCATTCGGTGCAGATGCGAACCGATATGTGGTGATAGGTCGCGCATTGGGGGCAGAGCCTCATTGGCGGCGATCCGACGCCCGTTGCCCCTCGGCGACGTGGAATGTTAGGATAGTTGATCGACCCGAGCCGCTCAGTATTGCCCACGAAATCGAGGACCAGACAGTTCTGCTTGGGGCTGGCGAGGATGCTGGCCATCCGCCCGTCGAGCGTGTTAATGTCATAGAGGGGCGGGCCACCGTTATGCCCCATATGGTTGACCCAAAACGGGCGAGTCCCTCGGCCTAGCATCTGGACCCACAAGCCCGGTGAGCGTGTCAGGCGGAGCATAGCGATAAGATCAATCCGCGGATTGTCGAAGCCAGTCGTCAAAACGTTTTGGTTCGTTACACCGCGTAGCTTGCCGTTGCGGAAGTCCTTTAGAACCTCGTCACGGTCATTGCGCTTGCTATGCACCGCCTGAACGTCGTGTCCTTTGGACTGGAACATATCGGCAATCAGTTCGGCGTCCTCGATCGACTGCGCAAACGTCAGCCACGATTGGCGACCTTGCTCGACGCCGAGGGCGATTGTAGTGTCAACCGCACGTTCAAGGATATTTTGATCGCGCAAGGCTTGGCTTGTCTCACGGTTATCGAAGTCTCCCGCCGTGACATGGATCGCCGAGTCGTCGAGCTGGAAGCCCGGATACTTTGGCACCAGTCGCATCAGGTAGCCATTTTCGATCGCCCAGATAAACGACTCTCCGTGACCGATGTTGAAGCATTCCACGTCAAATAGTTGGCCGTCAGTGAGTAGTCCGGTCGTCATGCGGAACGACGTGGCAGTGAATCCGATCACGATCAGGTTAGGATTCTTTTCCCGTAGCGCGTTGATAAACCGGACATAGACGGCGTTCTCCTTTTCGCTGATCCGGTGCGCCTCGTCCACAATCAGGAAGTCGATTCTTCCAAACAGTGCTGCGTGTTTGGCAACGCTGGCAATCCCCGCATAAGTGATTTGCGCCCGTGTATCGCGCATTTTAAGGCCAGCACTATACACGCCAACAGGCGCGGCAGGCCACAAAGCGCGGAGGGTGTGGTAGTTGCCCTCGACGAGTTCTTTGACGTGAGTGACAACCATCGACCGTAGATGAGGGTAAGTCGTCGTCATGGCATAGATAAACATAGCCATCTGGAGGCTTTTACCCAAGCCAGTCGCCTCCACGACAAGCGGGTTCTGGTCGGGGTGATTGTGGACTTGCTGCCACAAGGCTTCATGGGCAGCAAGTTGATAATCTCGCGGCTGTAGCTTCACTTAGATCGGCTCCCAGTTGTCGCACCCGACCAGTTGGAAGTCGAGCGGGATTACGCCGTGCCATTTGCTGCAATACCATCCGCCTTCCTCTTGGGTAGCGGCGAACACGCAGGTCCGACAGTTCTTGTGCGGCGGCTTCTCGTAGTGGCATATCTCACGGAAGTCGCAGTAGCGGCATTCAAACCATGAGGGGTCGTCGGTCAGGCGCGGCGGCGCATCCTTGGCGAATACGATCTTACGCGCCAGCTCGATATACTGATCGGCCATCTCGGGCTTGAGGTAAACGATCTCGTAGTATATCTCGTCGTCGTTTTTGTTCACCGAGATAAACAGGCACCAGTCGAGTTCCAGCATCCGCATGTAGATTTGCATCTGCACCCAATAGACAGGCTTCGACGACAGGACTCCCTTGGCCGATACGTCCTTAAAGGACTTATCGTTCATCGTCTTGAACTCGACCCCGCCCCACCCTTCGGGCAGGTGCGGCCCGCGAATCTTGCCGTCATTGCTCCCGCTGAAATGGCCACCGTGGGTGACAAAGCCCCATTGCTTCGGCCCGTCGCCGCGCTCGGTTGCACGACGAATGTGGAACGGATCGTCGGACACATCATCGAGATAGTCTGGACCTTCGGGGAGTGGTTGATCCCACGGCAAACAGGTGTAACTGTCCGAACCGGGGTGATAGCATAGGCGCTCACTAAAGTCGCGGACCTCGTAACCCGCTGCCCGTAGCCAGCGGATCACGCGGACTTCCTCCTCGCGACCCCGATCAAACAGCCTCATCATCCTGCCGAGGTGTTGCCCACGGTAGGCCCAATGGAAGCCATACCACGCTTGTCGAGCGCAACGGTGGCCAATCTGGCTTGCCCCAAGATGCCCTCGGACCTTATCGGCACTGTGCAGCAGTTGCCGCGAGCCTTCATCGACCGCCTTGCGGATCGCTTCTATGGTGTCATTGTTCGACAACTGTTATCCTAACCGAAGATGAGGCAAGGTTGACCCTTGCGAGCTGCGGACATTCCGCGATAGGCTTGACGATCGCACCAATCGTTCACGTAGGTGGCGCGACTGTTAATTTCTCCATGACCGGGGACGTGAGTGGCCTCTATCACTACGCCCATCAGGTCAGCCTTTTTGAGTCCTTCAAACCAGATGCGTCGAAGGTCTGGTTTGAGTTGATACCCGGTGATTGCATGAATCACGGCCATGCAGTCCGACCGAATAAGTATATGACCCGCGCCCTCGTTCTTTGCCATCCATGCGCCGTTGATCGCGGCATACATTTCACAGATGGTGCTGGTGAGCTTTTCCTGCGCGTTGATCGAGCCATATCCTTTGATCGGTCGGTCGATACCGTCCACTCGAACCCAAGCGGCCCAACCGCCGTAAGAGCGATTGGGCTTTTTAGGATCGACGAAGTAGGAGGCATCCGTGATTACGGTAGCCCGAATCGTCACATCATCCCCCGATCTTGAGTGCTGACCGCGGTGCGCGGGTTTGCAGGTTAAGGCTGACACCCTTGGCGCGTTCCGCGGCATGGGGGTTCAGCGTGACCGTCTTGGCCTTGCTACCTTGGCGCATGTTAGGGAACACTTCCATAAGCGCCTGTTGGATCAGGTCCACCGGGACGAGCGCGTTGACTTGCGACAGCGGCTCGGCGTTACGCTTGACACGCTTTGCAGCGTTCAGCGCCTGAACCCTAATCGCCAGCGCGATTGCGAGGTCGCGGTAGGCGGTCTTGGGGTGAGGGAACAGCCCGGCCTTGTAGTCGGCCACGGCTATCGCCTTGATTTGGCGCATGACGAACGGCCACATCAGCGTGTGAGTGATCCGTGCCGACTCGCGGCCCGCGATGGTGTGAAACTTATCGCCGTTGGCTTTGGTCGTCACGACCAACTTGCAGCCGAAGTATTCGGCCACCTGATAGGCGAGCATTTCCCAATACGGGGTGGTCTTGAACGACCGATAGAAGTCACGGTCCACGCCGACAGGATCGTCGCTATCCAGACGGCCGAGGTCCAGCAGGTTAAGGCCATGCTCTTCCATCATCCGTTGCGCCTTGTCCATAAACACGGCGGCTTCTTCGGGGTGGGTCGAGCTGTCCGCTTTGGCGATGATCTTGCGGATTTTGTCAGCGATGGCAGACATTTAGTTTATTCCTTTGACTCGGCGCTGCCCTATTGCTGCGCCTGCCCATATCTTAGCAGGTATCACGTCGCCGCGCAATGTCATACGCACGTTGAGGCACAATAATGTCGGGGCGCGTTGCCAACACGTCCCAGAGGTGTTTGCGTTTGACCTCGAGCGACTCGTCCTCATAGACACGGAATACCTTGTCATAAACCTGGAGGAATGCTTTGTTGGTCTCGCGATAGTTTTTCTCACGACATTTGGTGCTGCAATAAAGCTGCCGGTTTGCTGTGCGCTTACATTCGCGCTTGCAGTATTTACAGATCACTAGACGGCGCCTCCGATCGGCACGTAGTCGGCCTTCGGAATGGCCGTGAACTGCCGCTCGTCGCGCCCATGCGGTCGCACCGACATAGGCTCGAAGCCCATCTCGTCGCCGAGCGCGGCCCATGCCCGATTGGCGTTTTCCTGCTGGCTAGTCGGCATCCCGACTTGCAGCATTATCAGCGGCACAGGTTTCATCGCCTCAAGCAGTTTATCGTATTGCGCCTGAGTCATCGTGTATATTTGTCTAGTGGACACTTTCGTTAATTCCTTTCTCTCCGGTTGGTCCTACAACGGTCACATGACCGCTATCACATTCAGGGCATTTGATTGTTCGCGCGAGCAGATCGACTTGCTCGACGCGGAGCGGTAGTTTAGCAGCCTGCCAACGGTGGCCGCAATGACGGCATTGAGCAGCTAGAACGTTCATCCGCCGTGCGCCTCCTTTAGCATACGATCGAGGATCGCTTGCGTTTCGTAATACTTCGTTTTCCACTTGCGACGATCTTCACACGCCTTGTTGTATGAGTCCTCGGTCGGGTAATGCTCGGTGCCGCCTTTGATTGCGATAGCTGTTAGCAACGATTCCAGACGGGTGAGCGTAGCTTCATGGATCAGCAGCAGTTCGCAGGTCAGGTTGTCGCAGGGAGCGCCACCGTGAAGCATTCCGGTGCCTTTGCAGAACTTGCAAGTTTCGTGCGCCTCTTTGGCTTTAGCCAATATGCTCATCAGTGTGCGTCCACCTCGCGCATCCGGTCGCGGGCGTTTTCAAGCAATTCGATTGCTCGATCGTGCCAGTCGCCAGCCTTTTCCCGGAGCATCATATGATTGGCGATTACGTCGTCGAACGTAATCTCGGAGAGCGGTGTCGGCGGCTCGGGCGGCGTCCCGTAGATCACCGTCAGTTCGCTCAACGTTGCGTTGTCGAAGATATAAGACGGCTCAACCTCACGAACGCGACGGATGCCGCGCTTGCCGTTCTTCGGTGGCCGCTCTGACGGGGCATGATCCCGATATTCGGTGCGCGGGCGATAGTTGCCAGTGTGATCGGACTTTTCAAAATAGTATAGGGGCATACAACCATCCTTGCTCTTTGCAATGTTTCAGGAGCATCTGCGCGGTGTTGGCGGTAGCCGTAGCATCCGCATGTTCGCGCAGAGCTGACTCCCAACGCTCGCACATATCCGGCGGATAGCGCAACTCGTTGAGGTAAAGCACATCCTGCGCGGTAACAGTGAGCAGATCAACCAGATCGTTGAAGACACTTTGCGGGATCGTCACCATCGGCGGCGAGTATTCCTTCGCATCGGCAGGCGCTTCTGGCTCTGCGGGGCCGCTGACGACTTGCTCACTATCGTGCTGGAGCACCTCATAGACTAGACCTTGAATGGCATACAGAGCGCCCTTCAGCATTTTCTTTTTCATGGGTTGTCCTTTGTGTGGGTGAGGGCCACCGTGACAGTGGCCCTCGTTGCCGCGTTGCAGCTTATTGGGCGGGAGGCGTGTTGCCCCACGGCTGCGGAGCGAACCCCGGCTGCGGTGCCGGAGCCACCAGCGTTGTCGCGGGCTGCTGAACCTGCGGCTGCGGCTGTTGGGCGAACGGCGGAACCCCGTTGGACTGCGGCTGAGGCTGCTGGACCTGCGGTTGAGCAAACGGCGGCGCTACGGTCGGTTGCTGCACGACCGGAGGAGGCGCAAAGGTCTGCGCTGGCTGCGGGCTCGGCTGCGCCTGTGGGGCGGTCTGTGGCGGCGCGAACTGCTGCGCAGGCTGTTGCACCACGGGGGCGGGCTGTTGCGGCTGTTGGGCGGTTGCGGGGGCGCGACGGGGGCATTCCCGCCACCACTTGCGCCGCCGATCTGCCCCTTGACCGGGGTTTGACCGTTCATGTCCAGATAGGCCCGAATCTCGTTGTTGTATTTCGGATTGTTCGGGTCTTGCTGAATGTCGGTGCGGAGTTGTTTGTCCAACCGCACACGGAACGGACGGCCATGCAGTTGCTGAGTATCCTGCCAAGCAAGGATGCCGCAAACGTGCGAGATAGCCGACAGGTCGCGGAACGCGATCTCGACAGCCTGCGGGTTCTGGTTGACGATGTTGAGGCGAATCGTCAGCCGCTTGCCAGCAAAGCCATCATCAAGGCAGACGCATTCGAAAACCAGCATCGTTCCGCCGCCTGCCTTCGTCGGTTTGGTATCCGACTTGACAATCTGGAAGGCATACTCGCCGGGTTCGAACACGTCCTGCGATCCGGTCGAAGGATCGTATTGTGTTGCATTGAAGTTAATTTGCACCATATTGGTGACTCCTTACGCGGTTGCAGGAGCAGCCGGAGCTGCGTTAAGGATTTTCCCGATGATATTGCTAAAATCAGGATACTCCAACTCGTCCAACGCGCCAGACCGATCCTTGGCTTCCGCATTAAACGCCGCATGAGTGCGGAGATAATGGTAGGTTTCGCCTTTGTTGTCTTTATCGGTCGCAGCGTGGAACACGAGGTCGAAAAGATACGGCAGAGCGGGGCCGACTTGCTGGCCGGGTGCCGTTGGGCCTACTCGTGCAACGCCAGTAACGGCGTCTTGAGTCGTGGCTTGCTTCGCCGTAATCAGCACGTGAAAGCCTGCCAGATCGCGGAACGATTTGACAAGATCAATGCTGAGTGTCGCCATCTCGCCGTAGGCTTGGCGAGGGTCTTTGGTCTTTTTCTTTTCGTTGCTCAACACGGTTTCAACGATCTCGGAAACTGAGTCCAGACAGACCGTTTGAATGCCGTGCTTTGCAGCGTCCGTCCGACACCACGCCAACGCATCCCACACGTCCTGAACGGTTTTAACCTCCAGAACAGGGATACGTTTAGCACGGAGAGACAGCAGACCCGCTTCCGCTGATATGATGAGCGGACTTGGTGCGGTGCCGCAGAGGGTTGTTTTACCCGAACCTGCGCCACCGTAAACTAAAGCCTTGATGCCATGAGTAGCACCAGACTTATCGGTCGTTGACCAATTCAATGGCATACGCCATCCTTTCTATTCAGAGAGGTCCATTTGACAGTCTCTGGAAGCGGTTTGCTTCGTAACTGGCTGCCCCAAAGGGACATGAAGGACAGCCAGCACCCGCAACAAACCTTACTCGTTACTTACACACCGATCAGGAAGCGCCGTCAGCGTCCTCTTCGGATTCCTCTTCATCGTCGTCCTCGGCATCGTCGTCGATGCCGTCGTCGTCCTCATCCTCATCGTCCTCATCGCCATCGTATTCAGGATCGTCGTCCTCGGGCGCGGGCGGAGGTTCCGGTGCATCCATCGGCGGCTCGCCACCGAGCGGCGTATCGGACGGCGGCACGAAGTTGGGATCGTCACCCGCGTAGGGCGCGGGCTGCGCGGGCGGCTCGGCCGGGGTCGGTGCCGGGGTCGGCTCGTCGTTTTCGGGCAGGTCGTTCATGAGTGTCTCCTCATAGGGTCGTGGGGCTTTGGTGAACGTAGTCGGCCCGCCCCACGGTGGCCGACACGCATTCTTAATCCTTGTGGTTCATCACCAGCAGCGTTGCGCGGCCCATCAATTCGATTGCTTGATCGAAGTCCTTGGTAAGCGCCTTCAACCCTTCAACGTCATATACTTCGGGGCTGGCTCTATTCAGAACGTTTTGCGCGCCGAGGCTGCAAGCAATCATGTTTTGCAACACAGTTTGCATCTGAACGATTAGTTGATCCATGAGGCGTTCTGACATATCAATCCACCCGATAGACGATATATTCGCCTGTCGGCTGGATGATCGCCAGCCAGTCAAACTCGAACAGGACGATTGCTTCGTGGCGCAGCATGGCGAAGCTGACAGGGCGGAGCGACGGATCGCCGGGATAGTTGAGCGACCAATCCTTGCTGCCATTACCGCGCAGTTTGAAGCCTTCAGACGGCTTGCCCGATCCGAACGGGTAATTGGCCAGGAGTTGATCGTAGGCGCAGCGTTCATCGTCTGCGCTGAAGAAGTCGGGTAGCAATCCCGCCTGAATCATATTGCTAAAACGTATCATCAAGATTCCTTAGTTTGGGTTCAGTCAGGCGGCGGGACAATCCCGCCACCTGTTTAGACTGGCATAACGTCGCGCCTATGTCAAGCCAATAGGCTATGCGAGGGCCACCGTGACAGTATCTTGCTTGGTCGAGATCATCCCCGAGATCGCATGTTTGGCGGCGTCGGGCAGCTTGTTCCACTCTGCCTTGGCGAGTTCGTATTTGACTCGCAGCAGATCGTCAAACAGAACAGGCTTGTCATTCTGCATGTCATACATCGCCCGAGCACTGGTAATCTGCGACTCCTCAATGTCCCGCTTGAGGGCGTTGGTCACTTTGAGTTTGCGGCCATCGGGCATCGGGAAGTTGTTGACGCCTTCCTTCCAGGTGCCGGATGCGACCAGCGAGTTTTGCACAGCTTCGAAGATCGCCTTGCGCATCGGCATCTCGGCATCGGTCAGAGGTTTAAGCTGCTTTTTAAGCGCCTCGATTTGGGCTACGAGGGCGTCCCACTGGTTGACGTATTCCTCGAAGGTCATTGGTTGGTCGGTCATGTTGCAGTCCTATTTTTAAGGTAAAAGCGTATCGCTCGTCTCACAAGCCACGATAGCGTGACTTCTTCTTCTTCAGCAAGGGCCTTGAGGGTCTCATGGTCTTGCTGACTGATGGCCACGCTGAGCGATACATTACTCGCTTGGCCATCAGGTTTCCTAGGCATCGGCATATTTTAATCCTCGCCTTTCTGCTTCATCGACAAAAGTGTCGAGACTTTCCTCCAGCAGACTGATCTTCCAGTCAATATCAGAGGTTGCAGGGTCCTTTGCTGTTCCCTCCTGAAGGTAGCACATCGCAGACTCGCCTTGCAGCACTAGGCTGAGGATGCGTCGCTTTTGCAGGCGGATGATATTCACGAGGTGACGATCATCGAACTGATCCATCGCCGTGTATTGACGACCATCCGCCGAGGTCCAAAGGATTTCGCTAGCCATTGTCGTTATCGAACAAGGCACTAAAGAAGTCATGGAGGACTTCCGGGCCGGTGCCGATTGTGTGCAGGCCATTTTCGTCGAGGTAAACGATCTGAAAACCCGGCATCTCTTCGGGCTTGGGCAGGTGCGCTGCGACCCATTTACCGATCGGGCTCTCCGGATCGGTTTTCAGCAGCAGGCTGGCCAGTTGATCTTCAAAGGCTTTGGATTCCTCACCCTTGTCGATGGCGAGCATAACAAGCAATGAGCGGATGATGGGGCCGGTGAGTGTCAATTTGCTTTCCCTTCCACGTGAAGCAATGCCATGTAACGGCGGTGAGCGTCCACGGATGCCTGATCCAGCATCAGCGTGATGTGAAACGGCCCGTCAGGGAGCGTTTCGTCGTTGTCGTCGGCCCACCCGTAGTCGAGGTGAACTAACGTGCCGGTGTAGCAGGCTTTCCACGGAGATGGCTGACCGTTGACGATCAGCCTCCGCAGGAACCCCGCATCCGTCTGGCACTTTTGCGCCAGAATGATGCTGTCGCCGTGCAGATACACGAGCGACGATGTAGGTTCGATAATCACGATGTTACCTCCAGTTTGTGAGCGTAGATCATTTCGACATACCACAGATTTGCCCCGAGGGAGGTCACTTTGTGGTAGCCGGGGCGGTCCTCGACGGGCTGGATGAAGCCCGCCGTAACCGCGATGTTGTAGATGGCCGTGAACTCGCGATCATCCATCACGGTGTTGAGTTGGAGCTGTAGTTCGCGGCGCGTCTGGTTGTCCTCGGCCGCGTCGAGGAGTTGCTGCATCAGTGTCATGCCAAGAACCCCCAACGTGTTGCGCATACCGGGCCGATACCGCGGTCGATGCTTTCGGGATCGGTGAGCAGCCTTCCGCAGCAGGCACAACGGCCAGTGCGCCGACCGTAGGCAACAGCGGCCTCGAACGGGTTAGCTGCGATCAGTGCCAGCTTTGCTTCGACACCGTGGTCGGGTGCCGAGCGGGCTGGCTCGAAGGTTACGCCCATCACCTTGCCATAGTAAATGTCCACATCATCGGCCCTGACGTAGAGTGCGCCGGGGTTCTTCCCGCCGTCCGGTGCGCGGGTGATTTCCAGACCGTTGGCGCGATACTTGGGAACCTTGTAACCGCTGGCGACGGCCGAGTCAAACATTGCCTTGATCGGCAACAGGTCAACCGTTGTCGTGGCCACCGTAAGCGGCGCGGGCTTGGGTTCCATCGAGCGTCTCACGGCGGCGCGTTGCTTGTCTGACAAGGTGCCTTTGCGCTGAAACTGCTGATACAGCGACGTGAAGAAATCGTTACCTTCGTGGTGGGCGCGAAGGAACGCCACAATGTCGTTGTCAAAGTCGTCGTCGTTGTCGATCACCTCGAACTCCCCGTCAATGATTTCACCGGCCTGCATGGATACGGCCCTCCTCGGCGAACTGGATGATTGCCTTGACCGCCTTCAGGTGCTCGGTCAGGCGTTCCTGATCGGCGCGCTGTGCGTCGTTGGGCAGGTCCAAGGTCTGGTAGTTGCGGCCATGGAACGCCGTCGCGTAAACATCGCGCAGCGCGGCCTCCAGGACGCAGGCGGCGGTATAGGCGGACAGGAATTCCAGCTGAATGTCCTCGGCGGTATCGCCATTGAGGTTGACTTGGAAGTTCATCGTATCTTTCCTTTGGCTATTCAGACGGGATTGTCTGTTAGGTCAGCGCCTCGACGCTGACCAGAGAGTCAATCTTACTCTGTTTTGATCCTGTAGTGCTTGCCTTCAACCCACGATGCGTCGAGCCTTCCGCAGGTGCGCAGCCCGAGCTTGATCGGGATGCTGTAGTGACTGCTAAGAAGTTTTAGCTTCTGCGTCTTGCCATTGCGCCGTGCGAGCCACCAACGTCCGCTGGTCATCGCTACCTCTAGACGGCCCCCGTCGAGGGCCGCCTCCAAATCCACCAGCGCGGCCATCAGAGGCACAACCCGTTGATCGTGTTGGCCTCGATGTTGACGAACATATCCGCCAGCACAAGCAGGTCAAAGTCCTCGGGGTCATTGCTGACCGGCTCGCTAATGTCGAGCAGCTCCAGCGCCCGAACGATCCGGTCGCGCTGCTTGTGGTTGATACGAATGTCGTAGGTCATTCCATGTGTCCCCAATGGGTGTTGATGAATGCAACGCAGTTGCGCTTGCTCGTGAACGTGTAGGTGCCTACGCGGTCCCAAGCGGTAGCCGACACGCCACGGCGGAGCTTAAACACGCCCCACTTAGCGCGAAAGCCTGCGATCCGATCCGCGATCCTGATCTCGCCGTCATGGCCGACCGCGTTGAGCATTTCGACTGCGCGGCGTTGCGTCTGCGCTTCGACGATCTCGATGATCGGGACCATCGGAGGCGACTCCCACATCGTTTTGACCTTCGGGCCTTTGAACAGGATCGCCCGGACCGCACCGAGGCGGGGGTTAGGGCGCTCGATGAGGATGCAGCCCGATTCGAGTCGGTCGTCCCCTTGCTTGATGATTGGATATGGCATTTAGTCTAGAGTCCTTCGTTGTCAGGCGGGATTACCTGTTAGGCTGGCGCGTATAGCGCCAGCCAGAAAGTTAATCCCTTCAGTAGTGCCAGTCGCTGAGTGATTCGGCTGGTCCCCGATCAGGGCCGCATGGGCATTGCCCGAAATACATATCCAGCGCCCAATCGTCGCTCACTGGCTTGCGCAGGTCCATCAGTTCCCGCAGTTGTGTCAACCGCTCCTCGGCGTGTTGCTGCTCGTCGGTCAGCGGTAGGTCGATCCGGCCACCGTCGAAATCGGTGTAGCTAGTGACCTGCTCATCGAGCCAAGCCTCTATGTCGAGGATGGTGTCAACGATACCGTTAAGTGTTTGTCCAAACATATTCATTTGGCGGTCCCTGCCATGTAAACGTTCGCCGACAGCGCGGTCAGAGTGTTGACCATATCGTTGAGGACGGCGACGTGGTTGTCGAGGTCTTGATCGCGGCGGATGCTGCTGAGTTCGACGGTCTGGTAGTTGCGGCCATGCATCACGTCTCCAAACAGGCGGCTGTTAAGCATCTCCAGTTGGTTGGCAAGCGCCTGATACTCGCGGCCAAGATCGGTAAACGTCTTCGGGCTGTTGCCATTCAGGTTAGGTCTGGCATATAGGGCAGGCATATCGGCTTATCCTTGTTTGTCAGGTCGGATTGACCCGCCCATACGTTACCATATTTTGCAGCATAGGCAAACGATAAAAGACCCTTTGCACCTAAATATTTTGAACCGCGGGAAAGGATTCTACGCTATGGGCTCACGCGGCCTCGATCGCAAAATGTAGGGGTTGACGTTGGCCGCGTTCCGCGGTAGGCTGGCAGTCTGCCCCGAGCTAGTGTCTGACGATCCGTAGAATTAACGGCACTATGTTACGTGGCGAAACATAAAGGGACACATATGTATTGCTCCGGGTT
>Ga0247783_1000052_pt1 | contig 38031 bp, 38 predicted proteins | sample UWRJL064202C5_FD_179911 | JGI IMG/M metagenome (GOLD analysis project Ga0247783, IMG submission 179911) | Plant litter microbial communities from Arlington Agricultural Research Station in Wisconsin, United States - UWRJ-L064-202C-5 | ecosystem: Environmental > Terrestrial > Plant litter >...
CGGCGTAGTTTTCGGCGAGTGGGGGGATCTTGTCTGCAAAGCCTGCTTCGCCGGGCGTCGTGGTCTTCGTGTTGATCCACGGCGTGTGCCAGAGGACGAGTTTGTACCCCTGTTCATGCAGGTGCTTGATCATGCCGGGGGCGTCGGCGAACTGCTTCGGATTGAAGTTGTAGGTGTTGTAGTTCGTGGCCCAGGGGCTGTCGATCAGGAGGATGCTCGCGGGCAGACCGAGCGACCGCATGCGGTCGGCGTCGGCTTTCACTTCGGTCTCATCCTTCACGTAGTCGCGACCGATCCACGGTGCGAAGGCCCAGTACGGAGGAAGGACCGCGCGTCCAGCGAGTTCGGTGAAGTGATTCAGGATGACGGGAAACTGCGGGCCGGTGAAGAGGACAATCCGCAGCTTTGCAGAGGGTGCCGTGATGATGAGGTTGGCGTTGTCCGTGGCGTTGAGATCGAAGGTGGACTCCGCCGTGGTATCCACCCAGAGGCCGTAGCCCGTCGTGCTCATGAAGAAGGGGATGGGTTTGTATGAGCTGGAACCCTTGGCGTAGCCGTTGTCCTGCGACGCACCTTTCACAATGGTGTGCGCGTGGTTGAGTGTGTTGAAGTGTTCGCCCAGGCCGTAGTAATTGGCGTTGTCGTGTACGCGGAACTCCCAGTCGCCGACGGTGTAGGCGACGCTGGTGATCTCCAGCACGCCGGGCGAGAGTTCGCGGAGATGGAGCTTTCCGGTAGCGACGGGGTTGCCGTCGAAGGTGAAGTCGTGGAGGAGGACGAGCGGGCTTGTGTCCGTGCCGTGACCGATGACCTTGCCGGGGACGGTGAAGGCGAGGCTGTCGGCATCCTGGCGGGTGAGACCAGAGACGGGAGCGTCTTTCGCAGGGACGGTGGGAGCGGCGGTTTGCGCTTTGGCATACGTGCTGGCGGCAAGCACCAGCAGACTGAGAACGGCGAAGCTACGTCGCATGCGCACACACCCCTGCTTTCAAGGAAAAAAGCCTGTGCGAGAAGATCGCACAGGCCCCCATTCTAAATTCACGAGCGAACTACATGTTGGTGTGGCCGCCGCGCATATCTTCGTTGAAGGTGGGCTTGGTGAAGGCCAGGGCTTCGGCGAGCTCTTCTTCATACGTGAGGCGCAGGCCCATGAGCGCCTCAGTCGCGACGGCGAACTCGGTGTCCTGCTGCAGATGGATGAGGCCGTCCTTGGCGATGGCATCCATGTTGTTCTTCAGCTCTTCCACCGTGGTGTTGAGATACTGCGCATCGCGGGGATCGAGCAGCCATACGGGACGTCCGCCGCCCAGAACGCCGGAGAGCCAGAAGACCTTGGCGGCGAGGTAGTCCTGCCGCTGATCGTGTGTGGTGTCGTTGAAGACGAACTTGCTCTGCTTGCTGGAGTAGTAGCGCGTGGTGACGGGGACGGGCTGGCGGTTGCCGCTCTTGACGAGTTCGATCTGTCCCTGGTCCATGATCTTGCGAACGGCGTTGTAGATGAAGGCTTCTGCGAAGGGCTGCTCGGCAGCGGGGACGATGTCCGCGAAGGTGACGGTCATGGACGCAGAGACCTTCGCGCGAAGCTGCGCGTCGGCGGCGGTGTGGCCGTCTTCGAGGAAGGCGTCGCCGTGGACGATGTAGGTGTCTGCGCCTGAGGTGGAGAGATGGAAGGGCCACTGCCAGCTGCGGAAGCTTATGGGAAGGCCGCCCAGGGTGACGTAGCAGTCCGGGCGCGGGTTGCGAAGGCGCTTGGCGTTTTCGCGGAGATACCTGGAGAGCTCCGCGGCGAACTTGGCATCCGTGGCGTCGAAGTCTTCGCTCAGTTCGAGTGTCTCGGTCTTGGCCGGATCACCGGCGAGCGCAAGGTGGAACTTCGCCGTTGGAATGCCGTTGAATCCGGAGGCCGCCTCGGCGGAGGTAACTTCAAGTCCAGCCTGTTTCGCGGCGGAGCGGATGTCTTCAGCAAGCTTTGTTTCAAGAGCCATGATTTGGGTTTGTCCTTTTGAAAATCTTCGCGTGGCGAGGCGTTCCGATGCACTCGGCATGAAATATTCGCGTTCTTCCATCTTAACGCAATGTTTGAAAGGGGGTGGCGTTGCGTAGGCAACCTTCCATCGCGGATGATGGAGATCTTATGAGTGAGAATCCTAATTCCAACCTGGGCGCGCTTCTGACGGAGACGCGCAATCCCGCCTCCACCAAGATCGATACGTTGAGCACAGAGGAGATGCTGCGTGTCTTCAATGACGAAGACGCGAAGATCGCCGGTGCCGTGGCGGCGGAGATCCCGAACATTGCACGCGCCGTGGATGCGGTTTCGGAGCGGTTTGAGCGCGGCGGACGGCTTTTCTATACCGGAGCCGGGACCAGCGGACGGCTCGGTGTGCTGGATGCCTCGGAGTGTCCGCCGACGTTTTCCGTGCCGCGCGAGCTTGTCGTGGGCATCATGGCGGGCGGCGATATTGCGCTGCGGACGGCGGTGGAGGGAGCGGAAGACTCGCTCGAGCTGGGTGTTTCTGAGCTGGCAGCCGTCGGTTTTGGCAAGGTCGTCGATGGCGTTTGCGTGGACACGCTGGTGGGCATCGCGGCCAGCGGACGGACGCCTTATGTGCTTGGAGCGATGGAGTTTGCAAAGCAGAAGGGAGCCCTGGTGATCGGTCTGTCGTGCGTTCCGGGTTCGCTGGTGGCGCAGGCGGCAGAGATCGCGATTACGCCCGCTTCGGGGCCTGAGGTGATTACCGGATCTACGCGCATGAAGGCGGGAACGGCGACCAAGCTGGCGTTGAACATGCTTTCGACCGGTGTGATGGTGCGGACGGGCTACGTCTACGGCAACCTGATGGTCAATGTGCAGACGACGAACGAGAAGCTGGTGGACCGTGCGGAGCGGATCATTGTGGACGCGACGGGCTGCTCGCGAGCGCGGGCGGCGGAGTTGCTGCAAGCTGCCGGAACGGTGAAGGTGGCCATCGTGATGGAGAAGCTTGGGCTCTCGCGTGAAGCAGCCGAGCAGAAGCTGGCGGCGAACAAGGGGCATCTGCGGAAGACTCTGGGAGAGTAGAGCCAGAGAGCGCTGTCATTCTGAGCGGGTGAGTAGATTTTCAGAAATCGCTGATTTACCGAGAGATAGATAGCCTATTTTTGGCTGTGTAGGAATTGTGCAGGACAACTGTGCAGAATCCAGTGTGAATGACAGCTTTTCATCGCCGGAAGAGGGCCGGGAGAAACCCGCAGGGTGTCTCCCGCGCGGCTGAAAAGCTCAGACGGGATGATGTGCGTCCCGTCTGTCCTGTTTCCGTGTCGTCCGATTCTTGCATGGCTGAGGACATGATTTCATGCCGCAACTGCCTCCAGTGCCTCGCTGGTTACTTCCTCAGAGATGGGCGGTTCCAGGGCGGCAAGGATGACGGCGGCGGTCTGCTGAATCACTTCGAGCGATTCGGCCAACAGTGAAGCGTTGCCGTGGTAAAGCTGGATGTACGAGGCACTGGAATCTTCGTTGACCAAACCAACAGCTTTACCCACCACAAACGCCACGGCCTCGGCTTCCGTCTCGCGCACGATTTTGGTGGTGGCGGTGCGGCGTTCGCTGCGGTGCAACAGTTCGTGTCCTGCCTCATGGACAAGCGTGGCGAAAGTTTCTGCCTTGGACTGTCCGGGCAGGATGGCAATGCGTCCGCCGTAACTCATGCCGAGGGCTGGCGCAATGTTCGCGCTATAGCTGACAGAAATGCCCCTGCTGTTGAGGAAGGCGGTCAACCGTTCGATGTTCTCGCCTGGGTCGCCGGTGACTTGCCGCAAGCAAGGCAGTTCTACGCCTTCGGTCTGCGAGATATCGAAGACATAAGCGTTGCGGAAGCCAAGCAAGACGCGCTCGTTCTGCTTGGTAATGTCCTTCTGCGCTACCTCGTCCTTCTTGCGGCGAACGCCAACGATGGGAGCAAGGATGCGGATGCCTTTCTGTCCGGCCTTCACAAAACGGCCAAGGCTCTTCCATGTCCAGAACCCCGCTACTCTGGTCGCTGAGGGCATTTGCCGCGCGATCTCCAAGACGTTCCCGAAGGAATAGTTATGGAATCGGCTCATGACGGTGAGGTAGTTCGTGAGGGATTCGGAGTGTCCGGCCTCCAGTTGCTCAATCAATAGCTTGACGTTGGTGGCAATCAATTCCTGCTTAGTGTTGGGCTTCTTGCTTTCGGTGATGGCGATGGTGTTCATGGTGTTGGCTCCTTGTGTTTGGCTTTTGCACTTCCGCGTTGAAACGCGGCATGTACATGCCGAACGCCACCTGGCGAAGGCGGGGGTAGCAAGGTGCAAGGGAGGGGTCTCCCCACCCGGAGCAAAGCGGAGGGCGAGCGCAGCGAAGGTCTGCACAAGCGAAGCGCGGAAGATTGGGGAAGCCCTTGTCGCCGCGCGGGGGGCGGAGCCCACTAGGGAGGCTTGGTTTCCGAAATCGTGCGCGTTGGCGCACAGATTTATAGGGTGGGCGTTGCGGGCGGGAAAGGCCCGCAGAGGTGGGAAGCGGAGAACGCGTAGCGGTCGCAGCGCGGGAGGAAGCCTACTCCCACGAGAGTTAGGACACAACTGGACGAGCTGAGCCCGATGCGCGGATGGAGGAGATGGCCTGACGATAAGGCATTGATGAAGTTTCTGGCGGAACTGTAGGTCGGACAAATTCTTCGCCTAGAAGAAATTGCGCCTGTTCAAGACAGCGTCACTGCAACGGGCCGTCCATCTTCAATACGAAGCCTGCGGAGGCGAGAGCTTCTTCTGTCGTTTCGCCAGTAGCGATGAGCGCATGGCCCTGTTGAGCCTCCTGGCTTACTGGCTCGGAGTCAGGGTAGACGAGTTCGGTTAACGTGATGAAATCCGAAAACGGAATTGTCTTGATGCCTGGCTGAGGCGTGATGGTGGTACTAGCTTCCGTAAGCAGCGCAGCAGCTTTGGAATCCGAAAAGCCAAGGGAAATCAGGATGTCTGCAACCTGTTGGATGACCATGACCTGCATTTCCCATGCCTGCGTCTGTTGCTCTGATTGCACGATGGCGACTAAGCGGAATCTCACGAATACATCCATGACCATAATCGTGGTTTTCATAAGGCCCTTATCATGCGAAGGTAGTGTTCTGCCACCAGTCTCCCCAAGTAGGATAACTCGATGCCCCGTTCGAAACCTTGCCTCGGTTTGAACCCGAAGTGCGCTGATCGCTGGCCCGAATTTATCTCACACGGTCGTGAGGTCGGCGGTGGCGGCAAGCGCGGACTCAATATATCTGGACAGGCAGGCTACAGGCCGATTCCATGCTCGTATTGTTGTTCATGCTTAGGTGCGATCTCCTGCTGAATCGACTTCGAGGTAGTGATCTCTGTTGCGTGGGCGCTTTGGTGCGATACATCGTGGCCGAGCGCAGAGGCGAGTTTCCCCCGGTCGTTGGTGAAGAGCTGCGCGTCCTGCGCTCCGCGCGAGACGGCCACGTAGGCCATACGATTGTTGAGCAGGTCCTTGGCCCCCAGCTCGGTATCGACGTGGATCAACACGCGGTCGGCGGTCTGACCCTGACTGGAATGACTGGTCACCGCATAGCCATGCTCGAGATGCGGGTGCTTCTCCGGATCAAGCTCGACCGCGCGGCCCTCATCCATCTTGAGGGACAGCCTCCCATCCTCGCCGATACCCTCCACCGTCCCCAGCTCCCGATTGGCAACCTTCAGCTCATGGGAAGGCGCGGTGAGCTGCACCCGGTCTCCGATCGAGAAGGCTCGCTCCTCTTCGCGATAAACGGAGACACCTTGTTGACGGCGCGGGTCGTAGGTCTTCTCCATACCGTCCTTCATCTCGACGATAAGCCGGTTGCTGGCTGCGTCGATCTCCGTCACCTTTGCGTACTCGCCTTTGTGGATGCCAGTTTCTTTGGAGTCGCGCGAGTAACGCAGCACGTCGCCGACGTTGTACCGTTCGGCCCATGTACGATCTGCGCCGGTGAGATCTTGACGGGGAACGAGGACCTGCACGCGATGCTCTTCCAGCCCAACAGCGCCTTTAGCTTGCATCTCGACATGAATTGCTTGGTTGATCTCCACACGAGAGCGATTGTCGGGCGAGACAACCAACGTGCTCTCCGGCGACCTCGCATACTCTTTTGCGATGGCTGCTACGCGTTCGTCATGGCCCTGTACCTCATGGATGCGGCCCTGCTGTTCTAACCCTGCCAACGCCGCGCGGACATCGCCTCTCGCGAGTTGCTCAACGGTCTGTTTCAGCTCCGGGTCGCGCTGTCGCACAATCTCATCGAGCTTCACCGTCTTCATGCCCGCGTCCTGAAGCTGGGCGAAGATGCGTCCCGCCTCTACGGACTCATGCTGCCGGATATCGCCCACTAAGAGAACGCGGTCGTTCGGATGCAGCCGAGAGACGAACTCGTGCATCTGCTTCGTGGACGCGAGCGAACTCTCGTCCACGACATAGAGCCGGTGCTCGCCGGTGTCTACCCTCTGGCCTTGCGCAAGATGTGACTGCAAGGTCCTGGTCTCGATCCCGGCCTCACCGAGCTTCTGCGCGGCCCTCGATGTGGGCGCAAAACCTTCCACGGTATATCCAGCACCCTCCACACCCTCGCGCACGACTGCCAGCGTCGTCGTCTTGCCCCCGCCCGCGACTCCATCCAAACCGACGATCTTCTCGCGCGAGAGAAAAATTTCATCGACGGCGCGGAGTTGACCAGAGTTTAGCTCCCGGTGGCGGTCCTCGGTTGCAATCCGGATATCAGCCCGGACGAGCATTGGCGCGTTAGATCGGTTGCCCGCCTGCATGTGGGCGATGGTCTCGCGTTCCATGCGCAGCATCGTGGCGGTCGTGTATCGCGGGCCGGGGCCAATGTTCTTTACCTGACGAAACTCTCCGGCCTGCTCGCGGCGCTCGAACTCCTCCCGCACCTGATTGGAAGTCGCCTGCCCCATGCTCCGGTCAAGAGCCGCCGCGAGGATGTCTTTCTTCGGCTGGACCGCCCCACGCTCGAAGAGATGATCGCGAGCGTAGGTCACGGCCTGTTGGGCGGCCTTGTTCTCGGGTTCACGCACCTGCTGCTGGCCCTGATCTATGGACTGAGCCAGAGCTCGGGCGACGACGCGATCCGCTTGATGGCCGAACTGCGCGGCAAGGTCCCGGTGCCGCTGCAACACCTCTTCGGGAGACAGCAGCTCCTTGCGATCGCGCGTACGATGCGCGGCGATCTGCGCCGCCGAGGAACCGTCCAAGCCCTGCTCGCGCTTGTAATCTTGGATCTGTTCCCTGCGCAGACTGGAGGCTTCGAGATACTCCTTCGTATAGCCCCTGATCTCGGGCTGCCCGTATTCCCCACGCTCCAACTGATACCCCAAACCCTGCAACCGCGTTGCCAGCTCCGACCGGTAGACAGCCGTCACGTACTTCTGGGCGGCGTACAACTCGTGCGACTGCACGGAGCGGGTCAGCTTGCCGGGACCTCCGTCGCGTTCGGTGACGTTGAAGATAACGGCATGGGTGTGGAGTTGCGGCGCGGCATAGCCATCGACGGGCCGCGCCGTGTCGTGCTCGAAGGTCGCGGCAACGAACTTCCCCGTCGTCTCGGGCTTATGGACGTTGCCGATTCGCGCCTGAGTGAACTGTTCCAACTCCCCGAGGGCTATACGGACGCTCTCACGGTGTGCCTCTCGTACGCGATCATCGCCGCCCACAAGCGCGGTGATCGAAACCGACTTCGGCGCGGAGATGGTTCCATCCCATCCAGCGCGGTGCTCCACGCTGGTGACTTCCTTGCCGATCTGGTTTTCGTAGGTCTTCTGCGGCTGATGGCGAACGAGCTGTTCGCCACTAAAAGGATGTTGGCCTTCTGTCAGCCGCGCAAACTCTTCATTGCCGACCGGACCTTGCAGGCCCCACCTCTCGGCCAGTTTGCCCTGCCACTCGCTGTAGCCCTGCCGATCCCGGCTCCAGTAGTTCTGCCCCTGGGACGCGAACTCTCGCTCGTGATACGTCCGTGCCTGGCCTGCCGATAACGGTTTGGGAGACATCGAGAGCATGGGACCTGCTCCAAACGACTAGATGAGCCACAGCAAGAGTTTATGTCACATTAGTAAACACAAGACTTATCATTACCAATCTGTACTAGATGTGCATACCTGACGATGAGAACGAATATAGTTCTACCGAGAGGGAGTCCACTTCTGGGCTCTTCTAAAGAGAAAAAAGCGACCTTACGCTCAGCTGCATAAAGGTCCCACGGAGACACATGGCAACGGTCTTGATTGAGATGAGCGACAGCTCGGAACGGCAACACCGAACGACCCTCCGTCGCTTGGTAGACGAAGCGGAGGGCACGGTACGGATCGCAAGCGCTTACGTTACCGATACTGGGCTCCTATCAGGTTCGAGGGGGCAAGATGTGCGGCTGCTGACTTACATATCAAGACAGGACATCATTTTTGGAGCAACATCGCTGAACTCGTTGATTGCTCTCATTGATACGGGTGTGAAATGCCGTTACCTTTTTGAAGGGCCGCGATTGCACGCAAAGGTCTACATGTTTGGCCTCCAATCTGCTGTTGTAACGTCCGCAAATCTCACTAGGAATGCTCTAGACCATAACTTAGAGGTAGGGGTCCGTCTGTCCGGCGTCGCTGCAGCACAACTGGTCACGTGGTTCGATACGGTATGGGATGCATCTGAGGTTCTGGATTCGGAACTGGCAGCGACATGGTTGCGCGAAACCCAGGTAGAACGTGAGCAGCTTTCAACTTTGCGGAAAAGCTTCGAAAAGCAGCCGGAGCTTTCCACCGGCAAAGCGAACAAGCTGCAGAAACTCTTCGAAGGGACGAACCAGGTTTTTATCTGCAATACAAACCGAAGAAACTCACTCAACGATGAAAAGAGTATGCATGATCGGGGATACGCTGCCGCGTGGGAGAAGTTCAATTATCCCACCCATATGGATCGTGTCGAAGCGGGCGATACGATCTGCATGTACGCGAAGGGCGAAGGCATCATTGGTATCGGAAGGGCAAAGGGCCCGGCTGAAAAACTCGAATCGGGCGCTCCCAACAGGGTTGTGCCCGAAGGGGAACGCGAGTGGAGAATCCCGACGGAATGGTTGGTTTGGAAGTTTGATCACCCTTTCCGTTGGAACAGTCCAAACGCTACCTTTTTTGATGTCAGCGCAGACGAATATGAAAATTTGCGTGAAGACCTGAAAGAACACTTCTCGGAGTTTCCGCAGAGATGATCTGATCCCAATAGGACTCCTTCTCGCCACCGATACCCTGTTTGCACTCCATCTAAGCACCAGACGCCTCGCCTATACGGCGGAACCATCGAAAGGAAATGTCCCTGTCCTCCCTTTTAAAGCTTGCGGAGACGCTTTCGTCTATCCACCGCGTTACGGCAGATGAGGTCGAGAAGGTATGTTCCACGCTCGTTCGGCCTCCCAAGAAAGACGACTTTCTCAAGGCGCTCCGTGACACAGCGATAGCGTTACGAAAATCGGGCAAGTACGGGCGCCTTCGCAGCATCGTTCTCATGGGCTTGACCTGTGATGGACACGATGCGCTTCTCGAATTAGAGAATGGCGGAGTTTTCCTGTCTAACGGCGAGGACCGTAGGAAGTTTCAGACCTTCTTGGATCGCTTGGCGCAGGATGTTCAGCTTGAATCCCGATGGTCTCTGCTCGGCGAGCGAATCTCGACGTACCGAGCATATGCGGAATTAGTGGAGCAAGCGAAGGGCTCGCTCACACTCTTGAAGCAAGCAGCGCGCCAGCCCATCAGACATTGGGTCAAGCAATTGTTTTGTCTCGTTGAGATAGCTTTCGGACGAAGCTACTTTCATGTCGATCCTCCACCAGCGATCCATGCCGTCCTTGATGGCTTCTCTTCGGCGGAAGAGGTGGCCTCGGCCGTTTCCCTAGCTGTCGCAACAGCGAATGAAGTCAGGCCTTTGGACGTTATGGATGTTTCCATGCCCACAACTGGAACGCTGGATGACCCAGCGCTTCGAGGACTTCTCCACGCCGCGCAACTGCTCGTTGCTATCAAGGAGATCTCGCACTACCTCAGCTCGTTCTCCTATTCGCTCCGTTGGGAAAGCGGTAATGGTGTGCCTGCGGCAATCATGACGCCGCCGAACCCTGAGTTCGAACGCTCCATTCAACTTGGATTCATCCGGGGGCAGTTAGGCAAAGGCAAGATCGCCATGGACATGATGGAGAAGGGATTGGGTTCCAGCCCAACTCTCGCCGATGCAGCTCGCCATTTCGCAAAGCAGATTGGAAAGAAGTTGTACGAGATTGCCGATCCGTACAAGCCATACCGGAGAGTGCGGCTGCATCTCCCGATGAATCCGCATCTCGTCACCATGCTCGATGGCGGGTACTTTGCGGACGAGCTGGGAGCCGTGCACGGATTGACGCAGGATTTTTTACTTCCATTGAAGAACGAAGATTCCTCGTCACCTTCGCTCACGGAGCATCTCAACTATCAGAGCCTCACCCGTATGTTTCGGTTCTTGCGCTTCTATTCCATGGTGGATAGCGTGGTTTGCGCGCCTTTTGCAACGACTGACTTCATAGCCTTTCAAAACTCTCTGGTCCGCATTGTGCGTGATTCCGATCTGCGGTCCCTGCTAGGTTTATTAGGAGAGTCGGAAAAAGCCATCGATGCATTCATCGATGTGATTGCCGCCGATGTCGAAGGGCTGGGTCATTACGATCTTCAGTACAGCCCCCTCATCAAAATTCGCAAGGTACCCATCCCGGAACTGCCGAATCCGGAGACCGAGTACCTGCTGCTGCCATCGGTAATGATCGCATCGAACGAAACAAGGAACTCGCAAATTAGCGCTCGCACGAGGTTTCATCGAGATGGGAAGGGGTTTGTTCGCGCAGTCCGTGAAGAGCTTGCGACTTATTTCCCTGACATCGCGACAGAGAAGAAGCTTCAGCTGGGAGACCTCAAGACGGAGGTCGATATCGCGTTGCTCTGCGGTGGAAAACTGTATTTGATCGAATGCAAGCATTCGCTCACGGCGACGAGCCCGCACGAAATGCGGGACCTCTGGCGGGACATCAAAAAGGGCCGGAACCAGGTAAGCCGAGCCAAGTTCATCCTCAGCAACGATGAAAGACGTTTGGCTTATGTGCGCCAGTGGTTTCCGCACTTATTGAAAGAAGCGGCGTTGGCGTTGCCCGTGGTCTGTGCTGTCCTCTCATCGCACCGACTGTTCTCTGGATTGGACGACGGCGGTATCGCGATTCGCGACTACGCGTCCTTGTCGCGTCTGCTCGAAAACGGAGAAATGGGAATCGGTTATACCGAGCCTGACGGGGCGGTTTATAAAAAGTCATTCCGAATACGCGAACAGGAGCAACTGACATGCGCCGACCTTGAGGATTACTTCTCCCCTCGTTCCCGCTTCCATCGGATGCAGTTCCACACGATGAAGGAACAGCACGTATTCCAACGCATCGGGCAACTCATGATGGTACGGGAATCCTTCGCTTACGAAGTTGATTTCACAGGTTGGGTAGAGTACATGCGAAGTGAGGGGTACCTCGAACTTTCCGACAAGACGATTCCCGTCTCTGCGTCCGAGATTCTTCCACTTCTTGAAGATGTGGCAAAGTAAATGAGCGTCGTAGCGGTACAGCAGGTTCCAACAGACACGTTGCCTTAGAAGAGAGGGGCAGCTGCAGATGAAGAACGAGCCTTTTACGAAACTCATCGATCTTTGTTTTGCGAGACTGGATTACTGACAAGAAGCCGATTGTCGTTATGGACCTCGCTCATAGCAGGTACGAACTCTGCCTCGGGCACAACAAAAACATTAAGGATTCGTAGTATAAGGTTGTCAAATGCCTACCATACCTTATACAGCCGTGAACTTCGACCCAATTGCGTTTCCAAATCTCCAGGCGAACGGGGTTCTCAACTTTACATGGGCGCGGTTGATATGGGCAGCAGCAACTGTCGGTAAAGCGCAGGAACACCAAGCGCTTCACGGCATCTATTCAGCGTATGAACGAAGCATGAGGATAGCGTTGCTTTACTCCAGCCTGATGGAATCTCCATCAGGACAGATTGTAAAAGCTCCCTCATACGGAGCTCTCGACCCGTCGGAAAAGAACGCAGTGTCCTTCTATATTGGAATGACAGTCGTACGACTCTTTTCATACTCACTATTTAACGTCGACTGGCTTCTGCACCTAGACCTCTACAAAGACGCGGTGCAAGCTCAGACTCAAGGTAGAAGTAGGCCTGACTTTCTCGGATTGAATGGGAATGGCGAGTGGCTAGTGTTCGAGTCCAAAGGTCGAAGCGATTATGTAACTGGACAAGCGATGATTGATCTCATGGCGAAGGCAAAAGGCCAATCGTCTCTCTTGTTGAATATCGGCGGCGCAAATCCCCTAGCATCCTTCGGGGCGATATCGCACTTCATGAACGATGGTGTACTTCGCATCGATATGGATGATCCGCCAGCCAACAAGACGAATGAGCATTCTTTCAAGGTGAACGTTACTCCAGATCAATTTCGCACTGACTATTACAAGCCATTTACGGACCGAAAGGGTTCTAGAGTCAAAACTGTCGGGGATCGTCGTGTGCGTACCACGAACATGGGAGATCTGGACGTGACTATCGGACTGGATGAAGGTGTCCTCATACCGCGAGGCGCGGTTCGCCGAAACCACCGAACTCAATACGAAGACGGACGCGAGTTCCTGGGGCGTGATGGTGTCTACGTGAGTCTTGGAACCAATTGGTCGGAAGAGAATATGAAAAAGACTCCTGCCGCCAGGGGCTAAATCATCTATACGGCCCAGGCACAAATCAGCCAGTTGTGATGGATTTGTGATTAGTCGCGATAAACGCGGGTTTCGTCACTCAATCCCTTTACTCTCATCCCATACAAACCCTTCCTTGGGTCTTCCGTTAGTGGACGGAGGATCGGCAAGGGGCAGTGAAGGCTGGACTGCCGCCGTCGGCTTGGCTTGTTTCGGAGGCGACGTGCGTGCCGACGATGCTGGCACCGGGGAAGTCGGCCTGGGCGCGGCCTGCTGAATCTTCCGCTCGGCAAACTCAGGCTCTTTCGGGCGCTTCTTTGTCAGCCGGAAGACGACCGGCACCACGCGATTCTCTTGCTTGATGAAGCCGTGCAGCGGCTCAAGGCCAGATATTTCCGACGGCATGATGAGCGCTTTGGTGGCAATCTCCATCGCATAGGACTTCTTGCTGCCGAGTAGCCCCATGCTGCGGGACTCCTTCAATCGCTCGAGCTCGATCTCGCCGATAGCGTCGGAAATCCACTTGGCCGCGCGCGGCTCGGAGGTCTTAAAAAATACCTTCGTAGCGGGCTGGGACAGCATGACTTCGGCGTCATGGCCGTAGCGTTTTTCGAGTTGGCTGCGCCCCTGGAAGCCGAGCACGACGGGATTGCCGTACTTGCGATTTTCAGTCACGGCAGCATGGAGCTGGGGTAGCTTGTTCAAGCTGGCCAGCTCATCAATAACGAACCATACCGGCTTGGCGGCGGGATCATCGCAGGGGCCTTGCATCCGCAGGATGAAAAGATCGAGCCACACAGAATGGAGCGGCAAGACCTTTTCCCGGTAGTCGGGGCTGGAGGTCAGAAACACCCAGCGCTTGCGCTCCTTCTTCCAATCAGCCGTCGCGAAACTCGCCCGTCCACCGCCTCCCTCGGGCAGTAGCTCGAAGCAGTCCGCTACCAGATTGAGGCTCGACAGTACCCCGGCCCTCTGCGCCGGAGCTGTCGGGTCGATCAGAGCGGCCAACGGCGTTCCTGTCACGATGGAAGCCAGCGCCTCCGGGTCGCTCATCCACTGCAAAAGGAAGTGCGTCGGCATCCGACGCCGCAGCATGGCGGCAAGCAACCGGCGCGGTGCGTCGGTGAAGAATGCCTTCTCGTACTCCTTCTCGGGGAGAAAAGCGGCGGCGATCGTAGAAGCGGTCTCATCGCGCACGATTTCCTGATCGAGACTCCAGTAGGGACACCGGGCGTCGAGAGGATTCAGGATTAGGTCGCCGCGACTGGGGTCATAGAACTCCCCCACGAAATCCATCGCCGGGTCGTAGACGATGGCTGTCTCGCCGCGCTGCTGAACCTGGCGGAGAATTTGCCGGATGGCGGTCGATTTACCCGAGCCGGTATCGCCGATCAGCTCGATATGGCTGGACTCCAGACGGCGCGGAATCCGGAAACTCGGCCCGAACGGAAGCCAGCTCCAAGGAGCTTTTTCAAAGCGCAAGTCGAAGGAAATCCCATCCGTTCCAAGTCGGCGACGCCAGCCGCCCGACAGCAATTCGGGGCCTTTGGTCCGCCGTCCGTGCCGCTCCTCATGCTGCCCACTGCGTCCTTGTCTAAGCTGAAGCCAGAACGCGTACAGCAACAACATCCCGGCCAGGCCGTAGAGCATGGGCCGGGCGAAGAGCCACAAAACGCTCTCGCCGTCGTAGATCGTAGCCCGAAGATACGGAGCCAGCTCGGAGGAGCGAACCTTCTCTGGAGGGGTCTGAACCACTTCGCGCCAACCCGCCGCGATGGCCTTGGGCGAGAGGCTGACTGGCAGTTTTGGACTTGGCCCAGAGACCGCATCCTCGGGCAAAAGCGTCTCGGGTTTTCGACCGGGAGCGGTCTTCATCACCCACCGGATGGTCATCAGATTGCCGGGCAGGCGAGCACCAACGGTGCTCGCGGAGTATACCGGGAGATAAATTTTCTGGAGCGGCGGGAGTGTCCGAGCGAGCCAGGCCGAGACCCAAACAATGAGCGCGAGCGGCCCCAGCGTGACCCAGACAAGGAGCCAGAAGAGCCGCCCTGTCCGACTCGGAAACTGCATCGGGCGGCTCAGGGTTTGCCCCCCTTCTGACTTCCGTCCTGCTCTCCCTGGACGAGAAAAGCCGCCATCAACTTCCGGGCGCTTTCGAACTTCCGAACGTCGGCTTGGTCACGAATTTTTAGGACGGACTCAGGAAGCAGATGCTTGCCTTCGGCGTTCGCCTGGGCGGTCGCATGGAAGAGATTCAAGAGCATGTACCGGGTCGCCGAGACCTCCGAAAGCAGCAGCTCCATCGGGTCCGCTGGACGTTGCCGCGCCGTCTTCAGGGCCAGCTCGCGCAGCCATTCCGCAAGCGACTTCCCATCGCGCCCAGCAGCGGCTTCTACCTCGCGCAGCTCTTCCGGCGTGAGTCTGGTTGCCACCGTTTTGGCGCGGAGGCCAGGGCGAACTTCATCGTCGGGTGGCGATGGAGGATGCGCCGGTGCCGGGATGCGAGGAGTGGTCATGGGGAGGGCCACCTCAAAAACAGAGTGCATCCGACGACGGCAATAGTCAACCCATGAAAACCGCACTCGCCGGTCGAGCGCTTTAGTATCAATGCGTTTACGCGGATGCGACACAATGGTTACCTGCGGCAACTTGCGTTTACGCACGTAAACGCGGAATGGCTAAGTAGCTGATGGTAATCGCGTTCACCGCCGGGAACTTCTGGTTTACCTACAGCACCCATTTGGGGGTGATGTGTCACTCTCTTGCCGCTGCGTAGCAGCGTGACAAGCCCTCATCGCGCACCGAGCCTTTCGAGTTGTCACCTCCCTCGTCGTGCGATCTGTTACGCAGCCTTGTTGAGTTGCGACCTTCAATCACACACCCATAATTTCAAACCTAGGTAAAACCTTTCTCGACCGCTAGCAGCAACCAACTTACGATCTTTGCTGATTGCCTAGTTTTTGCTGGAAGTGCAGGATCAGATGATCGTTAGCAATCGACCTGTGATATCGTCGATCACTACCGAATCTCTTTGCTGAATTCCGCTGTTCTAGAGCTAGCAGATACTCAGCTCTTCGCCAGCGCGGCCCGCTAGTGCCATGGGAACAGTGTATTTGTTGCCATGTTCCCAGACGTCGCGGTTGCTTGACGTCTTGCTTCGCGGATTCCTAAGCCTTCGCTCAATTCTAGATGTCCTTAAGAACATGATTCTGAGTAGGAGAAACTCATGAAAAAGAGCACCAAGCAGGTCTTGAAGAATTGGGCAGCACTTTCAGACGAACCCACACGAAACCGCAGTCTCGCCAATCTTTGGAAAGCGTCAGGAGACCCGAAAGCCGATGATTGGGACAAAGGAGCGGCGAAGCTCGCGAAGAAGCTGCAATCACACCTTCGAGCTTCGCAGTCGGTAAGCCAAGCATCGATCCAAGCGGTGACGCCCAATAATGTCGGCGCTCTTGTCGATTCACTCCAAATGGGAAGCCGTCAGATAGTGAAGGGGTGGGCTAACCTTCCTAAACTCCCAGCGAACGCTGCGGATCTCAAAGCACTTTGGGCGGCGTCAGGCGATCCACTCTCTGCGGACTGGAATGCCGGAGCTACGAAACTCGCCGACGATTTACGCCCTGATGCGCGACCGGGCCAAGTAATAAATCGAGCATTCATCCTGAGCTTGAACCCCTCAACCGTTGGGCAGCTCGCGACCACACTTGGCTGGTAACACGTCGAAGTAGATTTTTAGGAGGTTTCTTTGCGCAGGCTCAACCAAGTTGCCAAAGTGCTGTTTATCTTCTTGGCGTGGCGATCTGGAAATTGCTTCGCCCAAACTCCGTATGTAGTGCTGAGCCCACGGCAGGTGATGGTCGGGATTGATTGCACAGCAGGGTGCAATGTGGCAACCTTGACAGATCTTCAGACGTCTTCCGCCGTCCAAACAGCGACGATAACGCCTGTTCTCAATCAAGGAAGTCCTGATCCCGGATGGGCACTCGTAAGTTTCTCAGGTAGCCCGTTCCGGAATAAGGCCAACTACTCGTTGTCGGTCTCGCATGTCGGTGGCGCACCGGCTGATCTGTTTCAGATTGACACCTCGCCCAAGGTGACAGTTACCCAAGGCGCCGGGCCAAACAGTGTGAATCTGAGATCGTCCGTGGCAATCACGATGCCGGGCGCTACAATACCTCTTGCCAATAGTGCACCAGGGGCGTGCCCTGCGAACCGCAGCCGTCCCATCGCATTGACGATTCAACTCACCGAAATCAAGATCGACTTTAGCTCGACGACATTCTGCGAGATTGATCCAACCGCGTTGCAGAACCAAAATAGCGTCGGAAACCCAGACGCTCTCAGCGTACTGCAGGGCGTCGTAGTCAGCCGGCAGTCAGTCAAGAGCAACACCTCACCTGCGGCCATTGAGCTGCCGAACCTCAGCAATGTGCTGGGCGCGAGTTTGCAGGTTGACAGCAAGTCTGTACTTCCGCAGTCGAAGGCTCCTGCGACTGAGAGCGCAGCGTGGCTCTGGGTTGACGGCACGATTACTGCCGGTACCGGAGCCGCACCCGCATGGGTGGTCGAAGAGAAGTTCGCACCGCTCACCAAACAGTTGGGCGAAAACGTCATCACGTGGTTCGCCGTGACAGCCAACATCGGCAACAACAAGATCGGAGGTCAGGCCGCGAAGGATGTGATCGATTTCGTTGGCCCCTCCCTAACGAATTATCACGATTTCAAGAAAGTCGGAATGGAATCGTCCATCGCACCAACCTACGAGACCAACCGTGCCTTCACGCATAAGAACCTGCTCGCAGTGGGAGACGTGATCTGGGATTTTGATGCACTGAATCAGTCCCAATTCGTGCGCACCGCTCGTAGGAACCCACCAACGAAAGTCCCAAAAGAAGGCGACTACAAAGGCGGATACTCCGCCATAGGCTGGAATCTGCACTTCCATACCGGGTTTGAAACTGGCAGTGCTCTTTCAACCGTGGATGTGAAGAACCCTACGACCAAAGCGTTTGTAGGGACCATCCCGACCTATGCCATCGCTAGGTTGGTTCCTCAAGTCGATGGGATCTACCAATACAAGTGGCTACAACTGGAAGACCTCTTCACTGGGAGATATCTGTTCGCTACCGAGACTACTTCGGTCAACGACAAACGCGGCAATCCTTATCTGGAAGCCGTGTCGGGCGCTAAAGCGGTGAATGCGCTGAAATTTACCGTCACTCCCGCCGCACAACATTTCGCAATGACAGTTACGTACACGAATGGCTTTGCAGCGCCGACTTATCAACGAGCAAATGGTGTCAAGATCGGTGCAACCGTGAAGTATTGAGGCCCATCGGCAGCAATCTAGCTTGTACCATTTCTTCTCTTATCTATCAGATCTGACTGCAATTGCAAAGGACGCCAGAGCATGTTCTCCGTTGCCGTGTCATCAAGCCAGAAGACCAGAATGATCGTACGTCTCGCCTTGGCTCAACTGCTGCTTTTGTTGAGCTGTAAGGCCGTTAGCGCCCAAGCGGGAAATCTCTTCGATCCGGCGCACCGATGGAAGGTATTGACGGAATATGCTTGGACTTCGGGCCATTACTTTCCAAACGGCGGCGATGCGTGGGATCGCAAATGGGTGGCCGCTGGCGTCGGGTCTGAATGGCGACTTGGCCGTTTTTGGGGCGGCGCTCTTAAGTACGAGACGGAATTCCGTCCTTTGGTTCTGATCTCAAATCTTGCTCAGAGTGGCCCAGGGGTTGGGCAGACGCATCTCGATATTCAGCAGTGTCCAGAACAACCGGGCTATACCGGCGCGGTGTGCCGAACAGAATGGGTATACGGCCAACAGTTTTCGCCGGTCGGTTTTCAAGAAAACTTCGGTGTCAGACGGCGGTTCCAACCGTTCTTCGCCGTGAATACGGGCTATTTGTACTCGGATCACCAGATACCGAGCGACACGTCAGGTAATTTTCATTTCACCATCGCGGTCGGCGGCGGATTCGAATATTTCACTGGCCCGTCAGGTCGCTCGGTTTCAGTTGAGGCACAAGCTCAACATTATTCCAATGCGTACACCGCCCCGACGAACTACGGCACAGACAATATTTTCATCAAGGCCAGCTATCGGTTCGCATGGGAGCATCCAAGTCGTTCCCATTGAGATGAGTTGTGGGATGAGAGCGGCAGGTTCGCCGCCCTTTTCCCGTCAAGGTTTGCTCACGTTGCTTGCTTTACAGTCTTAGCTGCTGGACTGGGAGCCTTCTTGGCTTTGGCAGCGAACTCCTGCCGCACCTCCGCAGTGACGGCGTCGGTATCGACCCCTTCAGCACAATGGTGGAGCTGCCGCGCGAGGCTGCAAGCAGGTGAAGGTCTTCTTCATGCCGCCGTCATCGCGCTTCTGACGGATGGCATCGTCCAGCCGCCTTGTACGCACGACCTGAGATATACGTTCGCTGTCCATCGTTTTACCGCATGGCACAAACACGGTGCCGATCTCAACCGAATGATCCCTGCGCTATCGGTGTACATGGATATGTGCAGCCTTTCCGATATAAGATCATTCAATACTCTTCGGCTCCGCCACGCGATCGGATGATTGACTCCTCAAAGTAAGTAAGGAATGAATCACTTTGGCACGTCTCGGCTGGAGATTCCTGTCTTGCCGAAAGCTCTCAGCTCACGTGCTAAATCCACCTTAAGCTTGTCCTGATCTCGCGTCTGACACTCCCAAATCGTTAATACACGGAAACCCATTTCCTCTATTTTGAGTTGGTGTTCATGATCTCGCAGGACATTGCGACGCAGCTTTCCTTGCCAGTATTCGACGTTAGATTTGGGGTATTTCGCTGCACCACAAACGGGGTGCTGATGCCAGAAACAGCCATGCACAAAGATAGCTATCTTCTCTTTGCGAAAAACGATGTCGGGAATACCTGGTAACTCTCTCGCATGGAGCCGATACCGTAAACCAAGACCGAATAGAATGCGGCGAACTGTCATCTCCGGCTTTGTGTCTTGAGCACGGATGCGCCGCATGTTATCCGAACGACGCTCTGGATTCAGATGGTCCATTTCTAACCTGCTGTATCGAGACCCTGTTCCTCTTTGTATCCAGTTGCGTTCAGACAACTGGTCACGAACCAATTGATGAATTCTGTTAGCGCGTGCTTCTGTGATTGGTTCCCGGGCCGCAGGGAAAAAGCGCCTACAGATGGGATGCCTTCCGCCTTACGAGGCATCGCGCCTCTTCTCACATATACATCACTGAGATCAGTGGAACCGGGATACAAGATGAACGATCCTCGCGTTCCCAAGATCGCATCCCTGTAGCAATGCATCTTGTTGAGATCATCCTGCTTGTACTCCTTTTGTTTAGTGGGATCTGCTGGACCTTCTCCGAGCGCGCTCGTCCATCGAAACTTCTGAAGCTTATATTTGGCATCAAAGTTAAGCCAATGAGTAGGACCAACAGCTGGCTTAATAGCGATGCTGATATCGGGATCAAACTCGATGGAATAGCTTCCAGACCATTCTCCCCATTCCGCGCTCGCCTTTGGCAAGAATCGCCGATTGTAAAACAAGTGAAGCTCGCCAGCCTTGGCAGGCAGTTTGAAGATGCATCCACGGCCATCCGTCATTGCGGCGAGTCGGAGACTCAACCCGTATTTGCTCTTGACCGTAAGGCCTTGGCCCTTCAGCTCGTCTGGTCCATAAAGTTCTTGAAGTATGTTCCTGATGCCGAAGAAACACCAATACTCATAAAGCTCTGAAACCGCCTTCACGTCTCCTAGAACTATATCGTCTCCTATCGCGACGTCGCTCCAAGGGACGGCGAGAGCCTGCTTGATAATGGTGTCGGCTGCCAGCACATCTTGATAGCCTGATGCACGCTGCAACTTTTGAGAGTTAGAAGGAAACGCTGAAAGAGTCTTGACTGATTTCCAAAGAGAATGCGAGAGCCAATCGTGGACTAGCTCCATCCATCCAGCAATTTCTTGTGATGCGAGAACACGTTTTTCTTTATCCGCAGCATCCTTGAGCACAATAAGAATGTGTTCAAGATTCAAGAGGAAGTGCTTCACAAACCGGTTCTCCGCAGTGTCAAAGCTCTCTTTGCGGCGGTACCCCGGCAACCGGTCAGGACTCATTCCGTTGAACAATTGTGCAAGCGGGCCTCCAGGCATGAATGTCGCACTTCTAAGTTGCCTCGCCAAAATCGAGGGTTTAGTCAGTTGCGCAGACAACCGCCTTTCGTTGACCTCTTCAGAAATCATTTCCTCCGAAGGAGTAGACAATATGCGTTCGAATGCCGCCGGCAATTCTTGGTTTCCCATCAACCGTCGCATGTGAAATAAAACCGAGATCAGATCTCCTCCGGTGAGAGAAGATGCCCGAAAGCTGAGCCCTGACGATGCGCCTACCTCAAAGGCGAGTTGCAGCTGTTCGACTGCAACGTCCTGAATGAGTCGCCGGAATTCATCCTCGTAGCCAATTTTTGCAGTCATAACCTCTGCAAACAGTGTGTGCCGAGAGCCATACAGAGATAGGTCGATGCATCCGGCTTGAGATCGCGCATTGAGGAATACAGGAATTTGCGTTCTAGGCGAGCCTTCGATCTGAGACCAGAGTCGCGGTAAAGCTATTTGAAGTGACCGCTGTAGCTGCTGGTTCGCGAACGGCCAAATCTTCGAATCAGACTTGCTCTTGAGAGCTACGCACTCGTCTTTAGAGAACGGAAGCTCCACCATCAATTGATAGGTTGTCTCTTCAAGCAACCTGATTGGCTGAAATATGCCATCGGGATCTGGAACGAAAGCCAGAGCAGAGAGCCCTTCTTCTGCTTCCATCTCTGGAACTCCGAAGACTTTTGCATCTCTTGTGAAGCCCAAGACTTGCTTTGTATCGCGCAGATCGTCTTTTTCCGAGAGGAAATGAAGTTCGGCGGCGTCCTGCCAGCGGACTGTCAACGAAGATAAGGCTCGCATTAGCTCACGAAAGTTGTGTACCCGGTAGCTTCCAATCGAGCAGCCATACCGCGGATTTTTTCTGCACTGAGTAAGAGTGGGAAGGCAAGGCGCTCGGCCTCTCCGATAGCGATCTCTTGAGGTCCTACCGAATACGTTGTCGCATTACCACGGAGAAAACTCTCAAGGGCAGACAGAGCGTTCGCGAGAAGCCTTCGATTGCCATGCAGCTTAGGCAACACCTTTTGCAAAATCGCTCGATCAACCGCGTTAACCCAACCCTGCTGTTCGCCAGTCGCCAACAAATTTGGATCTGAACATTCGAGATAAACAGCGAGGTATGAACAAACCTCGTTCATCGTGCGATAAGCAAAGCTAAAACCAACCGGCGAAAGCAGCTTTTGCATTCCGATCAGAAGCTTGCTGACAAAACTCATGACCTCCTCATGCTGTAGAGTCACCCAACCAGTACTCATTGCATTCTGGAAGAGTTCTGTCGGACGTTGGCGTTCCCAAAAGCCTTCACGTCGCCGGACGATTGCACGTTGCATTATTGAAACGCAATCTGCCATGGCGAGAGAAGCATCCTGAAGCGGCTGCTCATCAGATAAATAGATCGTGGGATCGGGTGCGGCTAGTTCAAGTACATGGGCGCGATCCAAGACCTTTGGGGAAAACATGTAAGTCGTCTCATCAACGTTGACCGTACCGACGATGAAGATGTTCTCTGGGAGAACTAAACCTTGGCCAGTCGATGCAAGCTTCTGGGCGATTTCAGCTTCTAACGGGAACTCTTTCGTTTCAGCAAGCGTGTCCGCTATGAGTCTTACGGACGTGCTGTCCAGCAGTGTTACTTTCTCCGATGCGGCTAAACCTCGATTGGCCTCAAGCAATGAAAGCACTTCACTGAAGTAGCGCTCAACATGCGAAAGATTCATTTCGTCTAGAACAAGAAAATGCGGCTGGTCTGGTTTGTTCAGCGCTCGGAGGATGAGACGTAGTGCGACTGGTGGATCCCAACGTTCATTCGATGTACGTGCGCCATCTTCGGTCGAAGTTCTTGGAGGGCCAAACATATTACGGAAGCCTAGCAACGGGCTACCGTCAGTCCAGTCAGCCCCCACCGATACGAACGCAAGGCTGTTTGAAGGCCTTGCTGCACGATGTGAAGCGGTGTACGCATAATTAAGCGGATAGTCGAACGCTATCGCAATATCTCTAGCGGTCTTGCTCTTACCTGTACCCGACGGACCAGATACGAGGATGAATCCCTTCGATGCCAAAGCCAACATCCAGTTGGCGGGCAATGACGAGGGAGCATCTTCAATAACAACTTCCTCGGAAACAGACGTTGCTTCCTTCTGAGGCGAAGTTGGATCGCTCGGCGTGTAGGCAAACAAAGGCAGAAGTTCCGGAACTTTTGAAACGACATCCTCTTTGAAGCCTGGGCTTATGATTTCCAACGAATAGAAGAGCGCACGAATGTTCTGCCGTTCTTCATTCTTGATTGCTTGGACCGTCTGAGCGCTATTCGCATTCAAGCCCAATACCGGTACATCTGAAATCCAAAAATACGCAATGGGTGCATGGGCAAGAAAGTCTTGACGATTAACTGATTGTGGAAGCACCGTCAGAATGCTGAGTCCCAATTCTTGGTCATCGTTGTATTGCGGTCCTCCAGTTCGAGTACGGAGCTGCCCAAATGCTCTGAGGCCTTGCTTCCAATCGGTCGGCGCTCCTTGATTGTTGTTAGACCCAAGCCACAGAAATAGAAAGTCGCCTGGGGCAAGATTCGCGGGAACCTGTTTGCAACGGATATCGAAATCGAGCGGGGCTGCGAGATTGCCATGGATAGAGTCGATCGCACGGATATGGTCCTCGCTATCCTTTCCAAGTCTGACGACGTAAAAGTTGGGCATATCAGGCAAAGAGCAGCTGACGTCCTTCGGCGACGATAGGGCTGTTCAGATCGGCGGCTTGCGAATATTTCGATTCGGCAAGACGAGCAAGAGCGTCCTCTAAAGGACCGAACAAAGTTCGTCCCTGAGAATGAACACGCCTCAAAATTCCCTCCGCAGCGTTTGGGCTTAGGAAGTACTTGTCCGCGATCTTTCCGTTTTCGATAAGGTCACCCAGCTTGCTAGCAATCGGAGCATTCGGTGCTGGCGACACTGTCGTGAGAAGGCAATCAGTGCCGAAAGCGCATCCGCCCGATGTCCATTTGAACTTGCCAGTTCCGACCTCTCCCCCTCCGAGTTTGAGCATCGTTTTGGGATTCAAAGTGGGAAACGGCATCAATGCACTTAGGCCATTAACATCTCGCGCTTTTCTGCTCGTCCACTCTCGAAGCACTCGCGCGCCTATCCATTCAACAACTGGCACGCTCACAGCATTTCCTAACGCTGCGTATCTCAACGAATCAAGATCTTCAATCGCATGGAAGTCGGGTTCAGGAAGCGTCCACGCTTTGGGGAAACCCTGCAATCCCTCACATTCCCCCGGCGTCAAGCGCCTTACCCTATCAGCGTAACTGACGTAAGACCTACTCCAGTCAGTCCCAGTATGCCGTCCTGACGTTGCCGCTAAGCAATAGCCGACTTCGGGCACCATCGCACCAGACTTTGTCACCTTGCAGGCGCGAAGGAACCCAGCTCTTTCATTTGCGGGAGGCGGGCTAGCCAGATCCTCGTATAGAACCCGAACCGCGCGTTGAACACTACCCATCCATGCACAAACGAACACCCTCGAACGAGATTGAGGAGCGCCGAAATAACGTGAATTGAGGATTCTCCAAGCTACGCCGTACCCGAGGTCGGTCAAACTCTTTACGATGACCTCAAAATCGCGGCCGTCGTGAGAACTCAGTAAACCCGTCACGTTTTCCAACAGCACCACGGTGGGCAACCGATTTGCGATCAGCTCTAAGAATGCATGGAAGAGTCCTGAGCGTTTTCCCTTGAGCCCGTCCCGGCCCAGCCAGCCTCTGGCGACCGATACATCTTGGCACGGGAAGCCTCCTGCCCATATTTCGGCTTCCGGCAAGTTTGCCGGTTCAATGGCTGTGATGTCTTTCTCAAGCGGGGTTTCTGGCCAATGACGCTGCAAAACACTCTGGCAAAACGGATTGATCTCGCAATGGAGCGATACTTCGATCCCGGAACGTTTCAGTCCCAGGTCGAACCCCCCAATTCCGGCGAAGAACGAGTTGAGTCGGAGCACTTGTTTCATTTTGAAGACGTTTCCTTGCTTGAGAGACCGAGTGGCAGGGTTAGCTGCCCGTTTCTCAGTTGGTCGAAGAGCTGGTCCATCGCGAAACGTACCAAGGTAGCTTTCGTGACATGGCGAGCCTTACAGACTTCGTTCAGGTCCGCAGCTTGTTCCTCTGGAAGATAAACCGTCAAGGGGATGCCCGCGCGCTTCACCCTTGCTGTTGGAGAGGCCTTCTCTTTTGCATGCATACGATGACAAGTACACACATGTAATTACACTCCGTCAAATGTTTTCTCACTTCTCCGAACCACACAGAGAACAAGGACCCCAGATAATGGAATTTAGGCGAATTTAAGGCGAAAGTCAAGCAGCTGGATTTCAGATCTTGTGGGGCGGGCGGGGGACTTGAACGCCCTGCCCCCAAGGGTCGGTCCGGGGCCGGACTACACATTCATCATCCCTTGCACGAGTCCGGTGCTGCGTGACTAGTTCCCGGTAGAGCGTTTCAACCGCACACCCGGTTGTCCGTCGTTTAGGAACTCGACTCCAGCCTTTTCCAATGCCTTCTGCACTTGAGAGAGCGTTGACGTGCGCGCGCCAACCTCTTCATCAAAGGACTCCATCCTTCGGATGGTTCCTACCGCCACGCGCGAGCGCTTTGCCAGCTCAATCTGCTCCATGCCAAGCAGAGCGCGTGCAGCCCGTAATTGTCTTCCCGTGATAATCAAAACAATGGAAAGCTAACACGCGCAGCGGCATAAGCCCAAGTATATGAGTATCATATACAAATAATTGATTATTATAATCAACTATGAGATTATTCTGGCCATGCGAGGCCCTCAACATCCGCCGCGTATCCGAGGCGATTTCAGCCTTCAGTTGCTCGCGCAGATTGAAATGCTGCGTGGCGATATTTCTCACGAACAGCTGAGCAGGCGACTAGGAGATGTGACGGAACGCTATCTCGCTCGATATGTTGCTGGCAAGGTTCATTTGCTGGAACGCGACTTCTATCAGCTTGCCAAAGCCCTCAGCATTTGCCCGCGAGTTCTGGCCGAACAATGGGCTGTTGCGTGTGGCCTGCGAGTGCCGCCACGCCTGTCTGACAAAGACGCGGTGGAGTGGATCAGGCAACGAGCGTACCGCCACTGGCGGCAATATTCTCGGATTGCGCGGCTTCCAGCCAATCGAGTTCCCCCTGACCCCTCTCCTATGACCATCATCCGTGAGAAATATGCAGACATACTCCCTCGCAAAACACCACGCCTCAGTTTTGGTTCTCACAGCAGCTCGAAGTCTACGCCGGAGGGAAGACAGCAATTCGCGCGGGCTTACAGGATGCTGGTGCAGTTCGTTCATGGCGGCGAATCACAAAGAACCATCGGAGCCATGCACGGCATCACTGGGGAGCGCGCGAGGCAGTTGATGGTATCGGCGGCCTACACCTGGGCTAGAAGAGCAGGTATTGAGCTGGTTGGTGACAGGTCTGTCCCATTCAAGAATGACGCCAAGCTGGTGAAGAACCTCTACGCTGGCCTGAGGTTTTATGCGGAACGACAGTTCGCCGAGCTGGAAACCGAGGGAATATGAGAATCAGCCGTGAGGAGTTCAACCAAGCCATAGGGGCGGCTCTGAGTGCTTTGCGGGTAGAACGTGGTTTTTCGCAAGTAGAAGTCACGGAGGGCATCAACGCGATTCCAGAAGTTGACAGGCAAGAGCGGAGCACACGCGCTGTTGCTGCTTATGCCGCTCTCTCTATCATTTTGCGGAGCGAGCAGGGTCTGACGCAGGAAGAACTGGCAAAGCGTAGCCAGGTGCCGGTTGAATTTGTGTGCGGTCTCGAAGCCGGCAAAGACCCCAATCCCGACTTCTATTTTCTCTACTGCCTCAGCATCGGTTTCGATCTCCCTTTTGCAGATTTTGCGCACCGGGCCGAAGAGCTATCGGAAGTTCCCGATGAAGTGCTTCTGGAGAACGAAGGCAACGAAGAGTGGGAGCAACCATGAGCAAAGCACGGGTGAAGACGATTCGCCTAGAGCATAAGCACGGCACGCTCTTCGATTACAGCGTGAAGGGGAAGGAAGTCGACCACATAAGGTTTTCTCAAGCGGAGCGCAGCATAGTTTATGTGACCGTGGTGTTTGCTGATCGAACCGAGTGGTCCATCTCTATCGAGCCCTTTTCTCTGCCTACAGCAAGAGTTTCGCACTTTATCTCCACCGAAGAGGACCCCATCGCCGACAGCGGACAGATGTTCTTACCGGATCATCCCGCCTGCCATCCCCAATACGACCAGATTCAGCAACCGCCGAAACAGCGAAAGCCCGCGAAGAGGTCTAGGAAGTGAGGCCACGGAACAATGCCGCGATGCAACGGTACAGAGAGGAGTACCACCGTTGTTGCGGTGATCTGGTTCGTCAGCTCCGCACCGAAAAGGGCTGGAGCCTTGCAGACTTTTCAAGGGAGACAGGAATTTCCGTTCCCTGGCTCCGGAAGTTTGAGAAGAACCGGCTAACAACGAACTATTCCATGCGCCTTCAAATGCAAATGGTTCAGGCTCTGGGTTTCGGCGTCATGGAGATTCATCAGTTCTATAAACGCGTGGACGAAATGACCGAGGCTAGCGCAGGTCCGCCTCCTTGGCTCACGAACAACTGAAAAGCGGGACCTGCAAGATGAGCGAATCCGATGGAGGATCGTCCAAGGGCACTGGCAGTTTGTCACTTCCCAGGTCTGTGTCAGCGAGACTGTTCGTGCCCGCCCATTAAACTGGCTTCCTCCCATCGAACAGCAAGTTATGAATACCTCCAAGACTGCTGCGCAGGCTGCGGCCAACTGAATGCTGTCTCGGCAAGCCGTTACAAGCTGCATTGCTGCATCATCCGTTATCTCGCTCTCTTCCTCAAAGGTGTTGACAAGGATCCAATCCCCGGCTCTCTGCGCATTGGCGGCGACATCAACGATGAGCCGGCTAACCGCTTACCTCGGCTGAATTGCCCTGACCCAGCTCCCTAAGAGTAAGTTTGGCCAAACTCGCATCTTTGTATTGATTCCAAATACCCTGAAGGGCAATTTTGTAAGAGAGGTTGGGGTAACCAGATAGAGGAGGCGAACTATGACCGCAAAATTGCACGAGGAGTTGGCTGCGCTATGCTCCCGCTTTTTCTCAGGAGAGCTTTCAGAAGAGGAATGGGCTCTGCTGCAAATCCATTTGGCCTACTGCGATTCCTGCCATCGAGATTTCATCTCAAGAGACCGTATCAAGGCCCCAGAAGAAACGGGCCATGCTGGAGTATCCAAAACAGGGATTGAAGCAGTAAGATGACAAGCTGCCTATGCGGCGGCTCTCCTCTCTGAACTGGAAACGACTGTACAGGCGCGACAACGAATTGCACCGGGCTCAGGGTAGTTTCTGTGGGCCAACTGGAACTCCGATGCCATCAAGGAGATGGTGAGATGATCGAGAGTCTCTCTAGTAGATTAAGCACTCAGCGACGACATCGCTCAGCACCGCTACTGAACGAGCGCGAGCAATATCTTACCCATTTACTCCAACTCGGCTGGAGTGTGCATCGTGTCCTAGAAGTTGCGACATACCTCGTCCACATCGTCCGCATGATGGAACTTGTCAGCTTGCGGTGCGTTGAACCTGCCGAAATCGAACAAGCCGGAGTGCGCTGGGCCAATGATGACGGAGCTGAACGAGTAGGCAAACGCCCCCAGACCTCTCCCGACACTTTTGCTAAATTTGCACGTCAGTGGCTGCGCTTTCTTGGCGTTTTGAACTTGCCTGGTCGGCCAACCGGATGTTTCGATCTTCAGGTTGCCGAATTCAAGAACACATTGGAAATGCGGCGGCTCGCGTCCACCACAATAAATGCCTACGTCACCCGAACAGAGAACTTCTTGCAATGGCTATCTGAGCGTTGCAGCGACCTATCTCTCGTTTCGGTCTATGACGTGGACGATTTTCTAGCCGTCAAACGTGACGCTCGCGTCCACCTTTTGACGATTTCTGGTCACTGTATCGCGCTTCGTGCATTCTTCCGCTTTGCGGAGGAGCGAGGCTGGACTCCGCCCGGTATCTGGCGCGGTATCGTCGGTCCACGTATCCCCATGTACACAGAACTTGCAACAGGACCGAGTTGGGCCGATGTGCGCCGCCTGATCCGTTCGACCCAGGGCAATACCTCCGGGGATTCGCGCACTTGTGCCTTGCTTCTCCTTTGTGCGATCTACGGTCTACGGGTTAGCGAAGTAGCACGTCTTCGCTTGGAGGATTTCAATTGGCGGAGCGAGACGTTTTGCGTCCAGCGCTCCAAACGCGGTGGAGTCCAGCAGTTTCCTATCCAGTATGAAGTGGGTGAAGCCATCCTCGACTATCTACGCTACGGACGTCCGAGTTGCGCATGCCGGAGCCTCTTTTTAACTGCACAGCTTCCGTATCGTCCCCTCTCCAAGGGAGCGATATACAGCGTCGTCCAAAGACAATTCAGTAGGCTGGGAATCCAATCAAAGCATCGTGGTCCCCATTCACTACGCCACGCATGCGCTACCCGCCTATTGACAAAGGGCAGTTCGCTGAAAGAAATCGCGGACTTTCTTGGACATCGAAGCACGCAATGCGTTGCCATCTATGCGAAATATGACCGCCGATCCTTACGAAAGGTGGCGGCCTTCAGTCTGGCGGAGATACTTTGAATCTCAATGCAGCAATAGACGCTTATGTGAAAAGGAAGCGAGACGAGGGCCTTGTCTATAGCTGGTCCGCAGGCTATCTTGCGGCTCTGTGCAGGCAGGTAGGAGATGTCTCACTCGACCAGATCACCAGTCGCGAGATCGCGACATTTCTCGAAGGCCCCAAAACTTCTCCTAGCACCTGGCTCGAAAAGTATCACATGCTCCGGAACTTCTTTGACTTCTGGTTAGCGCGGGGCGAGATCGATTTTCTGCCAATGCCGGTGAAGCGAAAAGTCAGTGAGCGGCCGTTTCTTCCTTACATCTTCACTCATTCGGAAATCCGGCTCCTGTTGAACGGAGCGCGCAATACTCGGAAAGTGAGACGCAGCAAGATTGACTCCACAACTTTACGCACTATTCTGATCTTCTTGTATGGAACAGGTCTTCGAGTCGGTGAAGCTCTCCGGTTGCTAGTAGAGGATGTTGACCTCGAAAAAGGTGCGATCAGTATCCACGGCAATCGCTTCAATCGTTCAAGAATCATTCCGATCGGCCCTGACCTGAGGAAGGTACTAGAGGCGTATACGACTTCGAGGCGGAAAGAGACGAACGATCCTTACTTTTTCCATGACAAGAAAGGGGAACGGCTGAGCTATAGCAAACTCGAACAGATGTTTCGAAGGCTACGCCAGAAATCTCAAATTCGACGGCATGACGATGGCTGCTATCAGCCTCGCATGTATGATCTGCGACACACATTTGCGACGCATCGAATTGCCGACTGGATCAAACACGGTGCAAACCTGAACCGCATGTTGCCTGCTCTGGCGATCTATATGGGCTTGACTGACTTCAGATCGACCGAAAAGTACCTCGCGTTTACGCCGGAGCGCTTCCGCGCTCAGCTCATCAAGTTGAGTCCCCAGCGCGGCAAGAAAAGATGGCGCGACAATCCCGAACTCATGAAGTTTCTTTCTAAATTGTCGGACGACAGTGGCAAACGTCATCGCCTGAATGAAAGCACTTCTACGCGAATCGACCCAATGAGTGTGGCTGCAACGATGCCAAGACATCTCCACTTAAGGCGGAGAAATGATCTTTGAACAGGTCTACAAATCGTCGAAAATAATTGAAAAACATTGTTGCGCACCTCTATGTGCTGAGCGCGAGCAGTATTTGAGGCACATGCTCGAAGAGGCCTATAGCCACCGCACATTGACCAGTGCGGCCAGTTACATGCTCCACGCCATTCAAATCCTCGGCTTACATGAGCTTCGAGTCGTCCACAAACAAGAGATAGAAAAAGCGGCGGAAGTCTGGGCTGAGTATCGAGGTCCATTTCGGGATCCCGGCCACAGCCAATATGGCTCCCCACGATCCTTTATCAAGTATGTCTGCGCATGGTTTCGGTTTAATGGCAAATTGGCGCTATCACCAGCCCCTCCTTTCCACGAACAGACGCACGCATTCTCTGACGCCCTGCGATCTACTTATGGCCTTGCCACAGTGACAGCTCGCGGCTATTCGAACCGTGCCCAAGGCTTCTTGACTTGGCTGGCGGCCCAAGGTGGGAATATGGAAACGGTTTCCTTGGCCGACATTGACAAGTTCGTTGTCGCGAAGCGCGCAGAAGGATGCAGGCCCCGCGGTATTGCCAACGAATGCAAGGCATTGCGCAGTTTCTTCCGTTTTGCTGAAATGCGTGGATGGTGTGTGCCGAATCTCGCACTCACCATCCGAATCCCCCGTATTCCCAAAAACGAGCCGCGCCCCACGGGACCAACGTGGACGCAGGTCCGCCAACTGCTAAGACTGACCGAAGGGAATGACCCTGAGCATATTCGCGCACGGGCTCTCCTTCTTCTGTTTACGATCTATGGACTGCGCGCGAGTGAGGTCATCAACCTGCGCCTGGAGGATTTTGATTGGCAGAGTGAAGTCTTCACCATTCGGCGCGCCAAGCATGGGGGCACTCAGCAATATCCGATCCAATACGAAGTGGGGGAGGCGATTCTTAAATATCTCCGATATGTCCGACCGCGTGTCGATGATCGGCACGTCTTCCTTGGAGAACGACGCCCCTGGGGACCACTCCAACACACCACTCTGTGGAGGACTGTATCGAAGCGGTTGCGAGCACTTGGAATAGAGCTCCGTCATCAGGGACCTCACGCTTTGCGTCACGCATGTGCAACCCGGCTGCTCCAGAAAGGGTCATCCCTGAAAGAAATCGCCGACTTCCTGGGACACCGCAACACGAAATCTGTTGGTATCTATGCAAAGTGCGACATCGCCGCTCTTCGCAAGGTTGCCGCCTTTCGCCTGGGCGGGTTGCGATGAAGCTACAGGAAGGAATTGAAGTTTATATCGAGGCGAGACAATCCGAAGGCGCGCCCTGGATGAAAGGTGCGCAAAGCCTGCGTTCCCTTTGCCGAAGCCTCGGGAATATGCCCCTGAATCGAATCCGAGTCAACCAGATTGCCCCCTTTCTCGATGGTCCTCACACCTCTGCTGCAACTTGGTACAACAAATACTGTGTCCTGCGCCAGTTCTTTTGCTACTGGAAGGCCCGTAATGAGATATACGGGTTGCCGCTGCCTCCCCCACGGCGCTTTCCCGCACAGACATTTGTCCCCTACGTTTATTCGCGAACTGAGCTCCGGCGGCTGCTGGTAGCAGCCGGAATCACTCAACGAGACTTGAACTCTGTGATCGGCCCTCGCACCTTTCGGACCTTGCTTCTGTTTCTTTATGGAACCGGCGCGGGTCTCAGCGAAGCTGTTCAACTGGAGCGCGGTGACGTGGACTTTCGCAGGAGACGAATCACTCTTCGCAGTAGTGTCGCCCGCAGTGCGCGAGAGATTCCAATTGGTTCTGATCTTTACGAGATATTGCTGCAGTATCACCGAGCGCATCATCAACAAGAGGCAATAAGAGACCCGCAATTCTTTCTAACCAAGGATGGGGCACAGATAAAAGCAAGCACGGCGAGCAAGACTTTTCAGAAGGTGCGCAAGAAAGCGGGCGTTGCCCGCTATGACGGAGCCCGCTACCAGCCGAGGATGCAAGATCTGCGATATACCTTCGCTGTCCACCGCTTAACTGCATGGTTCAAGCACGGTGCAGACATGGGGCGAATGATTCCGGCGCTTTCGGCCTACATGGGACAGCATGACCTCAGCACGTCGGAACGGTATCTACGTCTGACTCCTGAGCGGTTCCGGACGCAACTCGACAAGCTTAGCCCCAAGCGAGGTAAAAAGAGGTGGCGCGATGATGAAGCATTGATGAAATTTCTTGACAGCCTTTGAGTTACAACAAGGAAAAATTACAGAAGCCCGAGTCACAGAGGGCATCAGACAGTGCTGTCGCCCGTTCAGTGTTGAGCCGACTAAACCTCCAGCGCTGCCGTGACAAAAAGCCATGAATCGATATCAATCCTACAGCAAATGAATTCTTATCCTGCCACGCAGATCATTGCGGTATGCGCTCTCGTTGTTGCAACTGAACGCGATCAATGCTCGGGGAGGATAAATCCTCGGAGCCGGTCGCGGCCGTAGTCGAGGTCACGGCCACCACTCCAGTCCCGTATAGTCGTAAGCCTCGTCCACCGAAGAGCATTTGAAATCTGTGTTCGGCGCCCTGAACGACACACCTTGCTAGGTTTCTCTTGTGGGCAACAAACTTCACACCGACACTGAGGCAGAGCAGGCTCTTGACTTTATCTGTACGCAGCGTATGCTTACACCATGGACAAGCGACTTGGAGACAAGATCCGCGAGTTACGTGAAGAGCAGGATATGTCGTTGAGGGAACTCGCGAAAAAACTGGAAGGCGGATCGGCAGCACACCTCTCGGATATCGAGTTGGGCAGACGCCTTCCATCGGAAAGCCTGCTTCGCCAACTTGCGGAGAAGCTGGGAGTAAGTTACGGGGAGCTTGATGTTTTGGATTCTCGCGCCCCAATCGAGACGCTGAAGAGAAAGTCGGAGCAGAACCCCGTATTTGGATATGCACTAAGGAGAATGGTCGAAAACGATATTAAGCCGGATGAACTGCTGAAGTTTATCGAAGCGCGCGAGTCAGACAAGACCAAAGGAGAGGGTAGCAAATGAAAACCTTCAAATCGTCGCGCGGCCCTTTCACCGAGCGCCCGTTCTACACCGATCAGGAAGTGGAATCCATGTGTTCGGACGAACTGCGTAGTGTGGGACTGATGCCTAATGTGCCCGGGCCAATCCGCATTGACCGTTTCATCGAGAAACGCTTCAAGATTGTTCCGTGTTACGAGCCTTTGCCGGACGGCATCCTTGGCCTCACGCAGTTCTCTGACTCGGGACCTGCGAAAATCATCGTTTCCGAGGAACTCGAACAGAATGCCACGGTCGTGAACGAACGCCGCATTCGGTCGACGCTGGCGCATGAAGCAGGTCACTGCATGCTCCATACGCACCTGTTTGCTTTCGCCGCTACGGGGACGCCGCTTTTTGGTGACCATACCGATCCGAAAGCACCGAAGGTGCTTTGCCGCGAACCGCAAGCATATGGTGGGGACTGGTGGGAGTTTCAGGCCAACCTTGCCATGAGCATGCTCCTTCTTCCTCGCCAGCTCGTGCAGGCCGCGCTCGTCCCGTTCCTTCGTCCTGCTGGATTGCTCAGTATTCCGGATCTGCACGAAGAGCAGCGACCGGAAGCCGTGAAATCACTCGTCGACGTCTTCGACGTGAACCCCGCAATGGTGAAGATCCGCCTGGAGAAGCTGTACCCAGCAAACGCCTCAGGCCGACTATAAAAAATTTCCCCTAAATGTACGCACTGTCTGCATACAAAACCGAAACCCTAACCGCCGCCTACGGCAGAAAGAAACCCAAATGTCTGAAGAGAAGATTGAGAAAGAGATCCGCGAAGTACAGGAAGAGATCCGGCGCGAAGAGCACAGGATCGACGAGCTGGAACGCAAGGAAGAGCGGCTCATCGAACGCGAGCACAACCGTCACGAGGTGACCATCACGATCGACAACAACAAGTATGAAGTGAAGAAGGGTGTGCACACCGTCGCGGCGTTGAAGATCCTGGCTGGTGTTCCGCCCGCAAAAGAACTGGAGCAAATCGTCAATGGAGTCCTGACTCCGCTGGCGGATAACGCCTCCGTTGAAATCTGCGGCGGAGAAGTGTTTATCAGCCACGCCCGTCGCGGGGGATCTTCGCATGCCTAGTGCGGAAGAACTCGCCGCATTGCAGCAACTGTGCGCTGGCGCGAAGGTGATGACCGAGAGCGATTCGGTTTACATCTTTCTGCCAGCGCTCAAGCTGCCCGTCGGGTGCACTCCTCGCAAAGTTGACGCATTGCTCCGTATCAAGAGTCCGTTGGCGGACTACCCTACCCGCCTGTTTTTTCAGGTCCAGGTAGCCTGCCCCAAACCTTTGAATTGGAACTCCTTGAACGTTTCGATACTTCAGCGCAATTGGTTCGCTTACTCATGGAAGGACGTTCCGGCGGACAGGCCACCCATTGAACTTGTTGCCGAGCACTTGAGGGCTCTCGTATGAAAATCCATTTCAAGATGACAGATCGAATGAGGCGCGAAGTTCTTGCTGACCTGGAACGAGAGCATCCATTCGCCGCAGAGCGCCTGGGGTTCTTCAGATGTCGCGTCAGCCAAGCCAAAGAGGAACTCCTGATCCTGGTCTCTTCCTACGTGAGCATCCCGGACGAGCAATACGTCGACGACGACAGTGCTGGCTGCTACTTCGATGAGCAGGCGATGCGAACCATGATGCAGCACTCGCTCACCCACCACGAAAGCATCTTCCACGTTCATCTACATGACCACCTGGGCATGCCGAGGTCCAGCCGAACAGACATACGGGAGTCTGCGCAGTATGTTCCGGACTTCTGGAACGCAACCCCTGACCTGCCGCACGGCACCATCGTGCTCAGTAGGGATAGGGCGACCGGAAGCTGCTGGTATCCACGCAGGAAGAACGTGTTCGAGATAGAGCGCATCACGGCAGTAGGTTCGAAAATCAACAAACTGGGGTCAAAACGATGAGCGAGAGATATTCACGGCAAAGCTTTTTGGGCTCCGATAGTGAAGAAGTCCTCACGGGAAGTACCGTAGGCATCGTTGGCCTTGGTGGCGGCGGCTCTCACATCGCCCAGCAACTTGCGCATATCGGTGTCGGGAAGATCATCCTTTTCGATCCGGATAAGATGGAGCCGCCAAATCTAAACCGGACGGTCGGGTCTACGGCTGCGGACGCAGCGTTGGAAACACTCAAAGTCGTTGTGGCCGAACGCATGATCAAGGCAGCCAACGAAAAGGTCGAGGTAGTTCCTCTCGCGAGCCTATGGCAGGAGAATCTGGAATGGCTGCGCACCTGCGATGTCGTCTTCGGCTGCATCGATGGATTCATCCCACGGAAAGCGTTAGAAGATTCGTGCCGCCGTGCGCTTATCCCTTTGATCGATGTTGGTATGGACGTGTATCCAGGAGACAAGTTTGCTATCGCAGGTCAAGTGATCGTATCTATCCCGGAAGAACCCTGTTTCCGCTGTACCGGATTTGTACGGGATAGCGATATGGCTCGTGAGGAAGGCGAATACGGACATGCCGGCGGTACTCCTCAAGTCATCTGGCCCAATGGAGTGCTATCGTCAACCGCAGTCGGCCTCTTCATGCAAATGGTGACACCGTGGTTTTCGAACGGAGAACTACCGCGATTTCTCGCCTATGACGGAAATGGGATGACCATTGAGAGCGATTCTCGATATGCACGTGTTGCAGGCCAGCCTTGCAACCACTACGGCCCTCACGATCTTGGAGATCCATTCTGGGCAGCCATGGAAGCTGAAGAAGCTACGCCTGTTCCGCAGCCGTATGTCGATCAAAAGCATACCAACAGATTTGTCGCGTGGCTGAAGAGCTTGTTCATGCGCGGAGGTAAAGCACAGTGAGTAAAGAGACACGGGAGTTCTTAGACGATGTGCACTAAGAACAGCCGCCAGCGGCGGCACGTGCGCCGAGATTTGCCGCTAAGAACGCCCCGGCGGGGCAGCGGCAAATCAAAACCATCTCAGTAAGGAATGTCCGGGCCGGACATTGGGACGATACCTTTCCTGCGCCAGCCTCCGCCACGGCTCCGGCCAAAGACGGCTTCGGGAGATTCAGGGTCAGCGCGGCCTGTGGCGCTGACCTCTCTTGCCTTTATCGTGCGTCTCCGCCGCCTTCGACGCCTTGCCTTTGGTCTCGTCCGGCTGTGGCAACTCCCATCCAGCCATACCCTGCAACACGCGATCGGCATGCTTGATGGTGTTCACGTGTCCATAGTGGCTTTCGATCATGTGGACGGATGTTCCCATCTGCTCGGCAAGGAAATACACATCCACGCCTTCCTGCAAGCGGAGCGTGGCATACGTGTGCCGGAAGCAATACGTCGAGCGTGGCACGCCTTGCGTGCCTTCGCGTAGATTCGCTTCGGTTAGAAGATCGGCAATCAGGCTGCTGTAAAGAGTTTTTGCGGGCTTGCCCGTGATGTTGGTAAATACTCTGTCATCCAGTTCCTTGGCTTTGGAGCTTGCACGGATGCGCTCCAGATACTCTCCGACGCTCTTGGGAGCTACCAGCTTGCGCGATTTGCCCTTGCCTTGCACGAACAAGACAACAATCTCGCGGCCCTCCCGGTCTTTTGCAGGCATGATGTCGCGCCAGCGGAGATTCTTCATCTCCGCTGGCCTCATGCCCGTATTGCAGGCGATCAAAATCATGTTGTAGGTAACAGTCCGATACCAGACGCTCGAAGGCTTGTCAGTCTCGCCAATCCACTTTCGGCCTACGGTGTGGAGCTTGCGATATTCCTCCAGCGTGAACTCGTCACGCCGCATAGTCTTGAGCTTCGGGCGCTCGTCGAAACGCTGGCTTGCAGGGACATAGCGTTTCTTCACCGCGTAGTTCATCACCGCACCGAAGATGGACATCTCAAAGCGGATGGTGGAGTCGCTGATGAAAGGAACTACCCGTTCTTCGGAAGGTTTGACTTCAATTGGCTTCAATACTCTGATGCCCAAGGTTTGCTGAACCTTGGTGCGGCGCTCGACTTCATGGTCCGCGAAGGATCGCGCTGCGTCGGCGGTAACTTCCCGGACGCCGTTGCGCCGGTGGCGTCCCGCGCCAGTCTCCCGCCGCCATGCCGGATAGCCGCCCCAGCGTTCGTCACCGATAAGATGGATCTGCGTGGAACCCGCGTACCGATCTAAGGTGCCCTCGATGACGGCACGAAGTTTCTTGGGCCGGGCGGCGCTGATCTCTCCACGCTTCGCTCGCGCCTCCTGCGTCAGCAAATACTCGTGCGCCACGTCGCGGCGGGGGCGT
>Ga0247783_1000053_pt1 | contig 37447 bp, 41 predicted proteins | sample UWRJL064202C5_FD_179911 | JGI IMG/M metagenome (GOLD analysis project Ga0247783, IMG submission 179911) | Plant litter microbial communities from Arlington Agricultural Research Station in Wisconsin, United States - UWRJ-L064-202C-5 | ecosystem: Environmental > Terrestrial > Plant litter >...
AGCCTTCGCCATCCTCGGCGACCGCGTCAAGGAAGTTCATCTGAACGACAACCACGGCGAAAAAGATGAGCACTGTTGGCCCGGAGAAGGCACCATCGACTGGAAGCTGGTCACTGCCGGCATCGCAGCCATTACCAACCCGCCCATCTGTGTCCTGGAAATCGCCTATGAGCCGGAGCTGACCTCGGCGGAAGTGACCAAATTGGCAACGAAGGCTTTCGCGACACTGAACAAGTAGTATTTTCGGTTGACGAGAAGTGCCAGTTTGGCGTCGAATATCTATAGTCCTCGAGCGGCGTGGTACCGCCCGAGGGGTTGTTACAGCATTAATGGCTTAGAAAACAGCGAATCAAAAACGTAGCAAGCACGATCGCAAGTGCAAGGACGAGACGTCCGGGCACTTCCAACGAGCAGCTAGCCTTGATCTTTCCAAGATCCATCATGGCTACCTCCTACAGTGAAATCGCCTCGGGGCTGGAACCCCGAGGCGTTTCGCTTTTCAGGGCGAAACCTGTATGTCCCCTCGAAGTGCCCTGAAGCGCACCACCTTCTGTAGAAAGCTTCCCCAGAATACGTTCGAAAATCCCGATGTTTACCTCTTTGCAAGGGTGTTTGAGAGGCACGGGTTCCAATTCGGAAATCCGGAAACCACTACAATCAATCTGCTATGAACCAGACGCATTTTGAGAAAAACGCAGCAGCCCCCGTAACGACCATCGCCACCCTCGGCCAGCATGAGGGCCAGAGTGTCACCCTTCGCGGTTGGCTCTATAACCTCCGCGCCTCCGGCAAACTGCTCTTTCCGATCTTCCGTGACGGCACCGGGACGATCCAGGGCATCGTGCCCAAGGCCGCCGTGCCCGAAGAGGTCTTCGAAACCCTTAAGAACCTCACGCTGGAGTCGAGCGTCATCGTCACCGGCAAAGTCCGTGCCGACTCACGCGCTCCCTCAGGCTTCGAGCTCGACGTAGAGAACGTGCAGCTCCTCCAACGCATCGACGACGCCACGCCGTTTCCCATCACGCTCAAAGAGCATGGCGTCGACTTCCTCATGGAGCACCGCCACCTCTGGATGCGCACACCGCGCCAGTCCGCCATCCTTCGCGTCCGCGCCACCATCATGCGCGCCGCGGCGGAGTACTTCGACACCAACGGCTTCACACGCACCGATCCGCCGATCCTCACGCCCAACGCCTGCGAAGGCACCAGCGAACTCTTCGAGATGGAGTACTTCGACCAGGGCAATGCCTACCTCACCCAGTCGGGACAGCTCTATATCGAAGCCACGGCCCTCGCGTTGGGCAAGGTCTACAGCTTCGGCCCCACCTTCCGCGCGGAAAAATCCAAGACACGCCGCCACCTCACCGAGTTCTGGATGATCGAACCTGAGGTCGCCTTCCTCGAACTCGACGGCCTCATGGATCTGTCGGAGGCCTTCCTCACCCACATCGTCACGACCGTCCTCGCGCAGCATCGCGCGGAGCTCAAGGTGATCGGCCGCGACATCGCCGTCCTTGAAGCCGTCGTCGCCCCCGGTCCCAACGGAGAACGCGTCCCCTTTCCGCGCCTCTCCTACGATCAGGCCCATGAAATGTTAGAAGACGCCTTCAGCAAAGGCCTGATCGAGACCGCGCACAAACCCGGCGATGACTTTGGTTCGCCCGACGAGACCTACATCTCCTCGCAGTTCGACAAGCCAGTCCTCATCCACCGCTACCCCACGGCCATCAAGGCCTTCTATATGCAGCCCGATCCCATCGACCCATCGCGCACGCTCTGCCTCGACGTTCTGGCGCCTGAAGGCTACGGCGAAATCATCGGCGGATCGCAGCGTATCCACGACTACGACCTTCTGAAATCCCGCATCGAGCAGCACGGTCTGCCCCTCGACGCCTTCCAGTGGTACCTGGACCTGCGCCGTTACGGCTCCGTCCCGCACGCGGGCTTCGGTATGGGCATCGAACGCGCCGTCGCCTGGATCTGCGGCCTGGACCATGTCCGCGAAACCATCCCCTTCGCCCGCACCCTCAACCGTATCTACCCGTAAGAAGGAACTCCCATGCGAACCATTCTGAAAAGAGCCATTACCGCCTCGTTGTTCCTCCTCACTCTCACCGCCACGGCGCAGGAGAAAGGAACATGGAAGGCCGAGAGCAAAACGGCCCGCTCCATCACCGGAGATCTCACGCTCTCGAACGAGAAACTCATGATCTACTTCTCCACGGTTGCCATGGCGCGCATCCGCGGCCTGCAGCCGGATGAGATCGGCTCCGTCTTCGATGTAGACAGCAACGAGGAAGGCGCAGGAAGCCTCTACCGCCTCAACATTCCGGCCAGCAGGAAGTTCGCCCACCGCAACAGCCTATGCGGTGGCGAAGACGTGGAGTGGATGGTCACCTACGTCTCCGGAAAGACGATGCAGGTCGCCTTCTTTGGCAACGTGAAGGTCCCCGTCTTCGACCGCGCCAAGATCGCCGAATCAACCAATCTCTGCGGGACCTTCACTTACGCAAAATAACCACGAAACCGGGTGCCCCATTCATCGCGGCTCCATCGCGATGAGTGGGAAAGTAAGCCGTCATCCGAGCGCACACTGAAACCCGATCGGCCCAGAACGAATTTCGCAGCAGGAGTCGCCACCATGCCGAAATCCCTCGACCGTCTTCAGCCCTGGGGAGCCTTCGTCCTTCGCCTCGCACTCGGTCTCTCCATGGCCGTTCACGGCTATGAAAAAGTAGTACCGCACAACGCCACAGCGCACTTCGCACACTATGTCGTTTCGCTGGGCATGCCTTACTGGCTGGGAGTCGTCTCGGCCTACACGGAATTTCTAGGTGGGGTTCTTTTACTCCTCGGCCTTCTGACGCGGATTGCAGCAGCGCTGATCTGCATCAACATGCTCGTGGCCCTCATCACCGTAGGGATCCATCAGGGCTTCGGCATCTATAACTACATCTTCGCGCTTGTGGCCATCGCGTTCATGCTCGCAGTCAACGGAGCAGGTGCCTTGTCGCTCGACCGCAGGGTCGGGATTTCTTAGAGAAAAAGCCAGAATTGCTCGGCAGATAGGAACCTAGAAACTAGCCCGTAATTCCAGCTTCCCCGCGACGGCCTGCACTACCTTCTTTCGGCCGTGCCCCGGATTAACCTGTTCTTGCGTCCGCAAAACGCCAAGCTCTTCCAGCTTCGCAACGTCCCGTCGAACCGACTTCGGATCGCGTTTTAATGCGGCTGCCAGTGCGCTGACGGAGAGGGAGCTGGTTCGTGACATCTCGATCAGTCGCACTCGCTCCGCGGTCAAAAGGGAAAGCATGTCCAGTGGAGATTCAAAGGTGATCCGCTTGCTCGCTACAACTTTCTCTCCCCGATCGAGACGCTTTGCCCGTTCGAGACCGCGCTTTGCGTGAGCTTCAAAAGCATTCTTTTTGATTTCAACCTTCATCGTGTCTCCTTTCGCAAAACTTCTACTTCAAGGCAGAAGCGCCTGAAGATTGCCTCATATCCAGGAAAAGCTATGTCTTCGACTTTTCCCCGAAAGTGTCTGTGATGTCTGCCATGGGCGTTGTCATAACCCAGAACTCTTCCGTTATCTTTTCCCATTAGCGCATGGTGGATGAAGGCAAGGTTGTAACGTACGACCTTGCCGGTTTCGTCCTCCCAGATCTCCTCGCGCATATTGCCAAAACCCGCGACACACCGAATGATGGTGCTTTCGTCTACAGTTTTTCGCCATCCTTGCTTGGAGGACATGGTTTCAAAATAACACAGGCAGGGCGCGAGGCGCCCTGCCTGTGTTCATAGCTTGTTAGGTCTTACTTCTCGCTCGTAGGCGGAGCAAGGTTCTTGTCCCGCAGATAGTCGCTTAGAATCGCATACTGCTCGTTGTCATGCGAGATATTTCCCCACAGAACGCTGATGCGGGCACGGGTTCCGCGCGGATTCTTGATTGGGTCAGCAAGGTTCGCATCCGTCACCGAACCATACGCCTTGTCGCAAAGAGTAAACGAGGCCTTCAGAGCAGTGAGGACTTCTTCCTTGGTGGCGGTCTCCGCCGGAACCTTCGGAAGTTCGGCTGCGGGTGTACCGAGCACAGAGCCGCAGCTTGAGACCTGCGCTTCGCTGATGTGGTTGACCACGCGGGCGAAGGTGCGAATATCGGGATGCGGTTTGAAGCCGTAGCTCTCAGCGGGCATCTTCTCCGCGGCTTTAATTGCGTTGGCCTTCACACGGTTGTACGCGCCAAGCACCTCTGCGGCCGGGCCAGAGGGCGCGCCTGCCGGGGCCTGCGCGAGAGCGGTGCCGCCCAGGGCGGCCAGAGAGAGAACTGCTGCAATCATCGTTGTGCGCTGCATGGAAGATCCTTTCAATGAAACAAGCCCAGCCTACGCGGGACGGCGTCGGCGGACAAGTTCTTTGTAAAAACCCGAGCCTGTGCGGCAAAAAAAGGGAGGCAGCGCCATGCGCTGCCTCCCGTGTACACGGAGCGTCTTATCCAAGCTTCTGGATCTTCGCACGCAGAGCCTTGGCGGCAGCAGCAGGATCGGCGGCGCCATAGATTGCAGCGCCAGCAACGGCGATCGTTGCGCCAGAAGCCTCCACCTGCTCGATGCGGTCGCTGTTGATGCCGCCTGCGATCGAGAACGCCACGTCGGAGCTGCGTCCCGCGTCCAGAAGCTTCTCGATGGAGTAACCGGCCTCTGCCTGTTCGTCCAGACCGGCATGCAGCTCAACCCAGCTCACGCCGAGCGCTGCGAGCTCCTTCAGGCGCTTCGGCTTATCGGCTACGCCGATCATGTCGGCCACAACGGATTTGCCGTGTGCCTTACCAGCCTTCACCGCGCCTGCGATGGTGCTGTCTCCGGCAGAGGCGAGCACGGTCATGATGTCCGCGCCTGCTTCGAACGCCAGGTTCGCTTCCAGTTCGCCCGCGTCCATCGTCTTCATGTCGGCGAAGACGAGCTTGTCCGGGTAGGCGGCCTTCACATTCGTGACGACGCTCAGACCCTGCTGTTTGATCAGCGGCGTACCCAGCTCGATGACGTCCACGTACTCTGAGACCTTGTTCAACAGCGTGAGAGCATCGGCGGTAGACAGAAGATCAATGGCAACTTGCAGTTTCATTTAAGACTCCGTTGGTTATTGGTGCGTTATTCGAGATTGGCGTGGCGCTTCCATAGCTCTTCGGCAGACTCGCCGCGCTCGCGCCACATCGCTTGAAAGAGCATGTCCATCAGCAGAAGAACGCTCTGCTCAAAGAGGGCACCGGCGTACTGCTCGGAGCGTGCGCCGTGATGGTCCTGCTTCGTCGCTGCTGGAATGACGAGAAGATGCGTGGCCAGTTGACCCAGCTTCGAATCCGGCGCGGTCGTAATCGCCAGCACCTGCGCGCCCGTTTTGATCGCCGTCTCCGCAGCTTGGACGGCGCCTGCCGTCGTTCCTGAGCCGGAGGCCACCAGCAGAAGATCCCCAGCTGCAATCGCCGGCGTTGTGATCTCACCCACCACATGCACCGTCAGCCCCAGGTGCATCAGCCGCATCGCCGCCATGCGTAGCGCCAGACCGCTGCGTCCCGCGCCTGTGGCGAAGACGCGCTGGCTCGCGAGAAGGATCTTCTCCGCTGCGTCCACCTGCGCCTCATCTACGGCGGCAAGCGTTCGCTGCAGCTCTATTAAGACAAGATCGCGATCCGTCGCATAGCTCGTTGTTGTGAGAGAAGACATGACCTTACGAGCGTTTCATCCGCTCAGGCCCACGTCCAACAGGAAATTCGAATGGCTTGATAGCTTTTCTCTATCGCGCAGTCTTGATCAAGCCGTCTTGATCAAAAACGGCTCATGCGACTTCAACATCCGGCGAATCGAAGTCACCATCTGCGAGGTGTGCGCCAGCTCCATCAGGGCATGCACCGCAGCAGGCAGCGGGTCGCTCTTGAGCACGACAAACCCCACATTCGCCTGCTCCGCTGGCTTGGCGATCGGTCGAGCATACAGCGGCCCTGACGCATGCAAAATCCCCGCCAGAGACTGCGGCAGCACCGTGGACCAACGCCCCGTCGCCACATGCGCCGCCAGCACTTCGGCGGAGTCTGTCTCGATCAGCTTCGTTGCCTGCTTCAGCTGGGCCGCCGCCCCCGCAGGAATCGCATTCCGCAAGAGACAGAGCGGCTGCGCTGCAATCTCAGCCCACGGAATCCGCGTTGCAGAGTCCTGTTTGCTTTTAGAAAAGAGAAAGATCCGCTCGCGGTAGAGCGTGTGCGTGGTGAAGCCTTCCGCCGTGTCGTCGTCGATGTAGCTCAGCGCTACGTCCATCTCGCCCTGTCGCAGAGCCTGCAGAAGCCCGGCAGCGTCCAAGGTGGCAATGCTGATCTGCAGCCCGGGTGCCTTCTCCGCAAACTGTACGCTGAGCAGGGAAGCCAGCGATACCGTCGCCGGAAGCATGCCGATGCGAAACGGCCCCTGCATCCCGTTGTCGCGCAGCGTGTGCAGCTCCTGCTTCAGACGCATGCAGTCGTCCAGCATCTGCTGCGCCCACGCCAGCACGCGTTCGCCCTCGGGTGTGAAGCCTTCAAACCGCTGCCCGCGCCGGACGATCAGCACGTCCATATCTTCTTCCAGTTGCTTGATGCCCGCCGAAAGCGTCGGCTGCGAGACGCTGCACGCCGCCGCCGCACGCGCAAAGTGCTTCTCCTTGCTCAGCGCGAGAAGGTATTCAAAGTTCCGGACAATCACAGGTGCCTTTCGTTGCGTGGGGAGAGAAGTGCAGACTTCAGTTTCTCACCAAAGTTCCCAGCAACTCGATCGACCGCATCTGGTCGGCGTGCGCCACACCGCCGCCGCTCATGTGCAGAGCCACCTGGCTCAGACCGCCCAGCACCTCGTCGTAGTACCGCAGCTTGGTCGCCACGGTCTCCGGCGAACCGATCAGGTACGCCGCCGTCGGCGCAAGCTGCGCGTCAAAGCTCTCGCGCGTGATCGGCGCCCAGCCACGCTCGCGCCCAATGCGCCCAAAGGTCTCTTTGTGCGAAGGCCAGAAGATATCGGCGGCCTGCTGATCGGTATCCGCGAGGAAGCCCAGGGCATGCACGGAGACATCCGCCTTCGCGGGATCATGCCCAGCGCGCTCCCATGCCTGGCGATAGAGATCGATCATCGGACGGAAGCGATGCGGCTCGCCTCCAATAATGGCGACCGTCAGCGGAAGTCCCAGCAGCCCCGCACGCGCAAACGACGCGGGCGTTCCGCCCACACCCAGACGCACCGGAAGCTGCTTCTGAACCGGCCTCGGCCACACGCCCTGTCCGTTCAAGGACGAGCGATGCTTGCCCTGCCACGTTACCAGCGTCTCATCGCGCAGCTTCAGAAGAAGGTCCAGCTTCTCCGCAAAGAGTTCGTCGTAGTGCTTGGTGTCATAGCCGAAGAGCGGATAGCTCTCGATGAACGAACCGCGTCCGACGACGATTTCAGCGCGCCCATTGGAGATCAGATCGATCGTCGCAAAATCCTGAAAGACGCGCACAGGATCGTCACTCGACAGCACCGTCACGGCGCTCGACAGACGGATCTGCTGCGTGACCGAAGCCGCCGCCGCCAAAAAGATCGCTGGCGAAGAGGCGAGATACTCCACGCGATGGTGCTCGCCTATGCCGTACGTGGAAATCCCCACGCGGTCCGCCAGCTTGATCTCTTCCATCAGGTTCTTGACGCGCTGCGCCCCTGTGAGCTCCGGCCCACCCATCTGCACGAAACTATCGATTCCGATTTCCATGCTGATAAGATGCACGACACCTGTCGTTTGATGCAAGCCCCACGAGGGAATGGGTATTGGCATCTTCGATGCGCTGGAGCCCAAAATGGCACCTCGTCTCCGGCGCACGATCGAAAACAACTAATAGGCCACGGATGCTCATTCAGGCCGAATATACTCGCCCTGAATCGCTCGGAAAGGACGTAGATCTTGCGCGAAAAAGTCATCCATCGGCAAAGAGTTGTATTTATGAGCTTTCTAAACCATCGTCCTTCCCTTGTTGGATTCGCTCTGGCTGTTTTGACAATCCCCGGGCTCGGTCAGTCGACTGCCACTAATCTTTTAACCCTTCGCTCGATCGTCCAGGATCTTGACGCACACCCGGAAGGTCATCTACCTGCAAGAGGTTTGGAAGATTCTCTGAATGCAGCTTCAATCGCCGAAATCAGGCAAGAAGTTCCCGAACTCGTAAGGCTTACAGAATCTCCAGACTTTCAACAGAGAGGAAACGCGCTGCTTGTCCTTTCTGGCATTGTCGCGAGGCAAAAGGCGGGACTAACAGAGAATTTCAGACAGTTGGACGTGGCAGCTGGTGAGGCCATTATGCCGTATATCCCGAGGATCGCTCCCCGGCTTACTGATCCTTCGACTAGGGGTCTCGCTCTTATTCTTTTTGTGAGTTTAGCGAGCGTACGCCCAGTTTCGCACGAGCTGATCAAAATGGCGCTTACGGTACTGCAGGATCCCCAGAGCACTCAAGAGACAATAAATCCGCTCAAGAAATCGCCATTCAATGAAGTACCCTCCATCGGCCCACAGATGCTGTGGGTACTTCTTCCTGCCGACGCCACGTTCTATCGGAACCCTGTCACTGATATCACCGAGGGCAGAGACTCCCCCGAAGTGCAGCAAGCCATTGTCAACTTCTTGCGCCGTCCCGACCAAACAGCAGAATCGCTTTCAGAGAGTATTCGAGCGCTTGAAATAAGTCAGGTAGAAAATCCCGCCGTCAATGCAGAACTTTCGCGTTTGCTGGGCTCGACAAACCCAGTTGTTCAAACAGCCATATTGAGCCATATGGTCAGATTTACACTAACTGCCGAAGATTTTGCCTCTGCTCACGCTCGCGTCACGCAAATCGCGGCAAATCCGGATACACCGATAGAAATCCAAAAACTCGCAAAGACCCTGTTAGCCTGCTGGACCAATGATCGCCATCATGGCGCCTGTTCTCAATAGAACCGTGATGCTTTATCAAAGGACTTTTCCGAAGCATTACGGCATCACCGCCGCGGGCTGGCCCAGCAGGAACGCCGCACGCGCACTGGGCGTGGCCGCAGCAACGGATTCGACGCTCTTCGCCGGTTCACCCTCGTACCGCGTGTAGGCGTACTTCTTCTCAGGAGCAGCATCCACACTCACCTGCTCCACAGAGACGACCTTGGCAGGGATGTTGCCACCAAACCAACGAGGATCCTCGGTCTCTTTCCATGTGACGAGAGAAAGCTGTGACCCGGCAGGATACGCCGCATCACTGTTTTTCCGTGCGTAGTTCACAGCCACATCGTTGCCGTACAGGGTCGACATCGTCGAAGCAGACTTGTCGATCCACGAGGTGATCACCCTTCCGTGCATTGCGTTGCCAGGAAAGCCGCTGACCTTGCTGGCATCCTGATTCAGAGTCGTGACCACACGCGGATTTGGAGCCTCACAACCGGCAAAACCACCCAAAAGAAACAGGCCTACAACCTGAGCTACTCGCATTATTGGCCTCCCTGGATTGGCGGCGTATAGACGTAATCGTTCTGGCGGACGGGATTATGGCAGCCGATACATTCGTTGGCGAAGTTTGCGTTCTTCCCATAGGGCTTCAGGTCCATGCCCACCCAGCGCGCCCATCCCCATCCCGCAGTAGAGGCGTACTTGTGTCTGTCTTTCACCATGAACTCCACCTGCTTGAACGCTCCTGTGTGGATCGCGCCCTGCGCATCCGGCTCCTGCGCCCAGGCCACCTTGGCAAAGGCCGCGCCGTCCGGCCAGGGATTGATGTGGTTCTCTGCAATCGCTTTGATAGCGATATCGTTGCCCAGAATCTGGCGCATCGTGTGATTGTCGAAGCGGTCCGTTGAACTGATGGCTTTCCAGTTCTTATAGTCCGAGAAAAACGCGATCCCGTTCAGTTCAGGCTTTACCTGGAGCGGCGCATCACTCGCGGTGATCCACTTCGCGTATTGCTCGTCCGCATCCTTGTTCGCCATGGGAGCAGCCATATCGACCTTGGCTGGGGCAGCAGAGGCTGCGGGAGCCAGATAATTCCGCAGAACGGCAAGCTGCTCCGGCGTAAGCGCCGCTCCGGGATGAACTTTTCGGTACGAAGGCAGAGGCATCGCACCCATCTGGATCTGGTTTACCGCTTCAAAAAGCATGCCCTTCTGCTGCGCCGCGGGCAACTTCCCAATCTCGGAGAAGTTCAGATGCGCGCGGGCGGTCTTTACATCCTTTGCCACCATCCAATACGCAGGGGCGATCTGGTCGAACCAGGCCAGCTTCGTCTCGTTGGAGTGGCAGTTGTAGCAGGAGTTCCGAAGGATCGCCTTCACCTCGGGTGGTGCCTGAATCTCTGCCGTTACCGGCGGATTCGTGATGGGTGGTCGAACGAACTGCAGACAGACGAAACCGAGGAAAAGCACTCCCGCAGTAAGAACCAGGCGAAATCGTGTTTGTGGCTCGAGTGCCAAGGTAACCCTCTCGTGTGGTTATTCCAAGGTCCTTACAAAGGGCCCGATCAGGCGCATGCTCTATCCTGATAAAGCATGGGACGCAACCAGGATAGGTTTCGTCGCAAAAAAGGAAAAGAACATTGCCTCTGAACTGTGGAATTGTCGGACTCCCTAATGTGGGAAAGTCCACCATCTTCAACGCCCTCACCTCGGCCAAAGCCCAGGCGGCGAACTATCCCTTCTGCACGATCGAGCCCAACACCGGCGTCGTCACCGTGCCCGATGAGCGCCTCGCAAAGATCGCCGCGCTCATCAAGCCGAAGTCCCTTGTGCCCACCTCGATGGAGTTCATCGACATCGCCGGCCTCGTCGAAGGCGCCAGCAAGGGCGAAGGCCTCGGTAACCAGTTCCTCGGCCACATCCGCGCCACAGACGCCATCTGCCACGTCGTCCGCTGCTTCGACGACTCTGAGATCGTCCACGTCGCCGGAAAAGTCGACCCTCTGCATGACATCGACATCATTAATACTGAGCTTCTGCTTGCAGATCTGGATTCGCTAGAGAAACGCTTCGCCAAGGTAGAACGCGCGGCCAAGGCCAGCAGCGATGCCAAGGTGAAGTCCGAGCACGCCATGCTGCAGAAGCTGCTCACCGTGCTGCAGGCGGGCAGGCCCGCGCGTGTCGCCGACCTCACCGACGAGGAAAAGCTACTCGCACGCGATCTTTTTCTCATCACCTCGAAGCCGCAGCTCTATGTCGCGAACGTGGACGAGGGCGGCCTGATCGGCGGGAACGACTACACCGCCGCCGTCGAGAAGCGCGCCGTGGAAGAGCATGCACAGGTGGTCCGCATCTGCGGTGCTCTCGAAAGCGAAATCTCCCAGCTCGAACCGGCGGAACGCGATGAGTTTCTGAAGGACATGGGCCTCAGCGAGCCCGGCCTGAACCGTCTCATCCACTCCGCCTACCGCCTGCTGGATCTCATTACCTACTTCACCGCAGGCGTGCAGGAAGTTCGCGCCTGGACGATCAAACGCGGCACCAAAGCCCCCGGTGCGGCAGGCGTCATTCACTCGGACTTCGAACGCGGCTTTATCAAGGCCGACGCCTACGCCAGCGACGATCTCTTCACCCTCGGCAGCGAACAGGCCGTAAAGGAAAAAGGCCTCCTCCGTTCGGAAGGCAAGGAGTACGTCGTGAAGGACGGCGATATTCTCTTCTTCAAGTTCAACGTGTAGGAGCGTCTTCTTGAGGCAAAACTTAGTGGCACGGCTTTAGCCGTGCCACTAAGTTTGCCAGAAGATGTGGGCTTTAGCCCCTGAGGACGATTTCCCCGTAATGGCGATTCCGGTTCGCTCTCACACAGCAGGCACCTTCTTTATCACCACTGCTACCCACGACCGCCGCCGGGTCTTTCAAGTCACAGCCAATGCGCAGTTGCTAATCAACACTCTCGAGCGCTATCGCAAGAACTTCCTGCTTCATGCATACGCCATCATGCCCGACCATATTCACCTGATTCTCACACCGGGCGATATTTCGCTCGAACGCTGCATGCAATTAATCAAAGGTGGTTTTTCTCACGCACTGGGGTCGAAGTTGCCCGTCTGGCAGCGCGGTTTTACAGATCATCGTCTCCGCGATCCTCAGAGTGCGGCACATCACTGTAAGTACGTCGCCCAAAATCCTATCGAAGCCCGATTGGTCGAACGCGCGGAGGACTACTTGTTCTCATCCGCCCACGCAGATGCGTTGCGCCTTGATCCTCTGCCAGAACACCTCAGGGGCTAAAGCCCCGTTCTTGATCGAATGAGATGGCACGGCTAAAGCCGTGCCCTTAAGGGATGCCTGAGCCTCTGGGTGTCCCCTTTACTGGGTTTTGGGTGAGGCACGACAGACGCGCTTATCGCCGCCCTCTCTTAGCTCCCGCCCCTTTGCTCCAGTACTGAAACTCATCCACGTAGAGTTCCCCGGTCAGGTCCGCCGCACGCACCTGCATCCGTGCCTGCGCGTCTGACACTGCTTTGTTGTAAACCACAGATCCAACCTCCTCCAGGAAGAAGTTCAGCAGCAGGCTGGCGGGCAGATCGCCGATCGGCTCCTCCATATTTTCCTGAAAATAGCGTTGGATCGAAGCGACGGCATCGGCACGCGCTTGTTTTGAGATCTCGATGGCCATTTAGAAAAAGTACACTCTGGAACCATCGCGCCAAAGCATGTCCCAAAAACGAGTAGCTTCGCAGATTCCTGTCTCCGCAAATGCCAAGCCTCCGCGTACCCTTGAAGCAACATGGCAAAGAAACTCCGCGTAGGCATTCTCTTCGGTGGACGCAGTGGTGAGCACGAGGTCTCCCTCCGCTCCGCCGCCTCCATTCTCGATGCAATCGATCGCAAGAAGTACGACGTTGTCCCCATCGGCATCAACAAGCAGGGCAAGTGGCTCAACGGCCCGGACGCACAGAACCTGCTTGGAGGCGACACCGTCCCTCAACTCGCTGCCACGGTGGAGACTGGCCTGAGCATCCACGCCGCCGCTGCGGGAAGCGGAGCGTCGAAGCTCGACGTCGTCTTTCCCGTGCTCCACGGCACCTTTGGAGAAGACGGCACTATCCAGGGCCTCTTCGAACTCGCGGACGTGGCTTATGTTGGTTCCGGCGTCCTCGGCTCCGCCGCAGGCATGGATAAGGACGCGATGAAGCGCATGTTCGCCGCCTCCAAACTACCCATGGTGAAACACGTGACTCTTCTTCGCAGCGAGTGGGCCGCCTCCAAGCGAAGATGCACCACGCAGATCGAAGCAGCGCTGAAGTATCCACTCTTTGTGAAGCCCGCAAACCTCGGCTCCTCCGTCGGCATCAGCAAGGTGCACGACCGCAGCGAGCTTCCCAAAGCGATGGACGAAGCCGCGCGCTTCGATCGCAAGATCGTCATCGAACAGGGCGTCGGCGGCAAGCGCGGTAAAGCGCGCGAGTTGGAAGTCGCCGTCCTCGGCAACGACAATCCCGAAGCCTCCGTCGTCGGCGAGATCGTTCCCGACCGCGAGTTTTACGACTACGCCTCCAAGTACGACGCCACCAGCACTTCGGAGCCGCAGATCCCCGCGAAGATCACCAAAGCCGAAGCCAAGCAGATCCGCGAGATGGCCATCCGTGCCTTCAAAGCCTGCGACTGCTCCGGCCTCGCACGCGTCGACTTCCTCATGGATCCGCCCAGCGCCACCGGCAAGCCCGCGAAGATCTATCTCAACGAGATCAACACCATGCCCGGCTTTACCAGCATCAGCATGTACCCCAAGCTCTGGGAGGCAACCGGCGTCGGCTATAGCCAACTCATCGATCGCTTGATTACACTCGCACTCGAACGTCACGAAGAGCGCAAGCAGACGAACTTTACGATCGAACAAGAGTAAGAGGCCGTATGAACTCCGAAGTAGAACCGCTCCTTACGCAGACCGACAACGTCAACATGACCACGCCCGAACCAGGCCTCCGTCGCCAGGTCATGTCCACGACCGACAGCCTTATGCTCGTCCGCCATCTACAGGTGAAGGGATGGGTCGGCGCGCGCCACAAGCATCCGCACGAGCAGCTGCTCTACGTCGTCTACGGGGAGATCATTCTCAAGGTCGAAAACCCGGCCACAGGCGTCGACGATCTCTTCAATATGCGCAAAGGCGACAGCCTCATCGTTCCCGGAAACCTCATGCATGAGGCCTCGGCGCTTGAAGACACCGAAGTCCTCGATGTCTTCACTCCCGCACGGGACGACTACCGATGACCTCCATGCCACAGCAGATCCGTGCCCCATTCTTTCGTGGTGTTATCGCGAAAGGGTGGGGTCTTCTTGCTCTTTCCGTCGCCGCAACCGCCGTTGCAGCCGCACCTCTCCGCTCTCCCTGGGACGGCCATAAAATCAGGCAGACGAACGCTCCTTATACCTGCGGCCCCGTCCTGCATCTCGCGCCGGATCTCACCACCAACAGCTTCTATCGCCTAGACGATCCCACGCACTCCATCGTCGATCCCGTTCGCATGGCGGAGTACAAACGCACAGCGGACGGCGTCAAAGCCGTCGGTGCCGCAGTCGTTGCGGCGGCAGATGCCTACCGCACCACCGGCTCTCGCATCGCTCTCCACTGCGCGGCACAACAGACGCTCTCGCTCGCCAAAGAAAACGCCCTCGGCGGCAAGATGTCCTCGACCCAGGCGATGTATGTGCAGGGATGGGAGGCGGGTGCTCTTGCTATCGCGTACCTCAAGGTTCGCGAGGATGCAGGACTTGCTTCGGCAGACGACAAGCTCATCGGTGCATGGCTCCTTCGCCTCGGCAACGCAACCCGTGCCTACTATGACGGACAGCGGGCCAAAGGCGACAAGGGCAATAATCACCTCTACTGGGCAGGAACAGAACTCATCGCCATCGGCACGGTGGCGAACGACCGCGCGGCCTTCGATTGGGGCATCGGCACCTACCAGGACGGCGTGAAGGATATCCGTCCGGACGGCACACTTCCGCGCGAGATGTCCCGCGGGCAGCGCGCGCTCCACTATCACTTCTACGCGCTCGCCCCACTGGTACTCACGGCGGAGTTTGGTGAAGCCAACGGTATCGACCTCTATGCCTACGCGGACGGCTCGATCCATCGCTTGGTCAAAGCATGTCTGGCGGGCGTGAAGGACAAGGATCTTTTTGCGAAACCAGCGGGCGCCCCGCAGGAGTTTTCCGACGTTCTTACCGGAGACCAGATCGGGTGGGCACCTCCCTATCTGCGGCGCTTCCCGAACGCCCAGCTCGCAGCTCTCACTGCGGCTGCGCCCTCCCTCAGCGTGCCTTATCTTGGCGGTCTGCCACCCCAGTAAAAAACCTGCTTCGGAATATTCAGAGAGCGGAGGTGTCTTGGTGCAGAGAACTTACTCTCGAGAATGAAACGAGAAGAAAGATTCATGCCGCAATCGCGTCCTGCTAGACAGATCGCTTCTCTCATCCTGATACTGGCGCTTCTCGTCCTCACAGCCTTTCTTCTTCGGAAGAGGCAGACGGAGACCGGCAACGCTCTCAGGCAGATTGTTCATGGGCAGTGTGTTCCAGATATGCTGACGAACCATCTTCCGTCGCCCTGCGTAGCCGTGGACCTGAAACGCAAAGACGCGATCCTCAAAGATAAGTTGGGGAAGACACAGTACCTCGTGATTCCGACGGACAAGGCCACGGGGATCGAAGATCCTGCCATCCTGAAACCCAATGCAAGCAACTACTTTGCGGATGCCTGGGATGCCTCTTCTCTGGTCAATCAGGTTTTCCATCGCACACTGCCACGGACAGACTTTGCCGTCGCGATCAACTCTATCAGTGGCCGCTCGCAGGACCAGCTTCACATCCATGTGGACTGTATTCAGACGACCGTAAAGTCGGAGTTAGCGCAGCTTGGTCCTGAGATAGGGGGAACCTGGCAGAAGCTGCCGGTGAAACTGATGGGCGAGGAGTATCGCGCCCTATGGATCGCGGGTGCAGAGTTGAAAGAGCGCAATCCGTTCCGTCTGCTTGCGGATTCACTGCCACATCCAGCGGAGGAGATGGGCGCTCATACCCTCGTTCTGGCAGGGGCCGAACGCTCCGGGCAACCCGGTTTTATTCTCCTCGATGGAGAGGCGCCCCCGCTTGCCGCCGCTCTCTCTTCCCGGATCCGGCTTGGTTACGCATCAGGAGAGAAGCTGGAAGACCATCAGTGCGCGGTGGGCAACGACCCTCAAAAGTAAGATAACCAGTAGACGCAACGGCCAACTTACGCATCCCATTTGGATATGGTACGTCCTTGTTTTCTGGTCATCGATCGAGAGTTTCCTGGCAGCATCTCAACACGCAAGCTGGTGTTGGAGACGGCAAAGTACAACGTCATCACGGCCTATAGCGCGCGCGAAGCGATCGACACGCTGCGGATCTTTCCCTCTGTTTCGGGCATTATCCTCGACAAGGCCATCCGCGATATGCCCTGCGCCGACCTCGTGCGTGAGATTCGCGCCTTCGATCCAGGCAAGCCCATCGTGCTCATTGCAACCCCGTCCCTGGATGTTTGTGACGATGCGGATCACATCCTGGAGATCTACACGCCCGAGGCTTTGCTGGAAGTCATCCGCAAGATCTGCCCTGAGGATGCCTCCGCCATTGAAGCGCGCACGAAGGAACTGGAGAAAATGTGATTTACAGCATCTCCAGAAGTCCGGCCTCATCCAGCACGGCCACGCCCAGTTCACGCGCCTTCTCCAGCTTGCTTCCCGCATCCTCGCCCGCAACGACGTAGGTCGTTTTCTTGCTCACGGAGCCAGAGACCTTTCCACCTGCGGCCTCGATCTTCTCTTTTGCCGTATCGCGTGTGAGCGTCGGAAGAGTGCCTGTCAGGACAAAGGTCATGCCGGCAAGCTGCGTTCCGCGCTCGCGTTTCTCCGCCGTCATGGTCAGGCCGGCGTCCTTAAGGCGCTGCACCAGGAGAAGATTTTTATCGTTCGCAAACCACTCGCGGATCGCCTCGGCGACCTTCGGACCGACGTCGTTCACGCGCGTCAGATCCTCTTCGGTCGCGGACAGCAGCGCGTCCATGCCGCCGAACTCTTCGGCTAAAGTCTGTGCGGTGCGTTCGCCCACGTGACGAATCCCCAGGCCCAGAAGCACGCGCGAGAGCGGCGCGGACTTTGATTTTTCAATCTCTGCCAGAAGAGACTCGGCGCTCTTCTGCCCAATGCGCTCCAGACCCATCAGTTGCTCAAGCGTCAGCCCGTAGATGTCGGCGACGGAGTGTACGAGCGCCTCGCGTGTGGGCGCCTCGGCCACAGACTCCTCGCCTTCTCCGGCTTCAACCGTTTCAGCGACGGTATGACCGAGCAACTGCGCCACCAGCGATTCGCCCAGGCCTTCGATGTTCATCACGCCACGCGAAGCAAAGTGCCGCAGCTCTTCTTCCAGTCGAGCGGGGCAACTGGCATTCACGCAGCGCCAGTCCACTTCTCCCTCCTCGCGGACTACCGGCTCGCCGCAGCGCGGACACGCCGTTGGAAAAACAATCTCCTGCGTTCCACGCACGTGCGTCTTGTCTTCGACGACATGCGTGATCTTCGGAATCACGTCGCCGCCACGCTCCACGGAGACGTGATCGCCGATCTTCAAACCCAGCCGCTGGATCTCGTCCGCGTTATGCAGCGTCGCGCGCGTTACGGTCGTTCCGCCGATAAAGATCGGTTGCAGGTCTGCGACAGGCGTCAGCTTGCCCGTCCGTCCTACTTGAAAAATCACGCCGCGCAACTGCGTCACGCCTGCGCGCGCAGGGAACTTGTAGGCGATCGCCCATCGAGGCGCTTTGCCTGTAAATCCAAGCCGCTTCTGCAGCGCCGTCGCATTGACCTTGATCACAACGCCATCGATCTCGTATCCCAGGCCATCGCGCTCGGCCTCTGCCTGTGCGATGAAGCCCAGCACCTCGTCGATCGTCTTCACCGTCCGTGCCTGTGGATTTACACGGAACCCCGTAGCGCGCAGGGCATCGAGTGTAGCCTGCTGCGACTTCAACAGCGTGTCGCCATCGCGCAGGAGAAAGTACGCGTAGAAATCCAGCCTGCGCTGCGCCACGATGCTCGGCTCGATGGTTCGGATTGTTCCTGCAGCGGCGTTGCGCGGATTCGCCGCCGCTGCCTGCCCCGCGGCCTCGCGCTGTCGATTCAACTCCTCAAAGGCAGACTGCGGCATCACCACTTCGCCGCGCACCTCGAAGGTGCCGGGCAGACCCGCTGCCTCCAGCTTCGCCGCAGCGATGCGCAACGGCACAGAGCGTATCGTGCGCACGTTGCTGGTAACGTCTTCGCCCACGCTGCCATCGCCGCGCGTCAGGCCACGCATCAGCTGTCCGTCTTCATAATGCAGGGCAAGCGACAGACCATCCAGCTTGTACTCGCAGGTGTACTCCACGGCGACCGAAGCGGGAAGGGAAGAGGTCACACGTTCTGCCCACGCGCGCAGCTCGGCTTCGTTGTACGCATTGTCCAGGGAGAGCATGGGCCGTGAGTGCGCAACCTTCGCAAATCCCTCGCGCGGCTTTCCCCCGACACGCTGCGTCGGAGACTCCGGCGTCACCAGCTCCGGATGCTCGGCCTCCAGCGCTTTCAAGAGATTCACCAGGGCGTCGTACTGGGCATCCGAGATCTCGGGCTTATCCAGGACGTAATAAGCGTGCTCGTGGTGCTCAATCTCGGCGCGAAGTTCGGCGGCTCTTTGTTCGGGGGACATCTCGCGATTATAGAAACTCCGCCCGCGCTCTGGTTCAGAGATTCACTTCCCTCGAAGGCGGGATCCACTGCAGCCTCGCCTCCGTCGATCCCACAACATCGAAGTCGTAAAACTGCGTGTGCAGGTCGCGCCGCTGTCCGAATCGTTCCACTGCCGACCGCGCAAACGCGATCCGCGAAGGCCACTCTGCGGTGCGATGCAGGCGGGAAAGAACCGCGATCCAGAAGCGCGTCAGCGTCTCGTGATATCCGCTCGCCTCCGTGTTCCTGCCGCCTACCGCTTCGTTGAAGGGCGCTCACACGCTCACGCATCTGGCGCAAAGCGGCGTCTTCGCCCTTCTCATAGCAATATGTGGCACCCACCAGAACGTGCGCAGCGTGGGTCCAGGCCGACTTCGGCAGCGTTCCTTCCTCGAACGCGCGCACAAATACCGCCAGTTCTTCTTCCGTCTCAGGTAAATTGGCCATGACCTCAGAGTACCCGGGGCGCTGTATCCTCAACACACCAGTATGGAACCCGTCACACACATTCTTACCGGCGCTGTTCTCTCCCGCGCCTGCGGCTTCAACAAGCGCGCACGCTATGCCACGCTCGCCATGGCCATCGCTGCCGAGCTTCCGGATATGGACATCGTTCACGATATCCAGGGACCGCTGCACTATTTTCAGCATCATCGCGGTTGGACGCACAGCTTCCTTTGGCTTCCCGCGCAGGCGCTGCTCACCGTCGGCATCGTCTACCTCTGGCATCGCTTCAAGCGCAGGGACAGGGAGCGCGAAGGCGACCCGCCCCTCCGCTGGCTCTATCTCTTTGGCATCTCCCTCGTCGCCCTCACCAGCCATATCCTTCTCGATTGGACGAATAACTACGGCGTGCGTCCGTTTGCTCCGTTCAATCCGCGCTGGTACCAGGGCGAGCTCGTCTTCATCTTCGAACCGCTCATCTTCGCCGCGCTCGTGCTCGCGCTCATTCTTCCGCCGCTCTTCGCTCTAACGGACAGCGAAATCGGCGCACGCCGCACACGTTTTCGTGGACAGGGTTTCGCCATCGCGGCGCTCGTCTTCATCGTCGCGCTCTGGGGATACCGCTACACGCAGCATGAGAAGGCTGTCGGCATCGCGCAGCAGCAGATGTACCAGGGCGATGCTCCCGTCCTCCGCATCGGCATGAACCCCTACGCAGGCACTCCCTTCGAGTGGTACGCCGTCGTGGAGACGCCCGCCTTCTACCAGACCGGCACCGTCAACACGCGCCTCGGCACCATGGAGTTCACACCGCAGGAGATCTTCTGGAAGGGCGCTACCACTCCCGCTACGCAGGCAGCAGACGCCAGCCCGCTGGGCCGCGTCTATCTCGACTGGGCGAAGTATCCCCTCGTGGACGACCTCGGCATTCTGGTTCACAGCGACACGCCGGAGTTGAACGGCCTCCGCGCCGTCCGTTTCCGCGATCTCCGTTTCATGTTCAATACCTTCGCCTACAAGGGCCGCGATCACGCTCCGCTCAGCGGAATCGTCTATCTCGACGCGCAAAATCATATCGTTCGTACGGAAATGAACGGGGCGCAGCAGAGGTAGTTTCTTGACCCCACCCCTCTTCGGTGGGGATAATCAAAGAGACATGGTCGCTTACCTCGTTCTCGTCCTTGCAGCCCTCAGCCGCTGCCTCCCTCACTGGATGCACACCCCCAGCTACGGCCTTACTGCTGTTGGCGCGGGAATGCTCTTCTTCGGTTCGCGTCTGCAGACCCGCAGCCGCTGGCAGGCGATCGCCGCCGTACTCGCCATGGCCGCAACGGATTACTACCTCAGCCTCTTCGTCTACGGATTTCCCTTCAAGATCAGTGCCTACTTGCTCACATGGGTCTGGTACGCGGCTCTGGTTCTCTTCGCTTCAGCGTTTCTTGGAAGCAAGCGCACCGCTCTCCGCGTTACAGCGGCAGCCATCTTTTCCGCAACAGGATTTTTCCTCTGGAATAATGGCACCGTCTGGCTCGCCAGCCACATGTACCCGCATACGCTTGCGGGGTTGAAAGCCTGCTATGCGATGGGGCTGCCCTTCTACCGTAACGATCTGGCCAGCACGCTTCTGCTCTCTGGCGCGCTCTTCGGCCTGCCTGTGCTGGTACGTGAGATGAGCGAGTCGTTCCACCGCCTCGGCACCAGCGGCTCCCGCCCCGCATAATTCTCTTTAAAAGTCGAAACCCTGGGTACCCGTACATCGCGCTTTTTGCGATGTGCGGGAGGAATGCTTGTGCATATAGGTGGCACCCAAAGTTTTACTTTGTCATCCCGTAGCGCAGCGGAGGGATCTGCTGTTTGCTCCGGATAGATCAGGATTGGGCGCTTCGCGCGACCCCACCTTTGTGCAAAATCGCACGAAGACTATAACTTCCTAATCCTTACGAACTTCCACTCCATCTTCTTCCATCGGAAACTCCGTCCCACTCCGCCCGGAAAACAGCTTCCGCACAATCCACACCGTCAGCGCCACCAGCAGAACTCCCGCCACAGTCCACATGACCGCCGCATGTTCGTGCAGGGCGAGCCGGAACTCTCGCAGGAGTGCGGGCCCAAAGGTGAGAAACAGGATGGAACACACCAGGAACTGGATCAGCTTCCCAAGAAAGATCGCCGTCGCAAAGGGCAGCGGCTTCATCTCAAAGACACCTGCTGCAAACTCAAAGAGCTTGATCGGCGTCGGCGGAGGCAGCATCGCCGGGATCATGATCGCCATAAACTCCTGCTTTTCAAAGCGGTCGCGCATCCGCTCATACCGCTGGCGGTTGATGCGTTTCAGCAGAAAGAGCTCTCCGCCCGCGCGGCCTACAAAGTAAGGCACCAGGCTGCCGATAGACGAAGCCAGCGCTGCGACGAGGCAGTACAGGACAAACCGTCCATGGTTCCCCTGCACATAGATCAGCACCGTGCCATCCATCGACGTCGGCAGTGGGATGAGCGCGGAATCCACGAAGGCCAGCCCTGCCAGCCCCCAGATGCCCAGCGGCTTCATCGTCGCCATGATCAACAGGCTCGACTTCTTCAAAAATACGATTGGATGCAGTTTCACTGGGAGTTTTTCACCGTAGCTTACGATTCTAACGGTTTAGCGTGCTCCGTTTTACCTACCAGAAGGTCCAGCGCATGGGGAACCAGAGGCAACACGGTCCGCAGAGACGCCACCGCGCCTGCAGGGCTTCCCGGCAGATTCAAAATCAGCGTCTGGCCCACGGTTCCGCAAACACCGCGCGAAAGCGACGCCATCGGCGTCTGTTTCATGCCCTCCAGCCGCATCAACTCGCTCAGGCCGGGCACTGTCCGCGTACAGACCTGCATGGTCGCCTCGGGGGTGACATCGCGCGGAGCCAGACCGGTCCCACCGGTCGTCACCACAAGGCTGGCGGTCTCCGCAGAGGCCCGCAGCGCCTCCGCGACCATCGGAATCTCGTCCGGAACCACCACCGTGGACACCACGGTAAAGCCGGATTCGGTCAGCAGGCGCGCCAAAAGAGGACCGCTGCCGTCCACACGTGTGCCCTGAAAGCACCCGTCGGAGACTGTAATGACCGCTGCCGTTCGTAGAAGAGGCTCACCCACCGCCTGATTGTACGGTCCCGGAAGGGGAAAATGAGAGAATGAAGAGACGCGGCTTCGTAGCGAAACCCTTGCACTCATTTCAGAGTCTTTAACTTCATAGATGTCCATACTGCAAACGCCACCCGAGCGCGATCCCAAGAAGCCCGACGTTCCTCTTCCCTCGCGTTACAGCGATATGGAGCACCACGAACTGATCTACCTCCTCGATGAGGTGGATGATGAGCGCGCACGGGCCCGTTTCCGCGAGTCCATTTACATCTCTTTTATCGTCTGGCTGCTTGTGCTCGGCCTGATCGTCTACGGTCCCGTGTATCTATGGCATACACCGCGCCTGATAGCGGTCACGCCCGATGAAAAGCACCAACCCAGCATGACGTATCTCGACATTCCCAAGGATCTGGCGCGCAGAACACCACCGCCAAGGCCCACGCCGAACGTCTCCGAGCGCAGCCAGCAGTCGCAGAGCCCTACTCCCTCGCCCTCCCCCGCGATGCCGAAGCAGGGACGCCCCTCGCCTCCAGCGCAGCAGCCTACGCCGACTCCCGCTCCGCAACAACAGGCGCCGCCCCAGCAGCAGGCACCGCAGCCGCAACAGCCGCAGCGTCCCTCACCCGTCCAATCTCGTACTCAGGCCCCCCTCGTCGATAGCCCGACACCTGCTCCCACGAAGCCCAGCTTCACCACGGGCGGAAGCGCCGGCTCTCAGATCGCGCAGGCGGCTCGAGGCGCACGCGGAGGCGGAGACTCCGGCAACTACGGCAACGGCCCCCAGCGCTCCGGCGGTGCCGCCACGGGCGTTCAGGTTCTCTCGGATTTGAAGGGCATCGATCCTACCAAGTATCTCCAGCGCCTGCTCGCCGATATCAAGCGCAACTGGCTTCCACTCATTCCGGAAGAGTGCCGCCCGCCGCTCAACAAGCAGGGCATCACGGGCGTCCGCTTCACCATAGCTAGAGATGGCAGCATCAGCGGCATGAACCTCGATTACTCCACGCATGACGATGCCATCAACCGCGCCGGCTGGGGATCGATCAAGGCCCTTGGTGTAGCACAGCCGCTTCCGCCGGAGTTTCCTGTTCCCAATCTAGAACTCCGCATCGAGTTCCGTATCAACAAGGACCCGCAGTAGCATGAGCGGTATGCTGACGCCGCGCGAGGGTGCGGAACGTACGCGCCAGGTCCGTGGCCTGCTCCTTCTGCTCGCAGTCGTTCTTCTGGGAACGATCCTGCACGCCGGTGTCCGCAACGTCTTCCTCCCTGGATGGTGGAGGGTCTGGTGAGCGAACCCCTTCTTCTCGTGATCGTCGGTCCGACCGGCAGCGGCAAGACCGCACTTTCGCTCGCCCTTGCTGAAGAGCTGAACGGCGAAATCGTCTCCTGCGACTCCGTCTCCATCTATCGCGGCATGGAGATCGGCTCGGCCAAACCCACTGCAGAAGAGCGCGCACGCATCCCGCACCACATGCTCGACGTGGCCGACCCCAACGAGTCCTACACCGCTGGGGATTACAGCCGCGCTGGACGTGAAGCCATCGCTGAGATTCACTCGCGGGGGAAAACACCTATCGTCGCCGGAGGCACCGGCCTTTACCTTCGTGCGCTGCTCGACGGTCTCAGCCCGGTTCCGCCGCGTGACGAAGATCTGCGGAAACGCCTTCGTCTCTCCGTGGCGCGCCACGGCCAAACGCACCTCCATCGCCTCCTCAGCCGCATCGACCCCAAGGCCGCTGCGCGCATCCATGCGAACGACCAGTCGAAGCTCCTCCGCGCCGTCGAAATTTCGCTGCTCGAACGCCGCCCGCTCAGCGCACAGTTCCACGCCGCGCCTCCGGAGCCCCTCAGGGGATTTCGCATCGTGAAAATCGGCCTCTCACCGCCTCGTGCCGCCCTCTACCAGCGCCTCAATGCACGCGCGGCGGAGATGTTCACCAACGGCCTTCTCGAAGAGACACGCGCCCTGATCGCTCGCTACGGGGAGAACTGCCGCGCTCTGACCTCGCTGGGATACGCTCAGGCCGTGGCCGAGATCCAGGGCACCCTGACGCACGAACAGGCCGTGGCCTCCGCCCAGCAAGGCCACCGCAACTACGCCAAGCGGCAGCTCACCTGGTTCCGCGCGGACCCTGAGATCCACTGGATTGAAGACTTCGGTGCAACGTCAGTGAAGCGCGCGATGGAAATCATTCATTCTTTTTGAGCGGTCCGAGACTCTGGGTGCCCCGTACATCGCGTTTTTGCGATGTGCGGGATGGATGTTCGTTCCTCGTTGATTCCTGAGAGGAGTGAAGCTTTATAAGCGGTTCGCGCTCCGCGCGAATACCCATGTCCCAGAGTCGGGACATGGGGCACCCATTTTCCTGACGGATCTGGTTTGTGCGCTCCGCGCGACCCCACCCTTTCGCGAGAAGCCGAGAAAGAATGGGGCACGAAAATGAAACAAAGAGGGCAGCCCGAAGGCTGCCCCGCTCTATTACCGCAGAAGAATTATTCAGGAACAACACTCAAACCTTCGGTCAACCGAAACCGCACAATCGACTCCGCTGGGATATCGATATCCCGATTTCCCGTTGCTCCGGCGATCAGCGTGCCTGCACCGCCGCCAGCCAGGCCACCGACCAGAAGACCGACACCACCCGTGGCGATTCCGCCGATCAGCATGCCCGCGCCAGCGCCGCCACCAATCCATCCGGCCGTGCGCTTGCCCTTGCCCTTCTTCGTGCGCGTCAGGTGACCCGTCGAAAGCGGATAGCGCTTGCCGTCAAAGGTCATCGAAGTCAGACGCAGGGAAAGGATCGAAGACCCCTTGAAGTGTCCACGCCGATGCGAAGCGCTCACCACGCCAGCCACCGGTGTGCCCCGTGGAACAATCACGCGTCCATCGTCGCCCGTAATGCCTTCCGCCAGCGTGCCGTCAAAGGGATCTCCCGCCATCGCGGTCTTCACGCTGATGTGCTGGTTCACGCGAATCGCCAACGTCGTTCCGGAGGCGATGCGTACATCCAGAGGACGAATCACTGGCGCGCCGCCCGCTACAGGTTGGCCCTGGACCGGAGCGCCTGCGGCTGGTGCATTCGCGGCAGTCGTTGGTGCCGCAGGTGGAGGCGTGTTGAAGTCCGTCGCACCCGGAAGCGTGGAAGGATTCGCGCCCGCTGGCGTCGTCGTTGTGACGACCGAAGCTTCCTTCTGTCCCGGTGCCGGAGGACGCACGACACTGGTGATCGTGTTACCGCTGCGATCGACGGAGACGACCTGCTGAGGCTGACCGGTCGCAATCGCCTGCTGCTTCGCGGCGTCTACCGCTTTGTCCTGCTTCGACTGGCAACCGCTCAGCGCCAGCACGGAGAGAACCAGCATGCCAGCCGCGATCGAAATGCGGTGGCTCAAAGGAACTGCGGAAAGTCTGTTCGGTGTAAGCATCGTTCTTCCTCAATCTGTCCGGAGTTCCCGGCGTGTAAATCCTGTGTCCACACGCTGTGATGCACGCCGCATCGCGACAAGCTGCATGCAGGCGTGCCGAAATGTCGCGTTACGGCAGGGTTGCCGGAGCCAAGGGATTTATTTCGCGCTGTAAACAACCTTGCCGGAGGCAATCGTCCAGAGAATCTGCCCCTGCATGGCATGATCGTGGAAGGGCGTGTTCTTCGACATGGACAAGGTCCGCTCCGCGTCGAAGGCCCATACCTTCCCCGCGTCGAAGACACAGATGTCCGCAGACGCGCCTTTCTTCAGCGTACCCAGGCCCGACAGGTTGAAGACATCGGCAGGTCCGTTCGTTAGAAGAAACAGCACCTTTTCCAGTGGCATACCGTACTGACTGTGCAAAAGCCGCAGCGACAGACCGAGCGCTGTCTCCAGGCCGGTGATCCCATTCGGTGCGCGTTCGAACTCTACATTCTTTTCGTGGTGCGCATGCGGAGCGTGATCGGTCGCAATGGCATCCACCGTTCCATCCAGCAGAGCGGCGATGCACGCCTGCCGTTCGCTCTCAGGCCGCAGCGGCGGATTCATCTTTGCGGAGGTGTCGTAGCCAAAGCCCTCGCGAAAGACCGCCTCATCCGTCAGGGCAAAGTGATGCGGAGCTACCTCGCACGTCACGTGCAGGCCGCGCTTCTTCGCCGCGCGAATTGCATCGAGGGCCTTCAGCGTCGAGACGTGCTGCACATGCAGATGCGCATGCAGCTTCTCCTTGCGCTCGATCTCTTCCAGCAGACGAATGTCGCGCTCCACGATCTGAGACTCTGCCTCAATCGTCATGCCGCGCAAACCCAGGCGGAACGAGACATCGCCCGCATGCATGCTGCATCCGCCGGTGAGACGTGTGTCTTCCGCATGCTGCGAGACGGGCAGGCCAAGCTTTGCCGCCGCCACCAGGCAGGCGCGCATGATCTCGTCTTCGAGGATCGGCTTGCCATCGTCGGAGACGGCTACGGCTCCTGCTTTTTTGAGAGCAGCATAGTCTGTCAGCTTCTCTCCCATGCTTCCTACCGTCGCTGCAGGCACGGGAAGCAGTCGCACGGAAGCACCGCGTTCGGGGTCCTGCATCCATCGCGACCACTCCGGCGTGTCGTTCACGGGAGTGGTATTCGGCATCGCGCACACGGTCGTAAATCCGCCCGCCGCAGCGGCCAGCGTTCCTGTGCGGATCGTCTCCTTGTGCGTCTGTCCCGGCTCACGCAGATGCACATGCAGATCGATGAACCCCGGCGCGACAACGCATCCCTTCGCTTCCAGAACGTCGGCGCGCAGTTTCTTCGCTGCCGCGTCCAGCTTGCCGGGCGCGGCTACCTCGGCGATCAATCCGTTCTCAAGCAAGACATCCGAAGACGCATCTACACTGCGGGACGGATCGACCACACGTCCACCACGAATCAGAATCGAATCACTTGCTCTTGCACTGCTCATTGTTGCCCCGCCTTCAACGCTCTCACCAGCAACGCCATGCGCACGTAGAGTCCATGCGTCACCTGTTCTTCAATCGCGCTCTGTGCCCCATCCGCCACGGCGGAGTCGATCTCCATCCCACGCACCATCGGCCCCGGGTGCATCACCAGCGTCTTCGGTGCGAACTGCTCCAACCGCGCTGCATTCAGCTGATACTTTGCGACGTACTCCGCCACATTCACTTCCATCCCCGCGAGCCGTTCCCGCTGGATGCGCAACATCATGGCCACGGTCGCACGCTGAAGCGCTGCATCGAAGTCCCGCTCGATCTCTACGCCTTCGCCCAGCATCAGCGCCTGTTCGGGCAACAACTCAGGAGGCCCGCAGAGCACGACCTTCGCTCCAAGTCGCGGCAGCAGCATCGCATTGCTTCGCGCCACACGTGAGTGCAGAATGTCCCCCGTAATCACCACGGTCACGCCGCGCAGAAGCTTTTCGTCGACGCGCTTCTTTTTGAGGCCCAGACGCGCGATCATCGTGCGCAGGTCCAGCAGAGCCTGCGAAGGATGCTCGTGCATCCCATCCCCTGCATTCAAAACCGGAAGCTGGGTAGACCGAGCCAGCACCCACGGCGCACCGGAAAAATTCGACCTCAAGATGATGCACTCCGCACCCAACGCGCGCAGCGTTACGCCGGTGTCGTGCAGGCTTTCGCCTTTTTCAATCGACGAACTCTTGTCGCTGACCAGCGTCGTCATCGCGCCCAGGCTCTTCGCCGCCAGTTCAAACGAGGTGCGCGTGCGCGTGCTGCTCTCATAAAACAGGAGAGCCACCTTGCGGCCTTCAAGCCGCTTTCCGCGCTTCGTATGCTTCTCGTCTTCGAGCACATCCGCCAGCTTCAAAATCGAAGCCACATCCTTGATCTCGAGCTCTTCCACAGAGAGCAAAGATCCCGCAGCCACCCGCTGCTCCATCTTCGTCGTACTCTTCTTTCGTATCGTCATCGGTCTCGAACGATGTTATCAGCGCGGGTCTTTCTATGACTGGTTTTGGTGGTAAAGCCGAAGTTCTGGGTGCCCCGTACATCGCGTTCTTTGCGATGTGCGGGAGGGATGGTGGTTCCTTTTGAGCATGTGGTGGGGCAAAGATCTAAATGCGGTTCGCGCTTTGCGCGAATACCCACACATGCGATGGAGCCGCATGTATGGGGCACCCGACACCCTCTTTTTTCTTACAACGCTCTTGCCACATCGCAAACAATCCGCAATCATGCTCTCGGAGAAAAACATGCGTTCTTCGCGTTACCTGATTGCTCTAGTTCTCTCTTCCGCTGCCCTCATTCACGCTGAACCCCGCCTCCCCAGCGTCCTCTCCGACCATGCCGTCCTCCAGCGCGACCGCCCCGTTCGCATCTGGGGATGGGCCACGCCACAGGAGAAGATCACGGTCAAATTTCACGACCAGACACGCACCGCAGACACAAATGTCCTCGGCGAGTGGCAGGTCTTTCTCCTCCCCGAGCACGCCGGAGGCCCCTTCACCCTCTCCGTCACAAGCGACCAGGCAACGACGCCCATCGAACGCAAGGACATCCTCCTCGGCGATGTCTGGATCGCCTCCGGGCAGTCCAACATGGAGATGCCGCTGAAGGGCTTTGGCAGCGCTCCCATCAAAGACAGCGAAAAAGAGATCGCCGCCGCCAATCACCCGCGCATCCGCTTCCTTCTGCAGAAGAGAAGCACCTCTTCGGTTCCGTTGGCCGACTCCGCCGACACCTGGACGGAGTGCACGCCCGCGACCGCCGCGAACTTCTCCGCCGCCGCCTACTTCTTCGGTCGCGAGATCTCTGAGAAGGAGAACGTCCCCGTCGGCCTGATCGATACGACCTGGGGAGGAACGCCCGCGCACTCCTGGATCTCGCTCGAAGGCATCGCCGCCGCTGGCCTCACTTCAGTTGCCAATGACGCCGCGACCATCGCCCGCGACCAGGGCATCGCCGACCGCATTCGCGCCGATTACGCCCGCCAGGCCGAAGCCGCCAAGGCAGCAGGTCAACCCGTCGCAACGCACCCTCCCATTCCCAACGACCACGCCGGGTCCTGGGCTCCGGGGACTCTTTATAACGCCATGATCGCGCCCTATGTTCGTTACACGATCAAGGGAGCCATCTGGTATCAGGGAGAAACCGACACATCACCAGCGCGCGCGCAGTATTACTCTCGCGTCTTTTCAACGCTTATCAAGGACTGGCGTGCTCAGTGGGCGCAGGGCGACTTCCCCTTCTTCTACGTGCAGATCTCCAGCTACACCGCGGACAACGATGGCTGGGGGCGCGTCCGCGACGCGCAGCGCCGCACGCTCTCCCTCGTCAACACCGGGCAGGCTGTCACCCTGGACGTAGGGCTGGAAAAGAATATTCATCCACCCGACAAGCAGACCGTCGGTGCGCGTCTTGCAGCGAACGCGCTCGCCACGGTTTACGGCAAGAAGATGGAGTACAGCTCGCCCGAGTTCCTTCAAGCCACCACCGAACCCGGCGCGATGCGGGTCTGGTTCAGCCACGGAGAAGGCCTCACAACGAAGGGCCAGCCGGTTGGTGGTTTCGAAGTGGCAGGAGACGATCACAAATTTGTCTCGGCTACCGGCACCATCGAAAAGGTTGGAGCGGCGGAGACCATCGTGCTCAACGCGCCCGGCGTTCCCATGCCAAAGTATGCCCGCTACGCCTGGACCGGAGTCGTGACCAGCTACGTCTACAACGCGGCAGGCTTCCCGCTGGGCACCTTCACCTCCGAATCCATGTAGCAAGAACCCCTACACACTGGGCACCCCGTACATCGCGTTCTTTGCGATGTGCGGGAGGGATGTGAATTGAGCTTTGGCGCGAATAGAAAGCGGAAGATCTAAAAGCGGTTCGCGCCTTTGCGCGAATACCCACTCATCGCGATGAAGCTGCGATGAATGGGGCACCCGGTTCGGATTCACTCAAGCTACTCCGGCAACTCCATCAGCAAAACCTGCTCTTCACCATCGATTTCGCGGAGCTTCACCTCGATCACCTCGCGCGAACTCGTCGGCACATGCCGACCGACAAACTGCGCCTCGATGGGAAGTTCGCGATGTCCGCGATCGATCAGCACCAGCAACTGCACGCTGCGCGGCCGGCCGTGAGCAAACAGGGCATCCAGTGCTGCGCGGATCGTCCTTCCGGTGTAAAGAACGTCATCCATCAGGATCACGTCGCGTCCCTCGATATCGAAGCCGATTGCGCCGTTCGCAACCACTGGACGCTTGTCCTTGGTGCTCAGGTCGTCGCGATAGAAGCTGATATCCAGAACGCCCGTCTCGACGGGGGTCTTCTCAATCGTCGAAATCATCTTGGCGATACGTTCGGCCAGAGGAAAGCCGCGCCGCTTGATCCCGATCAGGCCGAGGTTCTGGGAACCTTCATTCTTCTCCACGATCTGGTGCGCCAGACGCACAAGGGTGCGATCGATCTCGGAGGCCGACATCAAACGGCCCTTCTCACGTAACTGCTTGGTTGCTTCGACGTTGCTCATCTGTCCTGCCTTGGCAAAAATAAAAAACCCGCTCCATTGGACGCAGTGCGCTGATGATACGGACACGAGCGCCTGTCTGCAACGCCGACCTGCGGCAAGATCCCGTCCGGGTGATGCTCCTGCGCTTCGTCTCTATTGCAGGATATGTCGACGCAAAAGATTACTTCGGCCTGCGCGCCAGCGTCGATCCCGCCATGGCTCCCGCAGCAGCAGAAAATCCGATCGTCAGCAGGGACATCATGCCTGTTTCGAGAATCAGAAACCAGGCGCGGAACTCCGGACGTTTCCAGAGCGCTTCCATCGCCGGTGTCACGCTGCCTTGGGAGCGGGCGTGATCGATGGCCTGTTCCAGCACGGCGGTCAACTCGCTGTCCGCCGTGAGCGAGTGGAACTGGTAGCGCAGAAGAAATCCTGAAGCTGCAATCGCGAAGACCACCGCCGCTGAAACCAGGATGCCGGTCATGGTGCCGACGCGCGCTCCCAGGCCAGCACGCATGGCCGTTGCGGGACGCCCGCGCCGGTAGATCGTCACGGCCACGGCAGGCGCGGCGAGTACCCAAAGGGTCTCTGCGCCATTGAGAACAGGGAACTTTGTCGCCACTGCTTGCAGTACGCCCGCAAGGATCGCCACCGCCGCGGCACACCGCAGAACAAAGCTCCAGTCCACGCCGGAATCCATACCGGAAGCCTTCGCTTCAGCGGGCGCTGACGATTCCTCCGTCGGTGCGCTCTGCGCAGCGCCCTCGGCCACGCGCAACTGCGCCATCCCACAGACTGCACAAAAGGCTGCGGGACTGCCGTCCACCTCCGGCAGCCCCGCTCCACATCTCTGACATCTCTCGTTCATTCCACTTTGAAACTACGCCAGACCGCATCCGACCGCAAACTATATTCCCAGCGGCGCTAGGGCCATGCAGCCCAACCGAACGAGTGACTTCGGTCGAAAGGACGTTTTCGAAGCTACCAGCTAGTCCTTGTCCGATTTGTTCTCTGCCGGAAGATCGAGGGAGACCAGCGTGATCTCTGTGCGGCCGTTCTTCTCTTCCACGGCGGCGATGTGCTGCCTCCGCTTCGATCCGGCCTTCAGCTCCAGGCCGTCTCCGTGGCTTGAACCGGAGGTATGCACCGAGCTGTGCTTGTCCTTGTCCTTTTCGTCGCACGTCAAGCCCTGGCCCGTCATCGCCGGTGTGCTGATGGGGCGATCGTGCTGGCACTCGATCACGGTTCCGTACTGCGCCAGGTCGTTGCGGTAAAAGTTGAGGACAGTCTCCTGAGAATCCTTCGTGGAGAACTTGGCTGTCTGGATCTTCAGATGGAAGTCTCCGAAGTGCATATCGACGTTTGCCTTGTCGTCATCGTCGTCATTCTTGCCCTCCAGAGCAACGGAACCGGGATACTCAGTCATCCCCAAACCCTTGGTCGAAGCGGCCTTGTTGGTCTTGATACTCATACCGCCCAGGGGCGTGGCAAAGTCCACGTCCTTGCCTTCTTTTCCCTTGTTGGCCTCGATGCGGCAACCGCTCACGGCCACGCAGACCATCGCGGCAGACAACATGGTGACTACTCTCAACGCATCCTTCATCTTCATCACCTCAAAAAGTCTTGCTCAACACCATACGCGGGATTCCATGGTGTAGTTCAATCGAAGTTTCTGCTTGACACGTGTGCGTTCATCACTCCATATTTTGTATGAACGGGAAGGGAAGCACTACCTGTTGGGTTGGCGATGTGGATTCCGGGCTCCCTTGGGAGAGAGCCCAACGGAGGCGGCCAACTCTACGAAGCTCCTTCCCGCTTTTACCTGTCCATTGAGCGAGGCCCCGTGATCGCGGGGCCTTTTTTTAGAAGGGAGCTTTGCGAGCAGAGGAAAGAGAGATCGAAATCCGTAAAATTACCTCCTTCCCGCTCCTGTCAGGCTTATACTCGCAAGAATTGGGCCTGCTTCGGCTCCATTTTCCCGTATGAATCCCCCCTCTCCAATCCGGCGCACCGGCAAGTCGGAGATTCCTGACAAACTGTACTTCCGTATCGGAGAAGTGGCTCGCCTCTGCGAGGTCCCTCCTTATGTTCTGCGTTTCTGGGAGAGCGAGTTTCCTCAGCTCAAACCGAACAAGGGCGGAACGGGGCAGCGTCTCTATCGGCGCAAGGACGCGGAGATGGCGATGCGGATCAAGCGTCTTCTTTACGACGAGGGATACACGATCCCCGGCGCGCGCCAGGTCTTCAAATCCGAAGTGAAGCAGAAAGAGCCTGAACTCTTCCGCACGGAAACGAGCCAGGCTGTGCCGAAGGCGGATCTCTCCGGTCTGCGCAAGAGCCTGCAGGAGATCGCCGATCTCCTCTCCCGTCCTTCTCCTGGAACTGTGGGGAAATCGCCTCGTGCGCGCGTTATGCCTTCTACGCGGCAGACGAAGGTAATGGATCGCAAGCCAGAACACCCTCCCCTTTTCTAAAAAGACCTTGCTGCGTGCAGAGTCCGGCGATAGGCTGGAATCTGCACCACTGCAACACTTTTGCAAGCCTTGGAGAATGCCCATGGATGTCGTTGAGCCCTCAGCGTCTGATGACGACGCCCTTGGGGAAAAGAATACGCGGATGCCGGGCTTTGGAGCGCCCGAGATTCGTGGAGCCAGGTCTTCTTCCGCTCCTTCCGCGCAAGCAAAACCCGATACAAGAAAGCACCCTTTGGGCCATTGCGTTTCTTGTGGTTTCGAACTTCGTCGTTCCCGTCTTCAGAAGGGTGACTTTCTGCGACTCCTCCTGTTTCAGGTTCCGGCACGCTGTCGCCGTTGCGGCGACCGGCAGCATACCTTCGCTCCAATGGAGGTTCTGACGGGAGCGCCATGGCGACCGATGAAGCGGGCGAGTGCGGTGGGCGGCGCGGCTCAGACCCCCTTTATCGTCCCACCCGTCAACCCCCGCCAGAGAAATGCGCCCATGGTTCCTCCCGACGTTCTCCTGGAGCAAAAGAAAAAACCTCCCGTGCGCGGTCGAGATGGGCAGTTATAACTGGTAGTTGAGCCAATGTCGATCCCGACGTATCCCCGGCCAGTGAAGGAGTGGCGCATCGGTCCGCGCACCCTCCTTCTGGGCAGACGTACGCTTCTGATGGGGATCGTGAATCTCACCCCGGACTCCTTTTCGGACGGTGGCCAGTTTCCCACGACGCAAGCCGCAATCGATCACGCGCTCCGTCTGCTGGATGAAGGTGCAGAGATCCTCGACCTCGGCGCGGAGTCGACGCGCCCCGGCGCAACGCTCGATCTCGGGGCAGAGGACGAGCAGCAGCGGTTGGCTCCTGTGCTGGAGGGCATCCTCCGTGCCCGTCCGGACTGCGTTCTCTCTGTAGACACCTTTCGCGCCTCTACCGCACGTTTCGCCGTGGAGCGCGGCGCTCTGATCGTCAACGACGTCTCTGGCTTTACCTGGGACCCTGCGATGGCGCAGACGCTTGCGACTCTCTCCTGCAGCGCAGTCCTAATGCACACGCGCGGCCTTCCCTCGGAGTGGAAGTCGCAGAAGCGCCTCGGTCCCACCGAAGTGATGCCTGCGGTTATGGACGGTCTGGCCTCGATTCTTTCCCGCGCGAACGAGGCAAAGATCGCGCCGGAGCGCATCGTGCTCGATCCCGGCTTTGGCTTTGGGAAACGGGGGGAGGAGAACCTGACGCTGCTGTCCCACTTCAGCGAACTGCACGCCCTCGGTCAGCCACTCCTTGCCGGCCTGTCGCGCAAAGGCTTCCTCGCGCCGCATCTCGCGCCACAGGAGCGTTTACCTGAGACTATCTCCGCGAATACGGTGGCGATTCTTGCGGGAGCGCATATTCTGCGAGTTCATGACGTGGCTGCGGCGCGTCAGGCGGCTGATCTTGCGGACTCTCTTCTCTCCCAGGGCGTCGCGTTCTAGACCAGCCTCGCGGTATCCTGCATGGAGAAGGAAATACGAAGATGCTCCTCGCACTCATCGCGCTCGCAGCGCTGAATTTCATCGGTCTGATCGTCCTGCTTCTGCGCAGAACAGAAGCACCGCAGCTTGACCCGCGCCTTGCGCAGCTCCCTGAAGCTATCACCGATCTCCGCGCGCGCTCCGGCGTTGTGGAAGACCATCTCCGCAACAGCATCGCCGAGCTTCGCCGCGAACAGGCAGAAGCGGCGCAGCACACACGCGACGCGGCGTCGCGTTCTTTTGCCGAACTGCGCACGGAGATTCAGGCTTCCATTACGACGCTGGGCACCACGCTGACGCGCGGCCTCGACAGCTTCCGCACGGACAATGCAGCTTCCGCCGAACACCTGCGCACAGCCGTAGGCAAAGATCTCGAAGCCATCGGACAGCGTCTCGCCACGTTCATCAATGAGGCAAACAAGCAGCAGATCGTCGCGCAGGATGCCCTGCACAACCGCCTGAATGACCTTGGCATTAATCAGACGACGCAACTGGAGAAGCTCAACCGCGACAACTCCGCCAAGCTCGAAGAGATGCGCCAGACCGTCGATGAAAAGCTGCATGCCACGCTGCAGACGCGGCTCACGGAGAGCTTCGGCCAGGTGGCGACACATCTTGGCGAAGTACAAAAAGGCCTGGGTGAGATGAAGGAACTCGCAACCGGGGTCAGTGATCTCAAGCGGGTCTTTTCCAACGTCAAATCACGCGGCATTGTTGGCGAGCTTTTGCTGGAGCAGTTGATCGGCGAACTCTTTACTCCGGAACAATTTCAGAAGAACGCAAAGATCAAGCAAGGTTCGCAGGAGACCGTTGAATTTGCCCTTAAAGTACCGATCGGCGAAGACCAGACAGCCCTTCTTGCGATTGACTCCAAATTCCCACTCGGCGACTGGGAGAGATTAGAACTTGCTCGCGAAGCAGCGAATCAGAGCGAGATTGATCTGGCTGGCAAAGCGTTCGAACGGTCGATCCGAAGCGAGGGGCAGAAGATCTGCAGCAAGTACATCGAAGAGCCCACGACCCTGCCCTTCGCCATCATGTATCTGCCTACGGAAAATCTCTACGCGGAAGTTTTGCGCCGCCCGGGGCTTATTTCGGACCTCCAGCACAACTGCCAGGTCTCCGTTGTTGGGCCCAGCACCTTTATGCACATGATGGCGACCTTCCGTATGGGGTTCCGCACGATCGCCATACAGAAAAAGGGCGGCGAAGTCTGGAAAGTACTGAATGCCTCCAAGCGAGAGTTTGAGAAGTTTGGCGATCTGATGGCCAAGGTCCAGGACCAGGTGGGTACAGTCCAGAACACCCTGGAAAAGATCCGGAGCAAGACGACGACGATTAATCGCGTCCTGAAGACGGTGGATCGCGAGGTCGCGTCCATGGGGGCCCAACCTGAAAACAATCTTCTCGCCTTCGAAGAGATTGCCGGGGTAGCTCCTCTGCTGGCAGCGGGAGAAGAAGAATAGCGCTTCCGCATCCGTCGGAGCTCGTGACGGGGAGGGAAGAGTGCTTCTGCGGTGGGGAAAATTCAGAATGAAAGCGAAAAAACCATTCCCGTCAACAATATCGCCCTCTTCCCCTGATCAAACCATCAGGCCGCGTTTGCTTTACACTCTTGAAAGCGCTCAGTATCCTTACTGAGCTTCACAAGTTCAGTACCACCACAATAAAGATTTACCCTCTAGGAGATTCGCTCTATGGCAGCCGTTGATGAAAAGGTGAAGCAGATTATCGTGGAACAGCTTCAGGTGGATGAAGCCGAAGTTACACCCAATGCCTCGTTCCAGGAAGACCTCGGCGCGGATTCACTCGATGTCGTTGAACTCGTTATGCAGTTCGAAGAAGCCTTCGATATCCAGATCCCCGATGAAGACGCCGAGAAGATCAAGACCGTCAAGGATGCCGTTGACTACATCGAAGCACACTCCAAGAAGTAAGCAGGGCTAGATCGTGCAGGATTCGAAAACATTCGGCGGACGCCGCGTCGTTGTGACAGGCATTGGCATGCTTTGTGGTGTGGGGAATACCGCACCTCAGGTATGGGACGGCCTTCTTGCAGGGAAGAGCGGCATGGCTGAGATCACGCACTTCGATCTCACCGGCCACTCCGTTACCTTCGCAGCCGAGGTCAAAGGCTTCGACGCGCATGACTTTGTGGAGAAGAAGGAGGCCCGGAAGATGGGCCGCTTCATCCACTTTGCTCTTGCCGCTGCAGACGAAGCCATGAAGCAGTCCGGGTTGGTCGTTACGCCGGATATCGCGGACAACTTCGGGGTCCATATCGGCTCCGGCATCGGCGGTTTCGATGTGATCGAGCGTGAGCACACCAACCTCATGCTGGGTGGTCCACGCAAGATCTCCCCCTTCTTTATTCCCGCCGCAATCATCAACCTTGCGGCGGGACACGTCTCCATCCGGTATGGCGCCAAGGGACCCAACGAGGCCACGGCTACGGCCTGCACCTCGTCGGCGCACTCCATCGGCGACGCCTTCCGCATCATTCAGCGCGGCGATGCCGACGTGATGATCGCTGGCGGAACCGAAGCGACCATCACGCCCCTCGGCGTCGGTGGATTCGCCGCCATGCGTGCGCTCTCTACACGCAACGACGATCCTACCCATGCCTGCCGTCCCTTCGATAAAGACCGCGATGGCTTTGTCGTCGGCGAAGGCGCGGGCATTCTGATCCTTGAAGATCTCGAGTTCGCAAAGGCGCGCGGAGCGAAGATTC
>Ga0247783_1000054_pt1 | contig 36975 bp, 37 predicted proteins | sample UWRJL064202C5_FD_179911 | JGI IMG/M metagenome (GOLD analysis project Ga0247783, IMG submission 179911) | Plant litter microbial communities from Arlington Agricultural Research Station in Wisconsin, United States - UWRJ-L064-202C-5 | ecosystem: Environmental > Terrestrial > Plant litter >...
AGCGCGATCACGGTCGACGGACAACAGCTCACGATCAGCGGCCTGCCGGCGAACAACGACAAGTTCGACGTCGCGCCGGCCGCACGCCAGAGCGTCTTCGCGACCTTGCAGGCGGCGGCCGACCTGCTCGCGAAGCCGACGAACGGCGCGGCAGGCGTCGCGAAGGTGGCGAGCGGCCTGCTCGCCGGCATCTCGAACATCGACAACGCGCTCGATCACGTCCTCTCGGTGCGCGCGTCGGTCGGCGTGCGCCAGAACGAACTCGACGCGCTCGGCGCGACCGCCGACGCGACCGACACCGACGGCCAGGCCCGGCTGTCGGACCTCAGCGAGACCGACTACGCGAAGGCCGTGTCCGAGATGGCGAAGCGCCAGACCGCGCTCGATGCCGCGCAGAAATCGTTCTCGCTGATCGCGAACAAGTCGCTGTTCGACTATCTCTGATCGCGCGTCGCACGCTGCGGCGCGCCGCGTTGACGCCGACGGCATCGATGACTAGATTGCGGTCCGTTCGCCGCGATCGCGGCTCGCGACGAACGACCCGGCGCCACACGGCGCCGCCGCGTGCCGCCCATCGATCGAACGGAGACCTCATGGCGAAGACCATCGTGCACACCGACAAGGCGCGCACCGTGCCGATGTACAGCCAGGCGGTGAAGGCCGCCGGCCTCGTCTTCGTGTCGGGCCAGGGCCCGTACGACCCCGCGACCGGCGAGGTCGTCGGCACGACCATCCAGGAACAGGCGCGTCAGTCGCTCACGAACGTGGCGGCGATCCTCGCGGCGGCCGGCAGTTCGCTCGAGAAGGTCGTCAGCGCCACGTTCCTGCTTGGCGACGAGAGCGACTTCGACGGCCTGAACGAGGAATGGGTGCGCTGGTTCCCCACCGACCCGCCGGCCCGCCAGGGCGCGCGCCTGCCGGCGCGACCGAAGAACATCCGCATCTCGATCGGCGTGATCGCGGAAGCGTGACGGGGGCGCGCCGCGCGGACTCGTGAGTACTATTCGTCACTCGCCGCATCCGCCGGCGTCGTCGAATCGAGAGCGAACATGACCAAGGCACACGACGCAAAGAAGACCGAGAAGAAGAAACCGGCCAAGACGATGAAGGAAAAGCGCGAACAGAAGAAGGTCAAGGCCGCGGAGAAGAAGCGCCAGTAGGTCGCCGCGCCGGGGTCGTCGCTCAGGGGTCGTCGGTCAGCCGGTGTTCGACGACGTAGCGCGTGAGCTCGACGTTGTTCTTCATCCGCATCTTCTCGAGCACGCGCGAGCGATAGACGCTCACGGTCTTGACCGAGATGCACAGCACCTCGGCGATCTCGGTCAGCGAGTGGCCGGCCCCGATCATCTTGAGCGTCTGGAACTCGCGATCGCTCAGCGTCTCGTGCGGCGTCCCTTCGTCGGGGTGTTCGACGTGATCGGCGAGCAACTCGGCGAGGGCCGGGGTGATGAACTTGCGGCCGTTCGCGACCGTGCGCACCGCGCCGACGAGGTCGGACGGCGCGCTCATCTTCGTGAGGTAACCCGACGCGCCGGCCTTGATCGCGCGCAGCGCGTACTGGTCCTCGGGATGGGAACTCACGATCAGGATCGGCAGTCGGGGATGGTCCTTGCGGATCTGGCGCATCAGGTCGAGGCCGCTCTTGCCGGGCATCGACACGTCGAGCAACAGCACGTCGAAGCCGGTGCCGCCGATCGCCTTCAGCACTTCAGCGCCGTTGCCCGCCTCGCCGACGACGCGCAGGTCCGACGACGAGTTGAGGACCGACACGAGTCCCGCGCGAAGGATCGGGTGATCGTCGGCGACGATCACGCGGATCGTCACGGGAACACCTGCGTGGGGATGCCGACCATCACGGTGGTGCCCTTGCCGGGCGCCCCGGTCACGTCGACCCAGCCGCCGAGCGACAGGATCCGTTCCCGCATCCCCGTGATGCCGAAACCGCCTTCGCGTTCGGCCCCGTTGCCGACACGGACCTCGTGCGGCAGGCCGCGGCCATCATCGCGGATCTCGAGCGTGAGTTCATCGGGTTGTGCGAACAGCACGACGTCGACGTGGCGCGCCTGCGCATGCTTGGCGACGTTGTTGAGCGCTTCCTGCACGACGCGGAACAACGCGATCGACTGATCCGGCGTGAGCTTCGGCTCCTCGTCCGGTTCGGCGAACTCCGTGTCGATTCCCATGCGTCGACCGAACTCGCGCAGCTGCCAGTCGATCGCCGGCACGATGCCGTCGTCCAGGATGCTCGGTCGCAACGCCTTCGCGATCCGCATGCTCGAGGCGGAGACGGAGTCGAGCAGGCGCGTGAACCCCGCGAGCTTCTCCTGCGCCTCGGCGTTGTCGACGACGAGCTGCCGCAGTCGCGCGACGTCGATCTTCATGCCGGTCAGCGACGAGCCGATGTCGTCGTGGATCTCGCGCGCGATCGCCGCGCGCTGGCGCTCCTCGGCCGACGTGATGTGCTTCGTCAATTCACGCAGTCGTTTCTCCGACTGCTGCATCGCGAGCTCGGCGCTCTTGCGCTCGGTGATGTCGGTGATCACGCCGAGGTGGCCGACGATCATGCCGGTCGAATCGAGGTAGGGCCGCATCTGGCCGATGACCCAGGTGCCGTCGAGACGTCCGTGCTGGATGTGCGATTCGAAGCGCAGCGGCAGCGACGGATCCGACTGGAACAACGCGGTCGCCTGCAGCGCGTCGCCTTCCATCTTCAGCGTGTCGCGCCAGTCGCGGCCCATCGCCCGCGCGGCGGAGATGCCGGTGATCTGCGTCCAGCGCTCGTTCACGTAGACGCAGGCCTGGTCAGGATCGGTCAGGAAGATGCCGACGGGCGCGATCTCGGTCAGCGTCCGGAAGCGCTCCTCGCTGTCGCGCAACGCGCGCATCGCGTCGGCGTCGTTCGTCGGGAAGGACGTGGTCGGCCCGAGGACCGACGGCACGGCCATCGGCCCGAGACCCTTGTCGGCGATCGGGCCCGACGTGGCGCGCCGCGCGGCATCGAGCCACGCGCGACAGGCCTCGGGCGTCTCGACGTCCGGATACAGCAGCACGGCGGGCAGGGGCTCGAGCACCTGCGTCATCGAGAGCAGCGCGCTGACCGAGATCTTCTGCGGTGCGCGATGGCACAGCACCGCGGACCAGCCGCCTTCGAGGATCGCGGCCTGCATTTCGCGACTGCTGTCGACCCAGCGCAACGAGATGCGCGTGTCGAGGCGGGCGGCCTCGCGGGCCCAGGTCGCTGCACTGCTGAGGCGGTCGTCGACGAGAAGAATGCGCAGCGGACCGTCGAGTCGATCGGGCATGGACTTGCGTGTTGGCGGCGTTGTAAAGGCGCGTCTCGTGAGAGGGCGGGGCTCTGCCGCAGGGGCACACGATGCTAGCACGCAGGTTTCGTTGCGGGCGTCGACCCGTGCGTGCGATTCGTGCTGGACGCGACGACCCGGCGGGGTCGTCGCGCAAAAAGTCCTACGGAATGAAGTTCAGCGACTCCGGCAACGGCAGCGCGATCGGCGTCTCGAAGAACGGACCCGCGCCGTCGGGATCGACGACCGTCGTCCCGCCGGACTGGAAGAACGTCGCGATCTGGACCTGGGCCGCGACGGCGAACGGCGCGCCGGCGGGAATGCCGATGTTCGTCAGGAAGGTGTGGGGATTCTTCGGGATCGCGCCGCCGGTCGCCGCGAACGCGAGATCGTTGCGGAAGAACGTCGCGCGATCCGCGAGATCGCCTGCACGCAGGATCGCCGACGCCGTCGGGTTCGGCACGGTCTGGTCGCCCTTCGCGAACTGCACGATCACCGGCTTCGGCGCGTTGCCGCGCAACGGCGACTTGCGGATCGCCGACGCGTACGAGACGGGATTGCCGGACTGCTGCACCCATTCGTTGCGATCGAACACGAGCTGGATCGCCGCGGCGCCCGGGACCGTGTCGACGCGGGGCGGGAGATCGCGCAGCGGGATGTTCTCGTCGAAGTTCAGGTTGTACGGGACCGGGACGTTCGGCGTCGGGGGCAGGTTCAGCAGTTGCGGCTGCCGCGTCGCGAGCGCGACCGCGGCCAGCACGCGGAAGCCGCCGAGCCGCGCGACCTCGGTGATCGATCCGCCGGGCACGTTCGCGACGCCGGCCTTGATCGAGCCTTCGACGCCGAGCAGGATCGTCCCGTAGATGCCGCCGAAGGATTGGCCCGCGTAATAGATGTTGTTGCGGTCGAGGTCCACGCTGCCGTCGCCCTCGACGTCGACGCCGGCCTGGATCTGGCGCACGAGCTGCATCAGGTCGACGACCGTCTGCCGCAGGCCGTCGCGACTGCTGATGATGGTCTGCGGCGCGATCGCGTTCACGCCCTCGGTCGAGTCGATCGTGCCGTTGCCGTCCTGGTCGTAGCCGCGTCCGCCGGCGGGCAGGACGACGGAGGTGCCTGTCGTCGAGTGGACCGACAGCGTGCCCAACGGACCGTAACCGTGGCCGACGACGCTGATCGCCGCGGTCGCGATGCCGCGCGACGCGAGCACCGACGCGACCGTCCACGGCGCGCCGTACATGCTGTCGGTGAAGCCATGTCCGAAGATGGCGACCGGCCAGCCGTTCGCGGGACGGGGGCCGCTCGGCAGGAAGACTTCGACGAGGAGTTCGTTGCTGCCTTGACGCGCGGGATGGCCGAACAGCGTTCCCGTCGCCGGGATGTAGCGCGCGGCGTTCTCGTAGCTCGGCGACGTGAACTTGCCGAACGCGACGCGTCCGACGGCGCCGGGGACGACGGACAGCGCCGCGACCGGCACGGGCACCGGCGTGAACGACGGCGCCGCCCCCGTCTGTTGATTCCACGTGATGCCCGCGAGCGTCGCGACGGGGAACACGGCGCGCGTGGCGCCGTTGTTGCCGATGACGAAGTTCACGCGCGTCGGCGTCGAGCGCTGGATGTCCGCATGGATCTTCGCGAGGTCCGCGGTCGTGCTCTGCGTCGTGAACAGGCTCAACGCGGCGACGCGCCGGCGTCCGTTGCGCGCGGAACGTTCGCCGTCGACGAGACCGCTGCGATAGTCCATCAGCTCGCGGTCGCCCGACTCCTCGCGCGACGGCGCATCGCGAAATCGCGTGTAGCGTCCGGTATCGATCGGATCGCCGGACGCATCACGCACGCCGTCGGTGACGACGAGCAGGTAGCGCGAGTGCTCCTCGAGCAGCTGGTCCGACTCGAACGCGAGCGTGCGCGTGGACGGATTCCACACGACCTGGTTGATGCCGACGCGCTGGCCGAAGCCGCGCAGGCTCAGCGTGTCGCCGAGGTTCACGAGGTACACCGTGTCGCTCGTGACCGACGCCACGTCGATGTCGCCGGTGAACGGGACCGTGATGCGCGGCTGCGTGTTGAAGCCGTCGAGCGTGTTGATGACGTCGATGTCCTGGCAGTCGGAGACCTGCACCGCGCAGTTCGGCTTCGGCAGGTTCACACGCCGGAACGTGTTCTGCGACCAGTCGGGGCGCGTGAAGCGGTCGCTCGGGAACGGACTGGTCGACGGACTCGAGAAGTCGAGGCGGACCTGGACGCCGCGCGCGGCGGCCGCGGCCGGCCATGCGAACGAAACGGCGATGCTCGCGATCAGCGAGGCGCGCGCGATCCACGCGCGTGAAGTGCGAATCTGCATGGGGTTGTCTCCGTGAAGCGTTTGTCTTCGACCGGTGTTCCGGCCGCGTCGCTCGAACGGCGACCGCTCGCTTATAGCCTTTCGCGTCGCGCGCGACAAGCGCGGTGGACCTGCGCGCATCGCCGGGTGACGGTGAGCCCCGCGAAGGCGGGGGTACCTCGACGTGTTCGACACGCGTCGCATGGCGACGCGTTGGCACCGTGCACGTTGCGGACGTGTCGACGCGCCACCCGAGTCGCGGACGTTGAGGTGCACTTCGTTTACCTCAACCTACCGCATCAAGCGCTGCGCCGCCTCGAGGAGGGAACGGTCGCCGACCGCGAGCATGACCGGAAGGCTCACGAGCAGCACGATCAGCCCGACGCCGATCGTGATCGGGAAGCCGATCGAGAAGACGTTCAGCTGCGGCGCGGCGCGCGTCATGATGCCGAGCGCGACGTTCGTGATGAGCAGCGCCGCGATCACCGGCAGTGCCATGTGCAGCGCGAAGCCGAACAGCATGGCCCCCTGCATCACGAGCATCCGCCAGTCGCCGACGAGCTTGCCGTCGTTCGCGATCGGCAGGCCGTCGAAGCTGTCGCCGACGCCGGCGATCATCAGCAGCGGCCCGTTCGCCGCGAGGAAGGAGAGCATCACGAAGTAGCCGACGAGACTGCCGATGATCGGACTCTGGTCGTTCGTCTCCGGGTTCACGAGGGTCGCGAAGCCGATGCCCATCTGCAGTCCGATCAGGTCGCCCGCGTACTCGACCGCGGCGAACGCGAGCCGCATCGAGAAACCCATCGCGACGCCGATCAGCAGTTGGCGGGCGACGAGCAGGAAGCCGTCGCCGGACAGGATCGGCGTCGCGGGCACGGCCGCGATGTTCGGCGCGACGACGGCGGTGATGAAGATCGCGAGTCCGATGCGGACGCGCCGCGGGACCGACGCGTCGCCGAGGATCGGCGCCGACGCGATCAACGCGACGATGCGGAAGAACGGATAGATCGCGGCCGCGATCCACGTCATCAGCTGCGCCTCGGAGAACTGGAGCATGACCAGGCGCGGCCGCGATCAGCCGATGACGTGCGGGATGCTCGCGAAAAGCTTCTGCATGTAGTCGACGAAGAGCTGGACCATCCACGGACCTGCGACGATCAGCGCCGCGAAGATGCCGAGCAGCTTCGGAATGAACGACAGCGTCGCCTCGTTGATCTGCGTCGCGGCCTGCAGGATGGACACGACGAGGCCGATCACGAGCGCGGTCACGAGCAGCGGCGCGGACAGGAGGATGGTGGTCTCGAGCGCGTTCTGCCCGATCGAGAGGACGGCTTGTGCGTTCATGCGAAGCTCTGGATGAGTGACGCGATCAACAGGGTCCATCCGTCGGCCAGCACGAACAGCATCAGCTTGAACGGCAACGAGATGAGGGTGGGGGACAGCATCATCATGCCCATCGACATCAGCACGCTCGAGACGACGAGGTCGATGATGATGAAGGGCACGAAGACGATGAAGCCGATCTGGAATGCGGTCTTCAGCTCGCTCGTGACGAACGCGGGGATGAGGACCTTGAGCGGGACGTCGCCCGGCGTGTCGACGGCCGGCGCGTTCGCGAGCTTCATGAACAACGCGACGTCGGGCTCGCGCGTCTGCTTGAGCATGAAGCCCTTGATCGGACCTTCGGCGCGCTTGAGCGCCTCGTCCTGCGAGATCTGGTTCTTCGAGAACGGCAGATACGCGTCGTCGTAGATCTTGTCGGCGACCGGCGTCATCACGAACAGCGTCAGGAAGAGCGCGAGGCCGATCATCACCTGGTTCGGCGGCGAACTCTGCGTGCCGAGCGCGTGGCGCAACAGCGACAACACGATGACGATGCGCGTGAAGGCGGTCATCAACAACAGGATCGCGGGCAGGAACGTCAGCGCGGTCAGCAGGATCAGCAGCTGCAGCGACAGCGAATAACTCTGCCCGCCGCCGGCCGTCGGCGTCGACGTCAGCGCGGGCATCACGGCGACGCCCGCCTGCTGCGCGAGCGCGGCGAGCGGCAGGCCGCCGGCGACGAGCGCGATGGCGATCGCGATGCGTTGCGGGTGTCTCATTCGCGACCCCGCGCCGCGCGCAGTCGATCGACGAAGCTCGGCGCGACTGCCCGGTCGTCCGACGACTCGACAAGCGCGCTGGCCGGCGCGCTATGCAACAGTCCGACGTGTCCGGGCGCGACGCCGAGGACGAGCGTCTGGTCGCCGTAGCGCACGACGACGACCTTCTCGCGCGGTCCGACCGACGCGCCGCCGAGCACTTGAACGACGCTGCCGCTGCGCGCGCGCGGACCGATGCGACGCATCAGCCAGCCCGCCGCGAAGATCAGGCCGATGACGATGAGCAGGCCGAAGAGGCCTTGCATCATCCCGAACACCGGCGATGCCGGCGCCGCCGAAGTTGTCGCGGCCGTCGTCGCGGCCTGGCCGCACGCGGATGACGCGACGAACGCGAACGAGACCGCCGCGGCCATGGCCGCGACGTGCCGCAGGCGGCTCATCGGTTGAGTTTCCGGATGCGTTCGGACGGCGTGATGATGTCCGTGAGGCGGATGCCGAAGCGCTCGCCGACGACGACCACCTCGCCTTGCGCGACGAGACAGCCGTTGACCATCACGTCCAGCGGTTCGCCCGCGAGGCCGTCGAGCTCGATCACCGAACCCTGCGCGAGTTGCAGGATGTTCTTGATCGCGATGCGCGTCCGCCCGAGTTCCACCGTGAGTTGCACGGGGATGTCGAGGACGAGTTCGATGTCGTTCGTCGCGCCGGCCTTCGGGCCGTCCGCGAATTTCTCGAGGAGCCGGTCGGTCGCGTTCGCGCCGCCCGACTGGGCCATCGCGGACGTCCACGCACCGTTGTCGGCGGGTTCGGGGATGGGCTGGGACATCGATTGACTCCGAGAGATGAGTGTGGGCGTTCAGCCGCCGAGCGACGGCGCGATGAATTCTTCGACGCGGATCGCGTAGCGGCCGTCCGCGTTGCCGTAGCGGCAGCGCAGGACCGGCAGCGCGTCGACCGACGCGACGATGGCGGGCTTGATGTCGAGGACGATCACGTCGCCGACCTTCATTTCGAGCAGTTCCTTGCAGGTGACGGGCACGGTCGCGAGTTCGGCGACGAGTTCGACCTCGGCCGCGGAGACTTGCATCGCGAGGCGCTCGCTCCAGCGCGCGTCCTGGTTCTGCGTCTTCTCGCGGACCTCGCGCGTGATCACGTCGCGGATCGGGTCGATGCCTTCGAGCGGCATGCAGACCTTGAACGCGCCTTCGGCGCTGCCGGACACGATGCGGAAGCCGTAGACGAGGACCGCGTCCTCCTGTGCGCACAGGTTGACGAAGCGCGTCTCGGACTCCGAACGCACGAGCTCGAAGTGCATCGGATGCACCGGCTCCCACGCCTTCGCGTAATGGGTGAACACGAGATCGCAGAGCCGCCCGATGAGGCGTTGTTCGGTCGTCGTGAAGTGACGTCCCGACTTCGTCGCGGCCATGCTGCCGTTGCCGCCGAACAGGCTGTCGATGACGTGGTAGAGGAGGCCCGCCTCGAAGATGAACAACGCGTTGCCGCAGGACGGGCCCATGCGCACGATGTTGAGACTGGACGGCGTCTCCAGCGCGGCGGTGTAGACGCCGTACTTCGTGACGGTCGGCGGCTCCGCGACGATCGTCGCGCGGCGGCCGGTGAACTTGTACAGCGCGTCCTCGAACAATTCGATGAAGCGCTCGTTGATCAGCGACAGCGTCGGCAGGCGACCGTTACCGAAGCGGCCGGCGGTCGCCATGTCGAACGAGCCGGCGACGGCGCCGACCGCGTCGCTCTGTTGTGCCGCACTCCACGGACGCGCCGACGCGTCCTCGGCGTCGACGCCGTCGAGCAGCGAGTCGATCTCGTCCTGGGAGAGTTGCGCGTCGCTCATGATCGCGAGGTCGTGGTCGCCGCGTTACTGGATCAACATCGAGCCGAGCAGGATGGCCTGGACGCTGTCGCCTTCCGCGCCGAGCGGTGCACGCGTCTTCTCGAGGATCTCGGTGATCAAGGCCTCCTTGCCCTTCGGGGACTCCAGCTCTTCGGCGGTCTTCGACGAGAGCAGCAGCAGGATGCCGTTGCGGATCTGCGGCAGGTAGGTCTTGACCTTCTCCGCGGTTTCCGCGTCCTTGAGTTGCAGCACGATGCCGAGCTGCATGAAGTGATCGCCGCCGGTGAGATTGACCGTGAAGTTGTCGAGCGCCGAGAAGACCGGCGGCTTGACGACCTCGGCCTTCTTCTTGGCGTCGCCATCGCCCTGTTCCGCGGCGGCGGCCTTCTGGTGGAAGTGCCATGCGGCGGCGCCGCCGCCGGCGGCGAGCAGGACGAAGAGCGCGAGCAGGACCACGAGCAACTTCTTCTTGCCGGCGGGGGCGGCGGCTGCTTCGGTGACGGGAAGGGCGGCAGTGGACATGGCTGCGGTCTCGCGTTCGTGCGTTGAACTCGTCCCGCAGGGCGCGGAACACTCGGTCGATGGAAGGAGTATCGCGAGGGACGCGCGTCTTCGATGCGCCGAATAACGCGTCGAAAACGCCGCAGATCCGACGATCGCGAACGGCGGGCCGCGACCGGTGGCGGCGCGCGCGACGCGCGGCTCAGGCGAAGGTGTCGACGAGCCCCAGCGGCCTCGCGAGGCGCGACGCGATCGCGCGATCGAGCGTGTCGTCCGCGGACGGCGGACGATCCGGCGCACCCCGGTCCCGACCCGTTCCGCCGCCCGACCCGTCGGTCGTCGCGGCCTGGCGCGACGACGCACGGTCGTCGACCGAGTAGTCGCCGATCGTCAGGCCCTGGTTCGAGAACATCTGGTCGAGCACGGGGCGCGACGCCTCGAGCGCGTGACGCGTATCGGCGTGCGCGGCGTGGAAGCTCAGGTGGGCGACGCCGTCGTCGATGCGGACCCGCACGTCGAGCGGGCCGAGATGTTCCGGGTTCACCCGCAGCGAGGCCTCCTTCAGGCTCGTCGTCGCCACGTGCACCGCCGCGCGTCCGAACTCCTCGGCCCAGGCCGGCGTGCCGACGGTCTCGCGCAACGCGGTCGGTGCCGCGACGTTCGGGTCCGCACCGCCCGGCGCGATCGGCGGCAATGCGGCGGCGAGCGCCGCGCTGCCCGGCGTCGGCGCGTCGAGTGCGGCCACCGTCCGCTCCATCGCCTCCTTCGACGGGCCCGACGCGAGCAGCCCCGCGGCGATCGCCGGCGTCGTGGCGGCGGTGGCGGCGGTGGCGGGCCGGCGTTCGACGTCGCGCATCGCGACGTCGGCCTTCGTCGTCGCGGTCTGCGCGTCCTTCGCGGCCGCCGCATGCGCCTGGTCGCCGCGCAGGATCGCGAGCTTGTCGGAGATGCCGAGGGCATCGACGTTCGCCGTGCGATGCGCGTCGTCGCGCGTGCCGTCGGCGTCGACGATCCGGCCGGTCGTCGGGTTGGCGGGCGCCTGTGCGGCGCCGACCCACTGCGAGACGAGCGCGAGCTGGGCCGCGAGATCGGCACCGGGATCGGCCGTCGCGTCGGGCTTCGCGTCGGCCTTCGCGGCGTCGTCCGCATCCGCATCGTCCGGCACGGGGACGGCCGCGCCGCAGACGATCACGTCCGTCGGAATCGCGACGCCGACGGCCGGCGCCGTGGCGTCCGCGGGATCGGATCGTGGTCCGTCGATCGGGGCGTCGTGGCCGCCGACAGGCCGTGCGATCGCGAGCTCGAGCTTCTTTCCGAAGGCGGCCGCGATGCCGGCGTCCTGCGCGGGCGCCGACGACGCGTCGCGGGCGTCGGCGCCTCCCGCTGCGGCTTCGGCGGGGACTGCGGCGGGCATGGCGACGATCATGGCGAATCCTCTCGGGCTGTCACGGTCAATGATCGACGGCGTTGCGCGCCGCGCCCCGCGTCGCGAATTCGTCGGTCTGCCGTTGCGCCGCGCGGTCGGCGTCACGTCGCGCGCGGAGCGCGAGCTGGGTGCCCATCACGCGGAAGCCCTGGCGTCGCCGTTCGCTGTCCTGCCAGGCGCGCTCGCTCGCATCGGCCTGCACGCGACGGCGCGCGACCTCGAGCTCCTGTTGGCGGATCGCCTTCGCGATGTTCTGCATGAAACGTTGATGGCCGCGCAACGCTTCGATCTCGAGCGACGCCTCGAGCTTCGTGCCGAGCTGCGTGCGATAGCCGCCCGCGTACTTCTGCAGCAGGTCGAGTTGCTGCTCTGCCGCCTGCAATGCCTGGCGCGCTTTCGCGAGCTGGACCGCGAGGGCGTCGCTGCGTTCGGCGGCGAGGTTCTCGAGGAAGTCGAGTTGACGGGGATCCGGCATGTGCGGGCCTCCTAGTTCGCGACGATCTGCGCGAGGCCGTGCACGCTCGCGGGCATGTCGACCTTTTCGTCCATCCCTTGCTGCAGGAACGCGTCCATGTGCGGGACGAGGGCGATCGCACGGTCGAGCAGCGGGTCGCTGCCCGCGACGTAGGCGCCGACGTTGACGAGGTCGCGGTTGCGGCGAAAGCGTGAATACAGTTGCTTGAAGCGCTTCACGCGATCCATCGCGGCATCGTCGACGAGCGAGTGCATCGCGCGGCTCACCGATTGTTCGATGTCGATCGCGGGGTAGTGCCCCTGGTCCGCGAGATCGCGCGTGAGCACGATGTGGCCGTCGAGGATCGCTCGCGCCGCGTCGGCGATCGGATCCTGCTGGTCGTCGCCCTCGGACAGCACTGTGTAGAACGCGGTGATCGATCCGCCGCCGGCGATGCCGTTGCCGGCGCGCTCGACCAACTGCGGCAGCTTCGCGAACACCGACGGGGGATAGCCCTTCGTCGCCGGCGGCTCGTGGATCGCGAGCGCGATCTCGCGCTGGGCCATCGCGTAGCGCGTCAGCGAGTCCATGATCAGCAGGACGTTCTTGCCCTGGTCGCGAAAGTACTCGGCGATGGTCGTCGCGTACGCCGCGCCGTGCAGGCGCATCAGCGGCGGCGTGTCCGCCGGCGCCGCGACGACGACGGAGCGTGCGAGGCCCGTGGCACCGAGGATCTGTTCGATGAACTCCTTGACCTCGCGGCCGCGTTCGCCGATCAGCCCGACGACGATCACGTCGGCCTCGGTGTAGCGGGCCATCATGCCGAGCAGCACGCTCTTGCCGACGCCCGAGCCCGCGAACAATCCCATCCGCTGACCGCGGCCGACGGTGAGCAGCGCGTTGATCGCCCGCACGCCGACGTCGAGCGTCCGGCTGATCGGCTCGCGATCGATCGGATTCAACGGCCGGCTCGCGATCGGTGCCTCGGCCTCGACGACGAGCGGTCCGAGCTTGTCGAGCGGGCGCCCCGCGCCGTCGACGACGCGACCGAGCAGTCCCATTCCCACCGGCATCTTGCGAGCCTTGTCCTCGCTGCGACGACCCCAGGGCCGCAGCTTCGCCCCGAAGACCGGCACCGGCGGCTTCGGATCGATCGCCGTCACGCGCGCGCCGGGCGCGAGGCCCGCGATGTCGGTCGTCGGCATCAGGAAGACGCGCTCGCCCGCGAAGCCGACGACTTCGCCCTCGGTCGGACGCTGTCCCGGCTGTTCGATCATGCAGGTGCTGCCGATCGGCAGGCGCAGGCCCGCGGCTTCCATCACGAGTCCGGAAATGCGGATCAGTCGCCCCTGGCGGCGGATGGGATCGACGCTCTGTCCGGCGACGCTGCAGTCCGACAGATAGGTCTGCCAGCGTCCGAACGGGTCGGCCATGGTCTCGGTCCGGGTCACGTCGAACCCGGCGTCGAATGCCGGGTCGATAGCCGTGCGGACCGGGTCGAAGCCCGCGCCGAACGCGCTGCGATTGGGATCAAACCATCCAGGCATCGTCGCGATCCAGTTGTCCGATGACGCGGTCCCAGCGCGACTTCATCGTGGCATCGACTTCGCCGCCGTCGAACTTCACGCGACATCCGCCGCGCTCGATGGTCTCGTCGGCGAACGGCTTCCATCCCGCGTGCGCGAGCATTTCGCCCATGCGCTCCTCGACGAGCGGCAGGTCCGCGGGATTGAGATGGAGCGCGCCCGGCTGCGTGCTGCGCGCGAGGCCGGCGAGCGCCTCCTCGACGAGCGGCACGATCAGCTCGGGCCGTACCGCGATCGACTGCCGCAACACCTGGCGCGCGAGGTCGATCGCGACCTTGAGGAGCGACGCGGCCATGTCGCGTTCGAAGCGACCGACGGCCTGCGTGACGCCTGCGAGCGTGCTCGCGAGTTCAGCGTTGCTCGCGCGCGCCTCGGCGAGGCCCGCGCGATAGCCTTCGTCGTGGGCACGCTTCGCGATGTCCTCGACCTCGTCCGCGGTCGGCAGATGTTCGGCCGTGACGCGCGCAGGACGCGGCGTCGCGCGCTGGCCGGTCGGATCGAAGTTGCCGATCGTCCACGGACGCACGCCCACGGCGCGCTCCGCCGCGATGACCCGTTCGTGGCCGCGGTCGACGGGCAGATCAGACGAAGCCATCGTCGCCCTTGCCGCCGAGCTGGAGTTGTCCGTCGTCCGCGAGACGACGCACGGTCTTCAGGATCGCCTTCTGCTCGGCCTCGACCTCGGAGAGGCGCACCGGTCCCTTGCCCTCCAGGTCCTCGCGCATCATGTCGGCCGCGCGCTGCGACATGTTCTTGAAGATCTTCTCGCGCAACTCGTCGCTCGCGCCCTTCATCGCGATGATCAGCGACTCGGACTGGACTTCGCGCAGCAGCAGCTGGATGCCGCGATCGTCGATGTCCATGATGTTGTCGAAGATCACCATCGCATCGAGGATCTTCTCGGCGAGTTCGGGGTCGACCGAGCGGACGTTCTCGACGATCACGGCCTCGGCATCGGAGCCGACGCCGTTGAGGATTTCGGCCGCGGCACGCACGCCGCCGACGTCGGTGCGCTTGACACGACCGCCGCTCGCGACGAGCTTCTCGAGCGCGTCGTCGAGTTCACGCATGGCCTGCGGCTGGATGCCGTCGAGCATCGCGATGCGCTGGATGACCTGGCCCTGAAGCGTCGCGTCGAGGCGCGCCATCACCGCCGAGGCCTGGCCGCGGTCGAGGTGAGCGAGGATCGACGCGATGATCTGCGGGTGCTCGCCGCCGATCAGTTCCGCGACGCTCTCCGCGTCCATCAGCTTGAGTCCGTCGATGCCGCTCGAACGATCGCTCTTGAGAATGCGATCGGACAGCATGCGGGCCTTCTCCTCGCCGAGCGCCTTGTTGAGCACCGCGCGGACGTAGTGGTCGACACCGGCATCGATCGCGGGCTGTTTCGCCGCGTCGCCGTCGAAACGCGCGAGCATCGTCGTCAGGCGGTCGCGCGAGACGTTCCCGATGCGCGCCATCGCCTCGGAGAGCTTCGCCACCTCGGACGCGCCAAGATGGCGGAACACTTCCGCCGCCTCGTCCTCGCCGATCGCGAGCATGAGGATCGCGCTGTCTTCGATACCGTTGTCGGCACTCATCGTTGGGTCTCGGGTTCGCTGTGTTCGCTGACGGGTTCAGGGCTCGTTCGCGCCGACCCAGTTGCGGACGAGGCCCGCGAGCGCCTTCGGGTCGTCTCGCGCGAGCTGACGGGCGCGCTGCAGCTGTTCGGGATAGGCGAGGGCGGCCACGGCCGGCGCGTCGCCGGCGGTCGATGCCAGGCTCGGCGTGGCCGCCTGCGTCACGGTCGCCGGGACCTGCGCGGTGAGCCGGCGGACCGCGGGGCGCAGCACGCCGAACACGAGGTAGAGCGCGAGCAAGCCGAAGCCGAGGTTCTTGCCGACTTCCTTCGCCGTGCTGAGGTTGTCCGGGTCCTTCCACATCGGGACCTCGAGCGGCGCCATCGTCTCGGTCTGCGTGAAGTTCGCGTTCACGACGTTCAGCGAGTCGCCGCGCTTCTCGTCGAAGCCCATGGCCTCGCGGGCGAGCGCCGTGATCTGGTCGATCTCGGCCTTCTCGAGCGGCTGCGACTTCGGCGCCGCGACCTTCGCGTCGTCCTTCTTCGCATCCGGCTTGCCATCCTTCGCCGGCGCGACCTCGACCTTGCGGTTGTTGACGACGATGGCGGCCGACAGGCGCTTGACCGCGCCGACCGCGATGCGGCGGGTCTCCACCTTGCGATCCAGTTCGTAGTTCGTCGTGATGTCCTTCTTCGACGCGCTGTTCGTCGGGCTCGATGCGGGGGGCGTCGTCGGCGCCGGTGCCGGCGTCGGCGTGTTCGACTGGGCGCCGGGGATGCCCGAGTTCGCCGCGCCCGATCCGCTCGTGCTCGTCGACTCGCCTGTCACCTGGCTGCGCATCGCGACGCTGTCGGGCGCGTTCGGCTTGAAGGTCTCCGCCGTCTGTTCGGTCTGGTTGAAGTCGACGTCCGCGGTGACCTCGGCCTTCACGTTGCCCGCGCCGACGATCGGCTCGAGGATCGCCGCGATGCGCTGCGCGTAGCGTTGTTCGAGTTCGCGGACGTAGCTCAACTGGCCCGGATCGAGTCCGCCGGCCTGCGGCGAGCGACTCAGGAGATTGCCGGAGCCGTCGATCACGCTGACACCGGCCTCCGCCAAGTCGGGCACGCTCGAGCTCACGAGATGCACGATGCCCGCGACCTGCGCGGGTTCGAGCGACTTGCCGGGGTAGAGCGACAACAGCACCGACGCGCTCGGCTTCTGGTGCTCGCGCAGGAAGACGGTCGGCTTCGGCATCGCGAGGTGTACGCGCGCGCCTTGCACCGACGAGATCGACTGGATCGACTTCGCGAGTTCGCCCTCGAGGCCGCGCTGGAAGTTGACCTGCTCCTGCATCTGGCTCGTGCCGAATTTCTGCTGGTCGAGGAGCTCGAAGCCGACGCTGCCGTTCTTCGGCAGGCCTTGCGACGCGAGGCGAAGACGCGTGTCGTAGACCAGGTTCGCCGGGACCATGATCGCGCCGCCGTCGCTGATCTTGTACGGGACGTTCATCGTGCCGAGCGCCGTCAGGACCGCGCCGCCGTCCTTCTCGGACATCCCCGGCGAGAGCACGCGGTAGTCCGGCGTCTGCAGCCAGCTCCACGCTCCGATGAGCGCGGCGATCGAGGCGATCGCGGCGATCAGCAGGCCGGCGAGCTGCTGGGGTGGGACCTTGACGAGGCGATTGATCGCGTCCATTCGGGGATCGGGGCGAGTGAGGGCGGTGAACGGGGAACGGGTGACGGATTATCGAAAGTCCGGTGCGGCGGCGATCGAAGAAATAGCCCGTCTTTTCGGTGGCAATTCGCGGATGGGTGACGGCCGGGTCGGGTCGAATCGAGACGCCGATCATGAATCCCGGTCGGCGTCGACCGTGCGGGGAATTGACGCGGAAGCCCGTGCCTGTTCGAGGCATGGGGTCACCGGGCGACGACCTACAGTGCGTCCCCAGGGAAGACCCCCGTGGGAGAAGTCATGGAAATCTCGTCCGTCCGCATGCCGGCCATCAACGCGCTCGACTCGGTGTCGGCCACCGCGATGAAGCGCACCGACGCCGCCTCGGGCGGGTCGTCGTTCGCCTCGCTGATCCAGCAGTCGCTCGCGCAGGTCAACTCGGCGCAGTCCGCGGCCGAGGCGACGACGCATCAGTACCAGCTCAACCCGAACGAGGTGTCGATCGAGGACGCGATGCTGTCGCTGCAGAAGGCCAACATCAGCTTCCAGACGACGGTCCAGGTCCGCAACAAGCTCGTCGCGGCCTACAACGACATCATGAACATGCAGTTGTGAGCGCGTCGTTCACCCGCGCTTGCGTTGCGCCACCTCGAGCCGCGTGACGTAGCGCTGAAGACGGGTCTCGGTGCGCGGCGACACGCGCTCGAAGCGAAAGCCGAGACGCACCTGCACCGGATCCCCGGGCGTCGGCGCCTCCGCGGGAAGGATGTTCGAGACCGTCGCGTCGAGCGAGAGCTGGTCCCCGTCGGGCAGCGACAGGATCAATTCGATGCCGTCGCCGATGCGGCTCGTCAACGCGTCCTGGTCGACCACCACGCCGACGCCGCCGCAACTGAGGTCCACCGCCCGAGCGGGCTGCGCCTGCCCGTGGCGGTCGAGGACCGTGCAGAGCAGGCGGCGGTCGAGGGGCAGGTGGACGCGATACCACTCGCGTCGCTGCAGCCGGACGACCGTGTCGGGAAGCGCGATCGCGGCCGCGGGGCCGTCGCTCATCGCGATCGGGGCGGCGCGCGTCGACTCGAACGCGATCTGGATCTGGTCGAGCTCGGTCAGGAAGAAGAGCTTCGATGCGGCGAACAAGCCGTCGTTGGCCGCCGCGTCGCCGGAGACGTCGACGACGAGCACGTCGGCGTCGCGTCGGACCTCGAGGACGCGCGAGACGATCGTGAGGCCCTCGGCGTAGTCGACCGACAGGACCGTGCGTTCGGCGACGAGTCGCTCGAACAACGCGACGATCTCTTCGCGCCGATGCAGCGCGTAACGTTCCTGGCCCGCGAGATCGAACATCGTCAACCTGCGCGCGGCGCCGCGCGGTTCTCGAGGCGATACAGCCACGCGAGCAGCTCGGCCACCGCCTCGAAGAGTTGCGGGGGAATCGGGTGATCGATCTCGACCTGCATCAACAGTGTCGCGAGGCTTCCCGAGATCTGCACCGCGACGCCGTGCTCGCGCGCGCGCCGGACGATCTCGTCGGCGACGAGACCGCGACCGCGCGCGACGACGACCGGCGCGGCCATCCCGTCCCGATACGACAGCGCGGCGGCGACGCGAACGGGCGTCGCCGGGTCCACGTCGACGATCTCGTCACTCATCGCGTGCTCCCGCCGCATGGATGCCGGGACCGATCGACAGTCCGGCGACCCGCATGCGCAGATCGGTGAACGCCGCGACGAGTTCGGACGCGGCGTCCGCGAGCGCGTCCGCGCTCGTCTCGAGATCTGCGTCGAGTCGCACGCGCAGGCCCTGCATCGACCAGGCGAGATGACCCGCGACGCGGCCGATGTGCGGCAGGTCGATGACGAGCTCGCCGCACCAGTCGTCCTGCGTCGGGTCGTCGAGTCGTTCGTCGTGGCGCCGACGGCGGACGATCAGCTCGATCGGTTGATCCCGCCACGCGGGGCCGGAAAGGATCACGGGGGCGAAGGGGAGGGTCGGATCCGTCGTCGCGCGGACGCCGGCCGCAAGCGATTCGGCGGCCGCCGACGCCGCGGCGTGGGAGACGGACGTCTCGCCCGTCGCGACCTCGTGCGGCGCGGCGGCCTCGTCCGCACGGTCGGCGATCAACGGCGTCGTGAAGCGCACGGTCCGTTCGTCGGCGACGCCGTAGGCCGCGAGCGCGGCGGACGCGTGCAAGACTTTCGCGTCCGCGCTGATGTGGGTCGACGTGTCGGCGGGATCCGACTCCGCGGGCGCGATCACGTTCGGGAGTCGCTGGAGCACGATCTCCGGTCGCAACGCGAGCACGCGGAACGCGAGCGCCTGGCCGACCGTGGGCGCGGCGCCGTCGTCGCCGCGCCAATGCAGTTCGAGCGGCAGTCCGTCGATGTCCGCGAGGATGCGGTTCGCGTCGCCGGTCCCGGTCACGCGTGCTGCGACCGTCGTGCCGACCGGCCAGCGCGACGCGAACTCGAGCGCGGCCTTGCCTTGCGCGACCGGCGTCGCGTGCGTCAGCGTCTCGCGTTCGAAAGACGTCGTGCCCGCCTCGGCGGAGACCGGACGCAGCGCGTCGACGCCGAGCGTGCGCTCGACCTGCAGCCGCCGATCGAGTGCGGCGCGAACCGTCGCGGTGAGTTCCGAGATCATCGCGGCAGGCCGGGTCGGCGCGGTCGAATGCGACTAGGCGCCGCGTGCTCCGTAGGCGCGGCCGACACGCTCCGCCATCGTCTGCGTGCCGAGGATCGATTCCAGCTTGCGCAGCCAGGGCTGGCTCAGCAAGCGGATCTCGGCGTCGTCGGCGAGCACGCGTTTCATGAGGCTGAGCTTGCGACGGCGCAGCTCGGGATCGGTGGGCGACAGGTCGCCCATCGTCGACAGTTCCGCGATGATGGCCGAGCACTCCTTCTCGACCTCGCAGACCCGGTCCCAGTCCTCTTCGCGCGCGGCCAGCAACATGCGATTGCTCGCGTGGGCCATGCGGACGTAGCGATCGACGATCTGTTGTTCCATGGAATAGCGTTCATTCATGCGACGAGGCTCCGGCCGTGCGCGCGCGTGAGCTCGTGCGACGCGGCGGAGAGATCGGGGGCGCGTTGTCCGCGCAGCGCGACCCACGACCCGCGCAGGTCGACGAGCAGCGTGCGGACTTCGCGATAGACGGCGGGATCGCCCTTGAGGTTCGCCGCGAACAGGCGGCGGCCCATGTATTCGTAGAGGCCGGCGAGCCCGTCGACGAGAGGACTCCCGACGCGGCGGTCGAGGCTCGCCATCAGCCCCTGGTTGACGATGTCGATCGCCTTCGACGTGAAGCGGCCGCGTGCCTCGATGTCTCCGGACGCGAGAGCCGTCTCCGCGCGCACGATCGCCTGGACCGCGCCGTCGTAGAGCATGACGACGAGGCCGAGCGGATCGGCCGTCGCGACGCCGGTTTCGATCCCGATGGCGCGGTAGGCGTTGGCGCCATACGGATGCTGGTGATGCATGGTGCTTCCTTGGATGCGTGAATCAGCTGGACGACTTCGTGGACTTCGCCAGGGCGTCGAGTTGTTGCGAGAGATACGTGCTCGTGCTGTTGAGGCTCGCGACCAACGCGTCCATCGCGTTGTATTGAGCGGTGTAGCGCGCGCGGATCGCGACGAGCCGCGTGTTCCAGTCGGCTTCGCGCGCCTGCAGATCCTTGATGCTGGCGTTGATGCTGTCGGTCGCCGTGCTGATGACGCCGGTGTCGTCGTCGAGGAATTGCGTGAGGACGTCGTCGAGCTGCGCCGCGATGCCGCGATTGAACGAGACGCTGCCGCGGTTGCCGGTCGCGCCGCCGGTGATCGTGAGCTTGAGTCCCTCGGCCGACGTCGCGGTCGCGCCCGTCGCGGTCTGGCCGCTGCCGATGAACGCGATCCCGTCGATCGTGCCGGCGACGTCGCCGCCGGTCGTCGGGAGGGGCGTGCTGCCGAACAGGTTGTCGGCGCCATTGCCGCCGCCGAGGACGACCGACGACGCGCTGCCGTAGCGGGCCGACGCGACCGACAGCACGCCGCCGGTCGCGGACACGGTGACGCTGCTATTCGCGGTGCTGATGGCCGCGTCGCCGTTGATCTGCGACTGGACAGCGGCGGCGAGCGCGGCGGCGTCCGCGTAGGTCCCGGGACGCAGGGTGATCGTCGTCGCGACGTTGTCGATCGTGATACCGAACGTGTCGTTGACGCCGGCGGTGATCGTCAGGCCGGCTGCGGCGGATCCGGTGAGGCCGCCGTGCGACGCGAGGGCCGAGACGGCGACCGTGTGCGTACCGGCCAGGGTCTTGTCGGTCGACGACGTGTACTGGACCTGCGAGTCCGTCGGTGTCCCCGTCTTCGCGAACAGCCGGCCGACCGCGTCGGGATCGCGCGCGAGCGCGGCCGTGAGCTTCGTGTCGTCGACCTCGAGCGCGCCCGTGTTCGTGAACTTGACGCCGACGTCGTTGAGCGCGGTGATCGTGCCACCGGTTGGGATCACCGACGCCGCGATCGACTGCAGCTTCTGTGCGATCAGGCGAATCGATGGATCGCCGTTGAGCTGACCTGCGACCTTCGTCGTGGCGTTGTAGCCGGTCAGCGAGTTGAGGTTGCCGACGAGCCCGTTGTAGGCGTTGACGAACGTGGTGATGTTCTTCTTCGCGGTCGCGGTGTCGCGCGAGATCGTGAACGACGTCGTGTTCGTGGTGTCGGCGGACTTGAGGTCGAGCGTGAGCCCGGCGATCACGTCGGTCACGTGGTTGTCCGCCTTCGAGATCGACAGTCCGTCGAGCGTGAACGCCGCGTTGCTCGCGTCGACGAGGTGGGAGGACGCCGTCGTGCCCGACGGGGGATCGAACGCGATCTGCGAGAGGCCGGACGCGTCGACGTTGTTGCCGTCCGCGTCGGTCGTCGAGATGCGGAAGCCGTTGCTCGCGCCGGTCGCAGTGCTCGACAGCACGAGGCGGTTGCCGGTTCCGTCGTTGACGATCGAGGCGGTGACGCCCGCAGCCGCCTGATTGATCGCGTCGCGGATGCCGGTGAGCGTGTTGTTCGTGCTGTCGATCGTGATCGAACGACTGCCGGTCGTGCCGTTCGGCGTGAACGACGTGTAGCCCGCGTCCCAGCTGCCGATCTCGATCGTCAACGTGCCGGTCCCGATGCCGGTGCCGGTCGCGGGGAAGCCGGTCGACGCGGTGCGCTGCGACGTCGCGAGATGGTCGACGCGCAGCGTGTGCGTCCCGACCGACAGCGAGTTGCTCTGCGTGGAGTCGACCGCGATCGAGGCGACGTCGTCGTCTCCGATGGTCGCCGCGAAGCTCGAGAACGCTGTCGGCACCGCGAGGGCCGACACGCTGTTCTGGAACGTCGACAGCATGCCTTTCGCCGCACTGAACGCGGACAGCTTGGTCTGGTACGCCGCTTCCTGGTTCTGCAGGCGCGTCAGCGGGATCTGCTCGACGCCGACGAGCTTGTCGACGATCGATGCGATGTCGAGGCCCGACCCGATCCCTTGCGTCGTGACACCGGAACTCGTCGAGGAAATCGTCGTGGCCATGGTTGTCTTCTTGTCCGAACGTCGGACGTTGCTGCGTGTGCTGCGAACCGCGGGTAGCGGCTTATGCCTTCTCTTCGACGAGGAAGCCCTGCATGCGATCGATCGCCTGGGCGATCCGGAGGATCTCCGCGTCGGGGATCTGGCGCACGACGGTCTTGCTGCCATCGTCGATGATCGTGGCCACGACGCGATGCGTCGCGCCGTCGACCTGGTACTGCAACGAACGGGGATCGCGCTGGGGCACCGACATCTCCGCCGCGCGCGCCGCTTCCGCGGCCTGCTCCTGCTGCTGGTGGTGCAGCGTGGCGGACGGCTTGGGCGTCGGCGCCGTCGCAGCTTGCGCGCGCGACTGCGCCGGGCTCGTCGTCCCGGTCGAAGCCACACTGCCGATTGCTTGAGAATCCATGTCGCTCTCCGATCGACCATCCGGCGATGCGATGCCGGGTGTTCAATTCGTGAAATCCGCGCGGGTCGCGACCCGCGCGGATTCCCTTGCCACGGTCAAGCGGCCCGGAGGCCGCGTGATTCAGACGTCGTCGATCAGCCCTTCAGCAGCGAAAGGACGTTGTTCGGGATGCTGTTCGCCTGCGCGAGGATGGCGGTGCCGGCCTGTTGCAGGATCTGCGCCTTCGTCAGGTTCGCCGTCTCGGCCGCGAAGTCCGCGTCCTGGATGCGGCTGCGCGAAGCGGAGAGGTTCTCGTTCGTCGTCTGCAGGTTCGTGACCACCGACGAGAAACGGTTCTGAACCGCGCCGAGCGTTGCACGTGCGCTCGAGATCTGCGAGAGCGCGCTGTCGACCTGGTTGATCGCGAGTTGCGCACCGGAGAAGCTCGACACGTCGAGCGAGGTGAGGCCGGTCGTCGTCGAGGCGGAGGCCGAGACCGAGGCGGCGAAACCGGCGCCCGTCGTTCCCGTGCCGCCGGTCGTGACGGCGATGTTCGCGTTCGACGTCAGCACGATCTTGCCGGACGTGCTGTCGACGTAGGCGTTGACGGCCGTGGTCGTCGAGATCGCGTTGATCGCGTCGACCGCCTGCGCCGCGCGCTGCGACGACGTGCCCGTCGCCGTGAGGGCGCCGATGCTCGTGCCGTTGATCTTGACGAAGTCGGTCGCGTCACCGGCGATCGCGGTCGTCGTCAGGCCCGAGATGGCCGACGACTGCGTCGAGGCCGAGGTCACGCTGCCGAGGCCGCTGACCGTCGCGTTGACGAGGCCCGACACCGTGATGGTGTCGCTCGACGTCGTGTTCGCGCCGACCTGGAACACGAAGCTCGGGCTCGAACCGTCGAGGAGCTTGACGCCGTTGAACGCCGCGCTGTTCGCGGTACGGTCGATTTCCGACTTGAGCTGGGCGACTTCCGTTTGCAGCGCGGCGCGGTCCGTCGAGCTGTTCGTCGCGTTCGCCGCTTGCACGGCCAACTGACGAATGCGTTGCAGGTTGTCGGTGACCGTCGACAGCGAACCTTCCGCCGTCTGAGCCAGCGAGATGCCGTCGTTGGCGTTGCGGGCGGCCTGGTCGAGACCGTTGATCTGCGCGGTGAAGCGCTGCGAGATCGCGAGGCCCGCCGCGTCGTCCTTCGCGCTGTTGATGCGAAGGCCGGACGAGAGGCGCTGCAACGACGTCTGCAGGGCGCCTTGCGACGAGTTGAGGTTGCGCTGAGCATTCAGCGACGACACGTTGGTATTGATGACTGAAGACATGAGTTTCTCCTGGGCTGTCGATAAACACCGGTGGATATTTCCGGGCTAACCCGGTGTTCCTCATCGGAGACAGCCGGTGTTGAAATGCTTATCGGAGCATCACGAAAAAAATTGAGTCGGTCCGTTTGATTTCTTGTGTGCGGAACGAAATTTAAGTGCTTGATCGGCGTGGGGAAGCGCTGAATAGACGCGCGAATCCATCGTTGTTTCGGCCGCGCATTGAAGGCGCGGCGCACGTCCGAGCCGATGCGCTCGGAACACCGCCCGATCAGGCGGACTGCGTGGCGGGGAGATTCGCCGCGACGACGCGGTTCTTGCCTGCGATCTTCGCCTGGCGAAGCGCACGATCGGCGCGGGTCATGACGTCGCCGAGCGACTCGCCCGGCTCGACCTGCGCGATGCCCGCCGAGAACGTGATGCGCGGATGGCCGCTCGTCTCGTCGCCGATCTGTTCCTTCAGCTCGCGCTGCATCTTCAGGATGGCCATTTCCGCTTCTGCGGGACGCTTGTTCGGGAAGATGATCGCGAATTCCTCGCCGCCGTACCGCGCGACGGTATCGGTGGGACGCGCACAGCGATGCAGCACTTCGACGAGCTTGCACAACACCTCGTCGCCGACGGCATGGCCGAAGGACTCGTTGATGAGCTTGAAGTTGTCGACGTCGAGCAGCGCGATCGTCGGCGGCGAGTCTTCGTTCGCGCGCGTCATCTCGGTCGCGAAGGCGTCGCCGAAGCCGCGCCGATTCATCGCGCGCGTCAGCGGGTCGGTGCGGACGAGCGCGCTCGCTTCGCGCAATTCGTTCTCGAGCGCGTCGGTGCGCGCCTGCAGTTCGGTGGCTCGTTCCTGTGCGGCCGCGAGCATCGCGCGTTCCGCCGCGATGTTCGAGGCCATCAGCCGCGTGTCGGTGACGAGCATCTGCGTCAGGTCCGACAACTGGGTGAGGTCTTCCGCGTTCGCGATGCGTTCGGCCATGTCGACGACCTTCGTCGAATAGCTGTCGGTCGTCGACACGAGCGAGCCGAGGCGTTCGAGCAACGTGGCCGCGAGTTCGCGGATCGCTTCCTTCGTCGCGTCGAGGCTGCGCTTGAGCGCCCCCTGGCGGACGATCAACGCGCGCAGGCAGCGTTCGGCCTCGTCGAGCTTCTTCTCGGTGAGCGGCGTGGTCAGCACGCGGCCGATCTGTTCGATCTGGCTGCTGAGCAGGTTGCTCTCGGGCGTGAGTTCCTCGATGTTCTTGAGGACGAGCGCGAGGAGGCCGGCGATGCGCAGGCTCATGGCGTGATCGTTCAGCGAGTCCGCCTGAGCCGCGCGCAGCGCAGGCGCGGGCTGGCCCGCGGCGCCATGGATCGACGCGAGCAGATGCGTCGGGACCGCGAAGGCCTGCGATGCGCTCAGCGGTGCGGGGGCCGCGGCGACGGGAGCGACGTGCGTCGCGACGCCGACCGCCGTGGCGGACGGGTTCTGCGGACCGAGGATGTCGGTGCCGAGGAACTGGCTGACGTCGCTTCCGGTCGCGGCGTTCGGACCGGCCCACGAATCGACGAGGCGGTCGAGGCGGGCCCGCAGGCTTTCCACCTCCTCGGCACGCGGCACGAGCGCGCGCTTGAGACCTTCGCGCTTGCGCGTCACGGTGATGCCGGCGTGATGCGAATCGATCTGCGCCACGACCCGCGCGATGGTCGCGGACAGTTCGCGCGCCGCGGTCGATGCGGCCGGGTTCGACGCCGCGCGTGGATGATCGGGGTGGGTGCGCGCGACGTCCGCGTAGATGCGGGCGTAAGCCTCCGGCGTCGGACTGATCCGCTCCTGCGCGATGCGGCGCAGTGTTTCGCGAGCCACGGCATTGACGGCCGCGGCTTCGCGAGTGGTCTGGGAGGTCGTCATGTCAACGATCGGTCGGCGCTGGTTCGGCGAATGAGGAGTCCCGGCCGGTGTGCTGCGGGCCTTGGACGTAAGGGGGGATCGGCAGCTTGCTTCGATTCTTGACCCCGGGACCGGAAAAACGCGCCGTTTCGCCGGCCTGGACGGCCGACGGAATTTGATCCAAACCGGTCGGCGGACGCCGCGACGTGCGCGGCCGCTCTCGTTAGCGTGCAGCGTCTCCCGCTTTGCGGTCGCACAATGATTTCTTCGGTTCTGGCCATACGACTGTCCTTCTGGCCGCTGGCGTTCGCGTTCGGGCTGGTCATCGCGTCGACATCCCGGGCGGAGATCGCGGACGCGCCGGCCGCCGTCGACGTCGGCATCGCGCCCGGCGACGACTTCGACGCCTACGCGAACGGCGCGTGGCTCGCCGCGACGCGGATCCCCGAAGGGCGGGCTCGCTGGGGCGTGCGCGACGAGATCGCCGCGACGGCGACGGCGCAACTCGAGGCGACGCTGGACGAGGCCTTCGCGCGGCCGACGACGCCCGACCGGCAACGCGTCGCCGCGTTTCGTGCGGCCTATCTGGACATCGCGGCGATCGACGCGAGAGGACTCGCGCCGATGAAGCCGAGCCTCGCGCGCATCGCCGCGCTCCGCGATCGGGCTTCGCTCGTGCGCTACCTCGGGGCCGATGCACGCAACGACGTGGACCCGTTGAACTGGGGCGTCTATTCGTCGGGACGCGTGTTCGGCGTCGCAGTCGAGCGCGGCATCCACGGCGAGCGCCTGCCTCACGCCTATGTACTCCAGGGCGGGCTCGGCCTGCCCGACCGCGACGACTATCTGGATGCGTCCGAGACCAGGCAGGAGTTGCGGCGCGTCTATCGCGACTATATCGGGCGGGTGCTGGCGCTCGCAGGCTTCGATCGCGCGCGCGATCGCGCCGACGCGGCGATGGCGCTCGAGACCGGGCTCGCGCGTTGTCACCTGACGGCCGCGCAGTCGACCGACGAACATCACGCCGACCATCTCTGGACGCACGAAGGATTCTTTGAGCACGCGCCGGGCATCGACTGGCATGCATTCTTCGCGGCGGCGGGTCTCGGTCGTCAGCGCGAGATCGTCGCTTGGCAGCCCGAGGCCATCGCCTGCGAAGCGTCGCTCGTGGCGACGCGGCCCCTGGCCGCGTGGAAGGACTACCTGCGTTTTCATGCGCTCGATCGGCATGCCGAGGTGTTGCCGCAGGGTTTCGTCGATGCGAGGGCATCGCTGCGGCGGGCGCTCGACCCTTCCGCGACACCGGTCTCGCGCGAACAGCGAGCGCGCCACGCGATCGAGCAGGCGCTGCCGCAGACGGTCGCACGCCTCTATGTCGAGCACTGGTTTCCGGCCGGTCACAAGGCGCGCGTGCAGCGCCTCGTCGAACGGGTGCGAATCGCCTTCGCCAGGCGCATCGACGCGGTCCGCTGGATGGATCCGGCCACGAAGGCCACTGCGCTCGCCAAGCTGCGCGTCATCCGCTTCGAGGTCGGCTACCCCGATCGTTGGACCGATCCACCGCTGGTCTTCGATCCGCACGATGCCTTCGCGAACCAGGACCTCGTCGCGGACCGCGGCTATCGCGACGCGCTCGCGCGGCTGGACCGTCCGATCGTGGAGGGCGAGTGGGCGATCGCGGCGTTCCGGCCTGTCGCCGTCTATCTGCCGCTCGAGAGCGGCTACAACTTCGCCGCCGCGTTGCTGCAGTCGCCGAAGTTCGACGCGAGCGCGTCCGACGCGACGAATTGCGGTGCGATCGGCGCGGTTATCGGGCACGAGCTCAGTCATTACGTCGATACGCTCGGCGCCGACTACGATGCGAACGGCGCAATGAGCCCCTGGTGGAGTCCGGCGACGAAGACCGCCTTCGTCGCCGCGGCCGAGCCGCTCGTCGCGCAGTACGCGCGTTATCGCGCGTTGCCGGACACCGCGGTCGACGGCGGCGCGTCCTCGAGCGAGAACATCGCCGACCTCGGCGGGCTCGCGGCGGCGTTCGACGCGTATCGCGAAGCGCGAGGCGCCCCGGCGACCGACCGCGAGGATCTGTTGCGCAGCGACCGGGAGTTCTTCATCGCGTACGCGCGCGCGATGCGGGCGAAGAGCGGCGAGGACGCGTTGCGCCGGCAGGCCGCGTCGGACCACGCGCCGGAGCGCTTTCGCATCGCGACGGTCCGCAATCTCGATGCGTGGTACGACGCGTTCGACGTGAAGCCGGGCCAGGCGCTGTATCTCGCGCCCGACGAACGGGTGACGATCTGGTGACGCTCAGCTCGTCCCGGCGTGTCGCGTCGCTGTCGTGCGTCGCGCGTCGCGCGGAGATCCGCCCCAGCGCCGGCTCCACGCGCGTCGCAGTTGCAGGCCCGAGCGGAAGCCCGCGACCTCGGCGGCGCGCGTGACGCTCGCGCCGTGCTCCAGCGACTGGCGCGCGCGCTCGAGGCGGATCGCCTGGAGGTAGTGGAGCGGCGAGACGTCGGCGTGTTCGATGAACAGACGCAGCAGGTGGCGTTCGGTGACGTGGCCGGCGGACGCCAGCGCCGCCATGTTCCAGTCGCGTTCCGGCTCCGCGCTGATCGCGTCCTGCACCTTGTGCACGGCCGGGTGCAGATGGCGACGATGCGCGAGCAGCGGCGACAGCTCCGGATCGCGCGGCGTCCGCCTGAGATAGACGACCATGTCCTGCGCGACCAGCGCCGCCAGCGCGTCGCCGCAGGCCTCTGCGATCAGGTGCAGCGCGAGATCGATGCCCGCGGTCACGCCCGCACTCGATGCGAGCGCGCCGTCGACCACGAACACGCGGTTGTCGACGACGTGTGCGCGTGGCGCGAGCGTACGCAGCGTGTCGAGCAGCTCGTGGTGGGTCGTGCAGTGACGACCGTCGAGGAGCCCGGCGCGCGCGGCGAGCAGCGTCCCGGAGCAGATCGTCACGAGCCGGTGCAGCGGCTCGGGCGCGTCGAGCAAGCCGTGCAGGTGTCGACCGAGCCAGCGCGTGGTCGCGAGATTCGCCGGCGTCGGCAATCCCACGTGGGCGGTCGGCTGCCCGACGACTACGACCCAGGTCGGGCGGTCCAGCGTGGTCGGCAGCGCCTCGAGCTCGCCGAATACGAGGCCGACGGAGCTCGGCGCGCTGGCGACCGGTCCGGCGAAGCGCAGCCGGAAACGCGCCTGCAGGCCCTGCAGCTTGCGGTTCAGGTCGGCGAGGCGGAAGGCTTCGGCGGGGCCGGCGACGTCGAGCAGCAACGCGTGCGGCGTGACGACGAAGAGGATGTCGATCGGTGTCGCGTCGCGCGGTGGCGCCGCACGGGTCTCGCTGGCGGGCTTCATCGATCAAAAAGCGCAAAGACCATGGTGGTGACCGGTGTCGAGGTGAGCACCAAGATACTCGGGAAACGCGAGCAGGTCGCGTGGTCCGCCGACATCGATCGATCGATTCCGGACATGCCGTCTAACAGCGTATGCAAAAAAAAAGCCCCGCCGAAGCGGGGCTTTCCGGACGGCGCGTCGGACGACGCGGCCGCGCTGGATCACATGTCCATGCCGCCCATGCCACCCATGCCGCCCATGCCACCCATGCCGCCGCCCATGCCGCCGCCGGCACCCTTTTCCTCGACCAGTTCCGCGACCATCGCGTCGGTGGTGAGGATGAGGCCCGCGACCGAGGCCGCGTTCTGCAGCGCCGAGCGCGTGACCTTCGCCGGGTCGAGAATGCCCAGTTCGATCATGTCGCCGTACTCGCCGTTGGCCGCGTTGTAGCCGAAGTTGCCCGTACCGGCCTTGACCTTCGCCACGACGACCGACGGCTCGTCGCCGGCGTTCGCCACGATCTGACGCAGCGGCTCTTCGATCGCGCGCATCACCAGCTTGATGCCCGCTTCCTGGTCCGCGTTGTCGCCCTTGATCTTGACGTTGGCGAGCGCGCGGATCAGTGCGACGCCACCACCGGCGACGACGCCTTCCTCGACGGCCGCACGCGTCGCGTGCAAGGCGTCTTCGACGCGGGCCTTCTTTTCCTTCATTTCGATTTCGGTCGATGCGCCGACCTTGATCACCGCGACACCGCCGGCCAGCTTCGCGACACGCTCCTGCAGCTTCTCGCGGTCGTAGTCGGACGTGGCTTCGTCGATCTGGACGCGGACCTGCTTGACACGCGCTTCGATGTTCTTCGCGTCGCCGGACCCGTCGATGATCGTCGTGTTTTCCTTGCCGATCTCGACGCGTGCAGCCTGGCCGAGGTCGGTCAGTTGCGCCTTCTCGAGCGTGAGGCCGACCTCTTCGGCGATGACCTGGCCGCCGGTGAGGATCGCGATGTCTTCGAGCATCGCCTTACGACGATCGCCGAAGCCCGGTGCCTTGACGGCGCAGGTCTTGAGGATGCCGCGGATGTTGTTGACGACCAGGGTCGCGAGCGCCTCGCCTTCGACGTCTTCCGCGATGATCAGCAACGGCCGTCCGGCCTTCGCGACTTGTTCGAGGATCGGCAGGAGGTCGCGGATGTTCGAGATCTTCTTGTCGAACAGCAGGACGAACGGGTTCTCGAGGATCGCGACCTGCTTGTCGGGGTTGTTGATGAAGTACGGCGACAGGTAGCCGCGGTCGAACTGCATGCCTTCGACGACGTCGAGTTCATTGTCGAGCGACTTGCCGTCCTCGACGGTGATGACGCCTTCCTTGCCGACCTTGTCCATCGCGTCGGAGATGATCTTGCCGATGTTCTCGTCGGCGTTCGCCGAGATCGAACCGACCTGCGCGATTTCCTTGCTGGTCGTCGTGGGCTTCGACAGCTTGCGGATTTCTTCCACGAGCGCAATGACCGTCTTGTCGATGCCGCGCTTGAGGTCCATCGGGTTGATGCCGGCTGCGACGTACTTGAAGCCTTCGCGGACGATCGCCTGCGCGAGCACGGTCGCGGTCGTGGTGCCGTCACCGGCGTTGTCGCTCGTCTTCGACGCGACTTCCTTCACGAGCTGGGCGCCCATGTTCTCGTACTTGTCCTTCAGTTCGATCTCTTTCGCGACCGAGACGCCGTCCTTCGTGACGGTGGGCGCGCCGAACGAGCGCTCGAGCACGACGTTGCGGCCCTTCGGACCGAGCGTGACCTTGACGGCGTTGGCGAGGATGTTGACCCCGTTGACGATCTTCGAGCGCGCGTCGTCGCCGAAGAGAACTTGTTTAGCAGGCATGTGGATTTCCTGGTGATGAACGGCCTGTCGACGCGAGGATCGCGGTCAGGACCGTCGGAATGAATGGGAAGGGGTGGGGCGGGCTGTCTTACTTGACGACGACGGCCATGATGTCTTCTTCGCGCATGACCATCAGCTCGTCGCCGTCGACCTTGACGGACTGGCCGGAGTACTTGCCGAAGAGGACGCGGTCGCCGACCTTGACGGACAGGGCGTTGACGTCACCCTTGTCGTTGCGCTTGCCGGGACCGACCGCGAGGACTTCGCCTTGGTCCGGCTTTTCGGCCGCGTTGTCGGGGATCACGATGCCCGACGACGTCTTGGTTTCCTGATCGAGACGTTTGACGATCACGCGATCGTGCAACGGACGCAAATTCATGGAGTACTCCTCTGGAATTGATTGGATGACCGCGGGGTTTGCAGCGGGAGGTCGGGCGAGTTGTTAGCACTCGACCGCGACGAGTGCTAATTATACGGGCGTCGAGGTCGATTTCAAGTCGGAACGCTGGTTTCCCCTAAGATCGGGCGGCCCATGACCCCCTCACGCCCCGTCGTCGCCCGATCGTCCCGATGGTTCGCGGCCTGGCTCGTGTCGGCGCTGGCCTCGGCCGCGGCCCTCGCCGCCGACCCGCTGCCTCCGTCCGTCTCCGCCGCGCTGCGTCGCGCCGCCATCCCCGAGTCGGCGGTCGCGATCTACGTGCAACAGGTCGGCAACCGCGTCCCGCGCGACGCCGACGCGAATCCGCGGCCGCCGGGCGCGAGCGATGTCGAGCGCTACATCGGCGTGCGGGCCGGCCAGCCGCCGCTGCTCGTCCTGCAGGGCGAGCGCCCGATGAATCCCGCGTCGACGATGAAGCTCGTGACGACCTACGCGGCGCTCGAGCTGCTCGGCCCTTCGTATACGTGGAAGACCGTCGCGGCGACGAACGCGCCGGTCGTCGACGACGTGCTCGAGGGCGATCTCGTCCTCAAGGGCGGCGGCGACCCGAAGTTCGTCGTCGAGAGCCTGTGGCTGATGCTCCGGCAGTTGCGCGGTCGCGGTATCAAGACGATCCACGGCGACGTGATCGTCGACCGCGGCGCGTTCGATCTCGCGCCCTACGATCCCGGCGCCTTCGACCGCGAGCCCTCTCGTCCGTACAACGTCGGACCCGATGCGTTGCTCGTGAACTTCAAGTCGGTCAGCCTGCGCTTCATCCCCGACGACGCGAAGCGCGAGGTCCGCGTCTTCGCGGAACCCGCGCTCGCCGACTTCACGGTGGGCCCGATCGCCTATGCGGACGGCCCGTGCGGCGACTGGCGCGCGCGCGCCGCTCCGGACTTCTCGCGATCCGACGGGCTGTCGTTCGCCGGCGCATACGCGGGCTCCTGCGGCGAGCAGACGTGGAATGTCGCGGTCCTCGATCACGCGCGCTATCTCGCAGGGCTGTTCCGCAGCCTCTGGTCCGAGGTGGGCGGCACGCTGACCGGAACGGTCCGCGACGGTCGACAGCCGTCGGACGCGAGGGTGCTCGTCGAACGCGAGTCGCCGAGCGTGGCCGAGGTCATCCGCGACATCAACAAGTACAGCAACAACGTGATGGCGCGCGAGCTCTTCCTCTCGCTCGCGAACGACGGCTCGCGCGCGCCCGCGACCGTCGAACGCGCGCAGCGCGCCCTGCGGTCCTTCTATGCGACGAAGGGCAACGCGATGAACGACCTGGTGATCGACAACGGTTCGGGACTCTCGCGTCAGGAACGCATCAGCGCGAACTCCATGGCCTCGGTCCTGCAATCCGCCTGGTCGTCGCCGGTGATGCCCGAGTTCGTCGCGTCGCTTCCGCTCGTCGGCTTCGACGGGACGATGCGCCAACGCCTGACGACGAAGTCGGTCGCGGGCCAGGCCCACATCAAGACCGGCTCGCTCGTCGACGCGAAGGCGGTCGCCGGCTACGTCCTCGCGAGTTCGGGGCGACGCTACGTGGTCGTGTTCTTCGTCAACCTGCCGGGCGCGCAGGCCGCACAGGGCGCGCAGGACGCGTTGCTGCAGTGGGTCTACGAGAACGGCTGAAGCGATCGACGCGTGTGGTCCGAACGGCGCTTGTTCTAGGCATCCGTCCGACCGGGTCGCGCGGGTACGTCCCACAGTGGCGGTCGAGTCGCATCGGCATACTTCGCCGCTGATGCGACTACACTCTGTCGTCCGCACTGTCTCCCGAGGAGAAACGAGCATGACGATCTACGAAGACGAACGCCTGAATGCCCAGAAGGAAAAGATGATGCAGCACAAGGACCGCATCGTCTCGGACCTGAAGTCCGGGGTCGACGACGCTGAAGGCTTCCTCCGTCAGGCCGCCGCCTCGACGGGCGAGAAGGCCGCCGAACTGCGCGACAAGGCCGTGACCGCGCTCAAGCGCGCCTCGGAGCAGCTGTCGGACCTGCAGGCCACCGTGATCGAGAAGGGCCGCGACGCCGCGATCCTGACGGACGACTACGTGCACGAGAATCCGTGGCAGGCCATCGGCATCGGTGCCGCGATCGGCTTCCTCGTCGGTGTCGTGGTCGCACGCCGCTGACGCGACGCGCATGCCATGCGGACCTGCGGGTCCGCTTTCACGTCAGGGAGCCGCTCGACCCATGCCAGTGATCCGCGAAACCGCGACCCGCGAAAGTCGGTCGTGACGGGCGACTTCAGTCGCGCAGCGCGTGCCGCTCGGCGCGAGGAGCGCGAACGTCAACGACGTGCCGCCGAGCTCGAGGACGAGCTCGATCCGCCGCCGAAGCTCGGCCCGTCGATTCGTGACCTCCTCACGACCGCGACGAACGTCGTCCATACGCGTCTCGCGCTCGCCGGACTCGAACTCGAGGAGGAGATCCAGCGACTGCTCGCCGCCGCGGCGATCACGCTCGGCGCGCTGGTGTTTCTGTTTCTCGGCCTGCTGGTCGCGACCCTGGCGATCGTTGCCGCGGTCGACCCGGATCATCGTCTGATCGCGCTGATCATTTTGATGGTCGTCTATTTCGCGATCGGTGCGGTCGGACTGTTCAAGGTCAAGGCTTTGTTCGAATTGCGGCCACCGATCTTCGGCGCCACCTTCGCCGAGCTCGACAAGGACAAGGAGACGTTGTCGCAGATGATCCATGCGCACCGGGCCGCCGAGGCGAGCCGCGCGCGGCGACCGGAGGAATGACATGAGCGTCTCGAACGTCCCGCTCAAGCTGCGCAAGCAGATGTTGCTGATGCGCGCCGCCGTCGAACGCGTCGAGCTCGCGCATCACATGATGGAGCTCAGGCGCGCGGCCACGCTGTCGGCGATCGTGCGCAATGCGTTGCCGAACGATCGATCGCGCAGCTGGTGGTCGCGCGCGCTCGAGGTCGCGAAGCGTTATCCGTTCGTGACGTCGGCCGCGTCCCTGATCGCGTCGCGCTTCAAGATTCCGTTGCTCGGCAGCGCGGCGAAGTACGGCGGCCTCGCGGCCATCGGCTACAAGCTCTGGGAGCTGTGGCGCGAACACCATCCGTCGGCGTACGGCTGGCGCGACGGCCTCGCCCGACGGGCGCGTCGCGACTGACGCGATGCGTTGCGCGGCGGGCGCGTGGCTCATCGTGCTCGCCATCGGCTGCACGGCGGCGCGCGCCGATGATCGCGACGACGGCCGCCCGGCGGCCGTTCCCTATCGACCCAGCGTCTCGACTCCGGCCGACCTGACCAGCCCGGGCTGGCTCGAAGCGGAGGTCGGCGGCCTCGTCGTCCGCGACCGCCACGCGGAGGCGGATCCCTCGCGTCGCGCGAGTCTCCCCTACAGCTTGAAACTCGCGTTCGACGAGGACTGGGGCATCCGTGTGGGCGGCGAGGCCGTCGTTCGACAACGCGATGCGGACGGGACGCATCCAGTCGGCGGCGGCGATACGGCGGTCGTGCTCAAGCGGCGTCTCGCGCTCGACGACGATCACGCCTTCGGTGTCGAGTTCGGCGTCGATGCGCCGACCGCGCGTCGCGGACTCGGCACCGGCAGCGGCAAGACCGACTACGCGCTCAACGGCATCTACAGCGCGAACATGGGCGCATGGCACGTCGACTCCAATCTCGTCGGCACGCGTCTCGGGGCGCATGACGCGGACGCGGGCCGCTGGCAGGGCCTCGCCGCGCTGTCGGTCTCGCACCCGGTCTCCGACGCCTTCTCGCTGACGGGCGAGTTGTCGGGGACGCACCAGTCGCACGCGCCGTCGACGGCGCAGGCGCTCGGCGCATTGGCGTTCACGCCGCGCCGGGACCTCGTGCTCGACGTCGGCGCCGCCCATTCGCTGAACCGCGCGACGCCGACCTGGCAGGTCTTCGCGGGGATGACGATCGTGGTCGCGCGTCTGTTCTGACGCCGCGCCCGCTTCCGCCTATTGCCAGCCGAAGCGGCGCGCGTAGAAGCCTTTCATCGCCTGCGTCAGCGACGCATACGCGACCAGCACGACGACGAGCCACGGGAAGTACGTCCACGGCAGCGCCTCGAACCTGAAGTAGCTGGCGATCGGCGACTGGGGCAGCGCGATCGCGATCGTGACGATGAAGACCGTCATCATCATCAGCGGCCACGCGGCGCGCGACTGCACGAAGGGGATCCTGCGCGTGCGGATCAGATGCACGATCAGCGTCTGCGAGACGAGTCCCTCGATGAACCAGCCGGCCTGGAAGAGCGACTGCTTCTCCGGCGTGTTCGCGTCGAACGCGAACCACAGCAGCGCGAACGTCGCGATGTCGAAGATCGAGGACAACGGTCCGAAGAAGAACATGAAGCGACCCAGGTCGTCGGGGCGCCACGCCTGCGGCTTCTCGAGGAACTCGGGATCGACGTGGTCGAACGGCACCGCGATCTGCGACACGTCGTAGAGCAGGTTCTGCACGAGCAGCTGCAACGGCAGCATCGGCAGGAATGGAAGGAAGACGCCGGCGACGAGCACCGAGAAGACGTTGCCGAAGTTCGACGACGCGGTCATCTTGATGTACTTGAGCATGTTCGCGAACGTGCGACGTCCCTCGAGCACGCCTTCCTCGAGCACCATCAGGCTCTTCTCGAGCAGGATCAGGTCGGCCGCTTCCTTCGCGATGTCGACCGCGGTGTCGACCGAGATGCCGATGTCGGCGGCGCGCAGCGCCGGCGCGTCGTTGATGCCGTCGCCCATGAACCCGACGACGTGGCCGCGGTCGTGCAGCGCGCGGACGATGCGTTCCTTGTGCGACGGGCTCAGCTTCGCGAAGATCGTGCGGCGTTCGGCCTCGTCGGCCAGTTGCGAATCGCTCATCGTCTCGACCTGCGAGCCGAGCAGGATGCCGGCCTCGCTCGAGAGCCCCACCTCCTTGCAGATCTTCGCGGTCACGAGATCGTTGTCGCCGGTGAGCACCTTGACCGTGACGCCGTGCGCGCGCAGCGCGGCGATCGCCGGCGCGGTCGACTCCTTCGGCGGGTCGAGGAAGGCGACGTAGCCGACGAGCACCAGGTCGTTCTCGTCCGCCGTCGAGTAGTTCTCCTTGACCGGCGGCTCTTCCTTCGTCGCGACGGCGACGACGCGCAGGCCCTCGGCGTTGAGCCCGCCGGTGAACGCACGGATCTCGTCGAGACGCTCCGGGGTGAGCGCCACGATCTCGTCGCCGCGCTGCATGCGCGTGCACACCGCCACGATCTCCTCGACGGCGCCCTTGCAGATCAACTCGTGGTGATCCTCGCGTTCCGAGACGACGACCGACATGCGCCGGCGCTCGAAGTCGAACGGGATCTCGTCGACCTTGCGGTAGTTCGTCATCAGGCCGAGTTCGCGATGCATCTCCGCGTGCTCGAGGACCGCGCGGTCGAGCAGGTTCTTCAGGCCGGTCTGGTAGTGGCTGTTGAGGTAGGCGGACTCGAGCACGCGATGCG
>Ga0247783_1000055_pt1 | contig 36342 bp, 32 predicted proteins | sample UWRJL064202C5_FD_179911 | JGI IMG/M metagenome (GOLD analysis project Ga0247783, IMG submission 179911) | Plant litter microbial communities from Arlington Agricultural Research Station in Wisconsin, United States - UWRJ-L064-202C-5 | ecosystem: Environmental > Terrestrial > Plant litter >...
AGAAGAGTCGTTCCGTCAGCCTCGCGCCGCTGATGGAGATGTTGTCGGCCTACCTCGGCCCCGACGACATCAAGCGCGTCAAGGACGCGTACCGCTTCTCCGACGAGTCGCACCTCGGGCAGTTCCGCTCGAGCGGCGACGCGTACATCTCGCATCCGATCGCCGTCGCGGAGATCTGCGCGGGGATGAAGCTCGACGGGAACGCGATCATGGCCGCGTTGCTGCACGACGTGATCGAGGACCAGGGGGTCGCGAAGGAAAATCTGATCGATCGCTTCGGAACCCAGGTCGCCGACCTCGTCGACGGCCTGTCCAAGCTCGATCGCCTCCAGTTCCGCGACAGCCAGGAGGCGCAGGCCGAGAACTTCCGCAAGATGCTGCTCGCGATGGCGCGCGACGTGCGCGTGATCCTGATCAAGCTCGCGGACCGCCTGCACAACATGCGCACGCTCGAGGCCCTCGCTCCCGCCAAGCGCAGGCGCATCGCGCGCGAGACGCTGGACATCTACACGCCGATCGCGCATCGGCTCGGCCTGAACGCGATCTACCGCGACCTGCAGGACTTGTCGTTCGCGCATCTGTATCCGATGCGCTTCGCCGTCCTGCGCAAGGCGATCCTCGCGGCACGCGGCAATCGGCGCGAGGTCGTCGGCAAGACGCTCGAGGCGGTCCGCGGCGCGTTGCCGGCCGCCGGCATCCAGGCCGAGGTCTTCGGGCGAGAGAAGACGATGTACGGCGTCTACCGCAAGATGGCCGAGAAGAAGCTCTCGTTCTCGCAGGTGCTCGACGTCTACGGGTTTCGCATCGTCGTCGCCGATCACGCGTCCTGTTACCTGACGCTCGGCGCGCTGCACGCGCTGTTCAAGCCGGTCGCGCTCAAGTTCAAGGACTACATCGCGATCCCGAAAGTGAACGGCTATCAGTCCTTGCACACGACCGTGCTCGGCCCGTTCGGCACGCCGGTCGAATTCCAGATCCGCACCCGCGACATGCACCGCGTCGCCGAGTCGGGCGTCGCGGCGCACTGGCTTTATCGCAACAACACGACGCCGTCCGACGTCCAGCCGAACACGCATCAGTGGCTGCAGTCCCTGCTCGACATCCAGAACCAGACGGGCGATCCGGCCGAGTTCCTCGAGCACATCAAGGTCGACCTCTTCCCGGAGACCGTCTACGTCTTCACGCCGAAGTCGAAGATCATCACGCTGCCGCGCGGCGCGACGCCGATCGACTTCGCGTACCAGATCCACACCGACATCGGCAACACGTGCATCGCGGCGCGCATCAACAACGAGTTGTCGCCACTGCGGACCGAGCTCCAGTCGGGCGACGTGGTCGACGTCGTCACGTCGCCGACCTCGCGTCCGAACCCGAACTGGCTGACCTTCGTGCGCACCGGGCGCGCGCGCTCCGAGATCCGCCACTACCTCAAGACCATGAAGTACGAGGAGTCGGTCGAACTCGGGCGTCGCCTGCTCGAACAGGCGCTGCGCAAGATCGACCGCAAGCCGGACGACCTGACCGAGGCCGACTGGAACCGCGTGCAGTACGAGAGCGGCGCGAAGAGTCGCGACGAACTGCTCGCCGACCTCGGCCTCGGGCGCCGCCTCGCCGGGGTCACGGCCCGGCGGCTCGCGATGGCGAGCGTTCACGGCGACGCCGGCAGCGAGCAGCCGAAGGTGCCGGTGCTGCCGATCGCCATCTCGAGCGCGGACGGCGTGTCCGTCTCGCTCGCGAACTGTTGTCGACCGATTCCCGGCGACGCGATCTACGGCCACATCCAGCGCGGCCACGGCCTCGCGGTCCACACGATCGACTGTCCGACCGCCGCACGCCAGAAGACGCGCGACCCCGATCGCTGGATCGACGCGCAATGGGACACCTCGTACGAAGACGAGGACACACGGCTCTACAACGTCAAGCTCGACCTGTCATTGAAGAACGAACGCGGCGTGCTCGCGCGCGCGGCCGTCGAGATCTCCGACACGAACGCCAACCTGGCGCACGTGTCGATGGACGACGAGGCGGAAGAAATCACGCTCGTCCACCTGCTCGTGCAGGTCCATGATCGACAACACCTGGCCCGCGTGATGCGGCGCCTGAAGCGCCTGCCCGAGACCGTGCGCGTCACGCGCGTCAAGAGCTGATCGACGCTTCCGGATAGCGCACGTCGAGGATCTCGACGTCCTCGACCCCGCCCGGCGTGCGCAACGTCACCACGTCCCCGACCCGCGCCTTGACGAGCGCGCGCGCGATCGGCGCGACCCAGCTGATGCGGCCCTCGAGCGGCTCGGCCTCGTCGATCCCCACGATCGTCAGCGTCCGAGAATCGCCGTCGCCGACCACGTAGTCGACCGTCGCGCCGAAGAAGACCTGGTCGGAGCCCGCGTGCGACGACGCGTCGACGACCTCCGCGATGTCGAGGCGCTTCGTCAGGAAGCGGATGCGGCGATCGATCTCGCGCAGGCGCTTCTTGCCGTACAGATAGTCCCCGTTCTCCGACCGGTCGCCGTTCGACGCGGCCCACGAAACCGTGCGCACGACCTCGGGACGCTCGACGTCGAGGAGACGGACCAGCTCGTCGCGCAGGCGCTGGTAGCCCGCGGGACTGATGTAGTTCTTCGAGCCCGCCGGCAACGGCGACGCGAGCGCACCGTCGGCATCCTCGTCGCCCGTGTCCTCGCCGCCTTCCTTGACGAACGCCTTGTTCACAGGAAGTCGTGCGAGCGACGCGCCTTCTTGCGGGTCATGTAGACGATCGCCAGGACCCCGAGCGCGACGAACCACGCGAGCGACCATTCGGGAATCGACAGGCCGAGCAGCGTCCAGTCGACCTTCGCGCAGTCGCCGGTGGCCTGCAGCGCGCGCTGCAGCACCGACAGCCAGGGAAAGCGCTGGAGCTGGAAGAACAGGTCGGCCGTGCAGTTGCTGATGTCGGGCGGATACCAGGTCAGCCACACGTGTCGCGCCGCGAAGCCCGCGCCGGTCACCGCCATCACGAGCGCGAGAACGCCGTAGACCTTGACGCCCCAACCGCGCGGACCGTGGATCGCGGCGACCAGGAACACGAGGCCGGTGCCGATGAACCAGAGCCGCTGGATCATGCAGAGCGGACACGGCTCGACGTTCTCGAAGTACTGCAGGTACAACGCAAGGGCGATCAGCCCCGCACAAACGAGAAAGCCCGCCAGGGCGAGCTTTCGGGACAGACCGACGCGTGATGGACGCATCGTCAACGACTCCGGACTTTCATCACTTCCCCTTGAGATCGGGCTGCGGCGTGATGCGCAGATAAGGCTTCACGGCAGTATAGCCCTTGGGAAATTTCTGCTTGATCACTTCGGGGTCCTGCAGCGAATTGACGATGATCACGTCGTCGCCGTATTTCCAGTTCACCGGCGTCGCGACGCTGTGGCTGTCGGTGAGCTGCAGGGAATCGATCACGCGCAGGATCTCGTCGAAGTTGCGTCCGGTCGATGCGGGATACGTGATCGTCGCGCGGACCTTCTTCTTCGGATCGATGAAGAACACCGAGCGCACCGTCAGCGTGTCGTTCGCGTTCGGATGGATCATGTCGTAGAGGTCCGAGACCTTGTGGTCCGGATCGGCGAGGATCGGGAACTGCACGTTCGTGTTCTGCGTCTCGTTGATGTCGCCGAGCCACTTGTTGTGCGAGTCGACGTCGTCGACCGACACCGCGAGGACCTTGACGTTGCGACGCGCGAATTCGTCCTTCAGCTTCGCGGTGTAGCCGAGCTCGGTCGTGCAGACCGGCGTGAAGTCCTTCGGATGCGAGAACAGCACGCCCCAGCTGTCGCCGAGCCATTCGTGGAAGCGGATCTCGCCCGCGGTCGATTTCTGCGTGAAGTCGGGCGCGATGTCGCCGAGTCTCAGTGTCATGTCGTCTTCTCCTCCGTCGTCGTCGGCCGAACGGGAATCGTTCAGCCCTGGATCCATGGCAGCCCGGCCTTGCGCCAGCCGCCCCGCGTGCCGCGATGCTTCTGTTCGTCGAGATCGCCCTCGAAGCCCTCGAGGATGTTGTACGCGCCGTCGTGCCCCGCATCGTGCGCGGCTTCCGCGGCCGCGTGCGAACGCACGCCGCTGCGACACAGGAACAGCAGGCGCGGGCGTCGATCCGGCAACGCGTTCACCTCGTCGAGAAAGCGCGGGTTCGGCACCGCCGAGCCGAGCGACTTCCATTCGACGAGCGGCGTGTCGGGAATGCGGCCCACGTATTCCGCCTCGAAGCGCGTCCGCACGTCGACGATCGTCGCGGCGTCGGCCTCGACGAGCGCCCATGCCTCCGCCGGCGTCACCAGCCCCGCATAGCCGATGCCGCGCTGCTTCGCGCGATCCGCGGCCCGCGCGAGGATGGTCTCGACGGTTTCCTGATCGTGGACGACGGTGCTCATGCAGTCTCCTTGCTCGCGGCCGGCGCGTCGATGAACACGCGCGCGCGACGCGCCGCCAGATGAATCGTGTCGCCGGTCGCGATGCTCGTTTCGTCGAAGCCCTCGCGCGTCAGCTCGGTCTCGAGCGGCTTGCCGTCCGACAAGTCGCTGAGCTCGAGGCGCACCGTCGAGCCGAGCTTCACGATGTGCTCGACCTTCGCGGAGAAGGCCGCCTGCCCGGCGTCGTCGACGATCTCGAGGTCGTGCGGTCGAATGTACGCGGTCCCGGTCGCGCCGACCGCCGCAGGATACTCGGGCGCTGCGATCCGCGCGCGTCCGATCGTCGCGAAGCCGTGATCGACGCGGCTTTCCACGCGGTTGGCGTGGCCGAGGAAGCCGTAGACGAAGGGCGTCGCCGGATGGTCGTAGACCTCGTCGGGCACGCCGATCTGCTCAATCCGGCCGTGGTCGAACAGCACGACGCGGTCCGACACCTCGAGCGCTTCCTCCTGGTCGTGCGTCACGAACACGCTCGTCAGCTGGATCTCGTCGTGCAGGCGCCGCAGCCAGCGGCGCAGGTCCTTGCGGACCTTCGCATCGAGCGCGCCGAAGGGTTCGTCGAGCAGCAGCACCTTCGGCTCGATCGCGAGCGCGCGCGCGAGTGCGATGCGCTGGCGCTGACCGCCGGAGAGCTGGTGCGGATAGCGGTCGCCGAGCCAGTCGAGCTGCACGAGGTTCAGGAGGCCGTGGACCTTCTCGCGGATCGCGGCCTCGCTCGGCCGTTGCTTCTTCGGCTTCACGCGCAGTCCGAACGCGACGTTCTCGAAGACCGTCATGTGGCGGAACAACGCGTAGTGCTGGAACACGAAGCCGACTTCGCGCTCGCCCACGTCCTTGTCGGTCGCGTCCTCGGAGTCGAAATAGATGCGCCCTTCGTCCGGCACCTCGAGGCCCGCGATCACGCGGAGCAGCGTCGTCTTGCCCGAGCCCGACGGTCCCAGGAGGGCGACGAGTTCGCCCGGCTCGATCGTGAGGTTGACGCGGTCGAGGGCGACGAAGTCGTTGAAGCGCTTGGAGACGTTCTCGATCTTGATGCTCATGGGATGTCCTTCACCGCGCGGCTTTCAGGAAGCGACGTTCGACCACGGTCTTGATGACGAGCGTGACGAGCGCGAGGAACGCGAGCAGCGACGCACAGGCGAACGCGGCCGCGAAGTTGTATTCGTTGTAGAGGATCTCGACGTGCAGCGGCAGCGTGTTCGTCGTGCCGCGGATGTGGCCCGAGACGACGGACACGGCACCGAACTCGCCCATCGCCCGCGCATTGCAGAGGATCACCCCGTAGAGGATGCCCCACTTGACATTCGGTAGCGTGACGCGCCAGAACGTCTGCCAGCCCGACGCGCCGAGTGCGACGGCGGCCTCTTCCTCGTCGCGCCCCTGCGCCTGCATCAGCGGGATCAGCTCGCGCGCGACGAAGGGGAAGGTGACGAAGATCGTCGCGAGCACGATGCCGGGCACCGCGAAGATGATCTTGATGTCGTGCGCCTGCAGCCACGGGCCGAACCAGCCCTGCAAGCCGAACATCAGGACATAGACGAGGCCGGAGACGACCGGCGACACCGAGAACGGCAGGTCGATCAGCGTGATCAGGATCGCCTTGCCCTTGAAGTCGAACTTCGCGATCGCCCACGCCGCGGAGACGCCGAACACGAGATTCGCCGGCACGGCGATCGCCGCGGCCGTGAACGTCAGGCGGATCGCCGACAACGCGTCGGGCTCGGAGATCGACGCGAAGTAATGCGCGATGCCTTTGCGAAACGCTTCGACGAAGACGGCGGCGAGCGGGACGAACAGCGCGATCGTCACGTAGGCGAGTGCGACCGTCGTCAACGCGATCGGCATCCAGCGGCTGCGCGACGGCGGCCGGCCGATCGGCCGCGCGACCCGGCGCGGCGCGGCCTCCGGCAACGGCTTGTCGAGCACGGCAGCCATCAGACGTTGCGCTCCTGCGCGTTGCGCCGGCGCATCCAGCCTTGCAGCAGGTTGATCGCCAGCAGCATCACGAACGATGCCAGCAGCATCACGACCGCGAGCGCGGTCGCGCCCGGATAGTCGTACTGCTCCAGCTTGCTGATGATCACGAGCGGCGCGATCTCGGAGACCATCGGCATGTTGCCGGCGATGAAGACGACGGACCCGTACTCGCCGACCGCACGCGCGAACGCGAGCGTGAAGCCGGTGAGCAGCGCCGGCATCAGCGTGGGCAGCACGATGCGCATGAAGACCTGGAAAGGACGCGCACCGAGCAGGCGCGCCGCCTCCTCGAGCTCCTTCTCCATGTCTTCGAGCACCGGCTGCACGGTGCGGACGACGAACGGCAGGCCGATGAAGATCAGCGCGACGAGAACGCCGAGCGGAGTGAACGCGACCTTGATGCCGAGAGCCGCCAACGGGGCGCCGAGCCAGCCGTTCGGCGCATAGACGGCGGTCAGCGCGATGCCGGCGACGGCGGTCGGCAACGCGAACGGCAGGTCGACGAGCGCGTCGACGATGCGTCGACCCGGAAACGGATTGCGCACGAGCACCCACGCGACGAGGAGGCCGAAGACCGCGTTGACGAGCGCCGCGATGAACGCCGCGCCGAACGACAGCCGCAACGACGCCAGCACCCGCGGCGCGGTCACCGTCATCCAGAACTGCTCCCACGTCATCGACAGCGTCTTCGCGAACGCGGCCGACAAGGGGATGAGGACGATCAGCGCGAGATAGAACAGCGTCGTTCCGAGCGTGAGGCGGAAGCCGGGCAGGACGCTGGGGCGGCGCAGGGTCAGCATCTGATCATGTCACCCCGGCGAAGGCCGGGGCCCAATTTGTAGGCATGCATTGCTTGGGTCCCGGCCTTCGCCGGGATGACAGCGAACGACGCTGGGTTCCCGCCTTCGCGGGAACGACGAAGGAACTCATCGCTTCCCGATGGCGACCATGATCTTGTCGAACTCGCCACCGTCGTTGAAGTGCTTCGCCTGCGCCTCCCTCCAGCTGCCGAACATCTCGTCGACGGTGAACAACTGGATCGGCTTGAACGTCGATGCGTGCCGGTCGGCGACCGCCTTGGAGCGCACGCGCAGATAGTGCTTCGCCGCGATCTCCTGCGCTTCGTCGGTGTACAGGAATTCGAGGTACGCGGTCGCGGCGGCTCGCGTGCCCTTCTTGTCGACGACCCGATCGATGATCGCGACCGGATTCTCGGCGAGCACGCTGACGGATGGATACACCGGATCGACCTTGCCGACACCGAACTCGCGATCGATCTGCACGACTTCGCTCTCGAACGTCACGAGGACGTCGCCGATGCCGCGCTGGAGGAAGGTCGTCGTCGCGCCGCGCCCGCCGGTGTCGAGCACCGGCACGTTCTTGAAGACGCTGCCGACGAAGGCCGACGCGTCGGCGTCGCTCATCCCCTTCTTCTTCGCATAGCCCCACGCGCCCATGTAGCTGTAGCGCCCGTTGCCGCCGGTCTTCGGATTGACGATCACGACCTGGACGCCCGCCTTCGCGAGATCGGGCCAGTCCTTGATGCCCTTCGGGTTCCCCTTTCGCACGAGGAACAGCATCGTCGAATACGTCGGAGACGCGCCGTTCGGAAACTTCTTCGACCAGTCGGCGGCGACGAGACCGCGCGACGCGAGGAAGTCGACGTCGTTCGCCGAGTTCATCGTGACGACGTCGGCCTCCAGCCCGTCCGCGACCGAGCGCGCCTGCTTGCTCGAACCGTCGTGCGACTGGTTGACCGCGATGTCCTGGCCGCTCTTCTGCTTCCACGACTTGACGAACGCGGGGTTGATCTCCTTGTAGAACTCGCGCGCGACGTCGTAGGACGCGTTGAGCAGCGTCTGCTGCTGGGCGAACGCGCTCGGCGCGAACAAGGCCGCGACGACGGTGACGACGGAAGCGAAGGTACGGATCACGGGTTCTCCTCGGCGGTTCGAGCCGACGATTCTATTTCGAGCCGGGCTGATAGATCTGGTCGAACACGCCGCCGTCCGCGAAGTGCGTCTTCTGCGCCTTCGTCCAGCCCCCGAACGTATCGTCGATCGTGAACAGGCTCAGCTTCGGGAACTGCGACGCGTGCTTCGCCGCGACCGCCGGCGACCGCGGACGATAGAAGTTGCGCGCCGCGATCTCCTGGCCCTCGTCGCTGTACAGATACTGCAGATAGGCCTCCGCCACCTTGCGCGTGCCGCGCTTGTCGACCACCTTGTCGACGACCGCGACCGGCGGCTCGGCGAGGATGCTCGACGGCGGATAGACGATGTCGAACTTGTCGGGCCCGAACTCCTGTTTCGCGAGATCCGCTTCGTTCTCCCACGACAACAGCACGTCGCCCACGCCGCGCTCCGCGAAGGTCACCGTGGCGCCGCGGGCACCGGAGTCCAGCACCGGCACGGCCTTGTAGACGCGCGTGATGAAGTCGCGCGCCTTCGCGTCGTCGCCGTTGTTCTTCTTGAGCGCGTAGCCATAGGCCGCGAGGTACGCCCAGCGCGCGCCGCCCGACGTCTTCGGATTCGCCACGATCAGGGAGTTGCCGGGCTTGACGAGATCGTCCCAGTCCTTGATGCCCTTCGGATTGCCCTTGCGAACGAGGAAGATGATCGTCGACGTATAGGGCGTGCTGGCGTTCGGAAGACGCTTCGACCAGTCGGCCGTCAGCAGGCCCTTCTCCGCGATCGCGTCGATGTCGTAGGCGAGCGCCAGCGTGACGACATCGGCGTCGAGGCCGTCGATCACCGAGCGTGCCTGCTTGCCCGAACCACCGTGCGATTGCTTGACCGTCACCGTGTCGCCCGTCTTCGCCTTCCAGTAAGCGGCGAACGACTTGTTGAAGTCCTGGTAGAGCTCGCGCGTGGGATCGTAGGAGACGTTGAGCAGGCTCACGTCGGCCGCGGGCGCGGCGAACGACGCCGTGGCGAGCGCGAGCGCGCCGAGCACGTGCAGGACAAGCGACCGCGAGGTCGCGCGCAGATTCTTGGTGTTCATGAAGACCTTCGAAGGAAATGAGGAGGTCGAAGCCGACGATTCGCGGCGGACCGATCGAAACGGGAAATCGCGACGCCTGTCGCCGTCGTCACGCGGCCCGACATCGCTCCTGCAGGATCGCCTCGGCGGCGAGCTCGATCGCATCGGCCTCGCGCATCACCTCGCCGATGATCAGCGTCGCCGGACCGTCGCGACGCGCGAGGCCGTGCGCCGCCAGATGCGCGAGCGTGGTCCGCTCGGCCGTCGCCTGCGGCAACGACGCGTTCTCGACGATCGCGACCGGCGTCGCGGCCGGCTTGCCGCCGTCGATCAGCCCGCGCGCGATGCGGCCGGCCTCCCGGGACGCCATGTAGAGCACCGCCGTGTCGGCCGCGAGCGTCGCGAGGAGCCATTGATCCGCGGTCGACGGATCGGCATCGCTCGCGAGACTCGGCGTGACGAAGACGACGCTGCGACTCGCGGCGTGCGAGGCGTCCGCACGGCGCGTCAGCGACGTCGCGACCTCGGCGCTCGCGGCGAACGCCGCGCTCACCCCGGGCACGATCTCGAAGGGAATGCCGGCGGCGCGCAACGCGTCGATCTCTTCCTGCGCGCGCCCGAACAACAGCGGGTCGCCGCCCTTGAGCCGCACGACGACCGCATGACGTCGCGCCGCGTCGACGAGCCGCTTGTTGATGAAGGCCTGCGCCGACGACAGCTTCCCGCAACGCTTGCCGACGGGGACGAGTCGCGCCCGCGTCGCGAGCGCAAGCGTGTCCGGATGCACGAGCGCATCGTGAAAGACGATGTCCGCGGCCGCGAGCAGACGTGCGGCGCGCAGCGTGAGCAGGTCCGGCGCACCCGGCCCGGCGCCGACGAGATGGACGGTCCCGATCATGACGCCTCGTGCACGCCGACGATCATGCCGGCGGCGACCGTGTGATTCGTCACCTCGTCGATCACGATGAAGGCGCCGGTGGCGCGGTTGTCCGCGTAGTCGTCGGCGAGCAGCGCATCGCGCGTGCGCAGCCGCACCCGCCCGATCTCGTTCATCGCGAGCGTGGCCCCCTCTGCCTCGCGCGAGGACAGGGTCGTCACATCGAGCTTGCTGACGACGCCGTCGACGATCGCCTTCGTCGTGCGCGTCGTGTGCTTGATCAGGTAGCGGCCCCGCGTCGACAAGGGCGTGTTGTCCATCCAGCACAGCATCGCCTCGAACTGCTTCACGGCAGCGGCCGGCGCCGACGCACGCGCGATCAGGTCGCCGCGGGAGATGTCGATCTCGTCGGCGAGCAACAACGTGACCGACTCTGGCGCACTCGCCTGTCGCAGCGAGCCGTCGAGGGTCACGATCGACGTCAGGGTCGTCTCCCGCCCGCCCGGCTGCACGACGACGCGATCGCCGACCTCGATCGAGCCCGACTCGATGCGACCCATGTAGCCGCGCACGTACGCACCGTCGATGCCGGGACGACTGACGAGCTGGACCGGGAAGCGGAACGGCTGGTTCACGGGCGCCGACACGTCGACGGCCTCGAGGTGCGCGAGCAGCGTCGGTCCGCGGTACCAGTCGAGACGCGAGCCGCGCTCGACGACCATGTCGCCCTTTAATGCGGACAACGGGATCGTGACGACGTCCTTCAAGCCGAGGCGGGCCGCGATGTCGTCGATCTCTCGCCGCAATTCCACGAAGCGATCCTCGCGATAGTCGACGAGGTCCATCTTGTTGACCGCGAAGACCACGTGCCGGATGCCGAGCAGGCTCGCGATCGCCGCGTGGCGGCGCGACTGCGGCAACACGCCCTTCTTCGCGTCGACGAGGACGATGGTGAGGTCGGCCGTCGAGGCGCCGGTGACCATGTTGCGCGTGTACTGCTCGTGGCCGGGCGTGTCCGCGATGATGAACTTGCGTTCGGGCGTGGCGAAGTAGCGATACGCCACGTCGATCGTGATGCCTTGTTCGCGCTCGGCGACGAGGCCGTCGGTCAGCAACGCGAGGTCGACGGCGACGCCGTCGTCCATCACCGCATCGACGTTGCCGCCGACGCCGCCGCGACGCGCGGTCGTCCGCACGAGGCTGTTGTACTGATCCTCGAAGATCGACTTCGCGTCGTAGAGCAGCCGACCGATCAGCGTGCTCTTGCCGTCGTCGACGCTGCCGGCGGTGGAGAAGCGGAGCAGATTCATGAATTGATCGTTTCGGTTGTCATCCCGGCGAAGGCCGGGACCCAATCCCGGCAGCAGGAAATTAGGCCCCGACTTTCGCCGGGGTGACGAAGGCGAAGGCCATCAGAAATACCCTTCCCGCTTGCGCAACTCCATCGCCGCGTCCGACGTCTGGTCGTCCATCCGCGTGGCGCCCCGTTCCGTGATCCGCGTCGCCGCCGTCTCGGCGAGGATCGCTTCGACGCTCGTCGCGGTGGACTCGACCGGCGCCGTGCACGTCATGTCGCCGACCGTGCGAAAACGCACGCTCTTGTCGACGACGACCTCGTTGGCACGCGGCTGCATCAGCGGCGACACCGGCATCCAGGACCCGGTCCGGGCGAAGACCGGGCGCACGTGCGCGTAGTAGATCGACGGGACCGCGAGCCGCTCGCGGGCGATGTACTGCCACACGTCGAGCTCGGTCCAGTTCGAGATCGGGAAGACGCGCATGTGCTCGCCCTTCTGGACGCGCGTGTTGTACAGGCTCCAGAGTTCGGGCCGCTGATTCTTCGGATCCCATTGGCCGAACGCGTCGCGGAACGAGAAGATGCGTTCCTTCGCGCGGGCCTTCTCCTCGTCGCGACGGGCGCCGCCGAAGCACGCGTCGAAGCCGAACTCCTCGATCGCGTCGAGCAGCGTCACGCTCTGATGCGGGTTGCGGAGTTCGTCGGGCGACTTCAGCCGGATGCGTCCTGCGGCGATCGAGTCGTCGAGCGTGCGCACGATCAGCCGCTCCCCGAGCTCTTCGGCGCGGGCGTCCCGGAACGCGACGACCTCGGGAAAGTTGTGGCCGGTGTCGATGTGCATCAGGGGGAACGGGAAGCGCCCGGGCCGGAACGCCTTCTCGGCCAGACGCAGCATCACGATCGAGTCCTTCCCACCCGAGAACAAGAGCACGGGATTCGTGCACTCGGCCGCGACTTCGCGCATGACGTGGATGGCTTCGGACTCGAGGCGATCGAGGTGCGCGTCCTCGAGACGGGCCGGTGCGTCCGCGTCACGGGCCGTCGCGAGGATCGTGTCTTCTTCGAATGCGGTCGTCATGTCGCTCACGCCGGGACGAGTTCGGATTTCACGTGCAGGCCGCACTCCTTCGCGTCGGCCTGCTCCCACCACCAGCGACCCGCACGCACGTCTTCGCCCGGCCGGACCGCGCGCGTGCAAGGGGCGCACCCGATGCTCGGGTAGCCGCGCGCATGAAGCGCGTTGACCGGCACGTCGCGCGCGCTCAGGTAGTCCCAGACGTCGGTCTCGGACCAGTCGGCGAGCGGGCTCACCTTGACGAGGCCGTGCTCGTCGTCGCGCGCCTCGATCGCGAGATCGCTGCGCGACGCGGCCTGCGCGCGCCGCAGTCCGGTGATCCAGGCGCCACGGCCCTGCAAGGCCCGCTCGAGGGGTTCGACCTTGCGGATGTGGCAGCAGGACTTGCGTTCCGCGACGCTGTCGTAGAACGCGTTGATGCCGTGCACGCGGACGAATTGTTCGACCGCCGGCGCCGCGGGAAAGTAGGGCTCGACCTTGCGACGATAGCGCGCGACCGCGGCCTGCCAGACCTGATACGTCTCGTCGGGCAGCCGGCCCGTGTCGAGCGTCGCCACGGCGATCGTCTTCAGCGCCGGCGTCAACGCGTCGTCGGTGCCGGCGATCAGGTCGAACACGACCATGTCCTCCGCGCCGAAGCTGGTCGTGAAGAGCGCGGGCGCCGCGTCGCGCGCCACGCGCGCGAGCAGGCCGCGCGCCGCGTCCGTCTTCGCGACGAGTGCCGGCGACAACGGGTTCATCGCGCCTCCGCGGCGGGCGCCGCCACGCCGACCGTGCCGCGCCGCTTGAACCACGGCACCGGACGGTCGACCGAGGTCTGGTAGCCGTCGCTGAAATCGCGGTACGCGTTCAACGCGTCCTCGATCAACGCCTCGTGTCGGAGTGCGAACGCATCGAAGCCGCAGCGGAGCATGTAGAACATCTGATCGCGCAACACGTCGCCGACGGCACGGATCGAGCCGCGATATCCGTGACGTTCGCGCAGCAGGCGGGCGATCGAATAACCGCGGCCGTCGGTGAATTTCGGAAAGTCGATCGCCACGACCGCGAAGCGGGAGAGATCGTCGGCGATGTCGGCGGGATCGTCGGTGCCGAACAGCAGGATGCCGAGCGGCGTCGAGCCGGCGAGCAGCGCGGCCCGCTGCAGCCCGAAGACCGCGCGCGACACGATGATGGGCTGGTCGTCGGCGACGGCCGCCAGCGAGTCCTCGTCGACGATCGTGACGAAGCGGTCCTCGACGATGCGACCGCCTTCGCCGATCGCGCCCTCAATCAGCAGCGACATGATCGCGCTCCCGATAGACGTTGGTCTTGAACGGCTCGATGCCGACGCGATGCACGGTGTCGACGAAGCGCTCGTCGTCGTGGCGCTCGGCCACATAGGTCTCGAGCAGACGGTCGATCACGTCGGGCATCTCGGCGCGCGCGAACGAACGACCGATGACCTTCCCGATCGTCGCGTCCCGCCCCTGTGCGCCGCCGATCGTGACCTGGTACCACTCCTCGCCGTTCTTGTCGACGCCGAGCACGCCGATGTGGCCGACGTGGTGATGGCCGCACGCGTTGATGCAGCCGGAGATGTTCAGGTCGAGTTCGCCGATGTCGTGCAGGTAGTCCTGGAACTCGACGCGTTCCTCGATGCGACGCTGGATGGCCTCCGCGACCGGAATCGACTTCGCGTTCGCGAGCGAGCAGAAGTCGCCGCCCGGGCAGCACACGATGTCGGTCAGGAGGCCGACGTTCGGCGTTGCGCAGCCGATCTCGCGGGCGCGCTCCCACACGGCATGGAGTTCGTCCTCCTTCACGTCCGCGAGCACGAGATTCTGTTCGTGGGTGACGCGCACCTCGCCGAAGCTGTAGCGCTCCGCGAGGTCCGCGATCGCATCCATCTGGTCCGCCGTCGCATCCCCCGGCGCGACGCCGGTCTTCTTCAGCGACAACGTGACCGCGCGATAACCGGGCACCTTGTGGAGGAAGGTGTTGCGACGGACCCAGCTCGCGAAGGGCTTGCTGTCGGCGATCTGTCCGCGCAACGCGTGGCCGTTCGGCGTCAGGGTCTCGTACCGGGGCGGCGCGAAGAACGCCTCCATGCGGGCGAACTCGTCGTCGGGGATCGTCGCGGGCCCACCCTTCAGATGCGCCCACTCGGCCTCGACCTGATCCGCGAACACGGCCGGGCCGAGGTCGCGAACGAGGATCTTGATGCGCGCCTTGTAGAGATTGTCGCGACGCCCGTGACGGTTGTAGACCCGCAGGATCGCGTCGAGATAGTTCAGCAGTTCGGCCCGCGGCAGCCATTCGCGGATCACGTGTCCGACGATCGGCGTGCGACCGAGGCCGCCGCCGACGAGGATTCGAAAGCCGAGCTCGCCGTGCTCGTCACGGATCGCGTCGATGCCAATGTCGTGCACCTTCGTCGCGGCACGGTCCTCCCGGGCGCCGTTGATCGCGATCTTGAACTTCCGCGGCAGGAAGGCGAACTCGGGATGGAAGGTCGACCACTGGCGCACGATCTCGCAGACCGCGCGCGGATCGACGAGCTCGTCGTGCGCGACGCCGGCGAACTGGTCGGTCGTGGTGTTGCGGACGCAGTTGCCGCTCGTCTGGATCGCATGCATCTCGACGGTCGCGAGCAACGCGAGGATGTCGGGCACCGTCTCGAGGGCGGGCCAGTTGTACTGGATGTTCTGGCGCGTGCTGAAGTGTCCGTAGCCGCGGTCGAATTCGCGCGCGATGCGCGCGAGCATGCGCAGCTGGCGCGCGTTCAGCATCCCGTACGGGATCGCGACGCGCAGCATCGGCGCCTGGCGCTGGATGTACAGGCCGTTCTGCAGTCGCACCGGGCGGAACTCGTCGTCGCTCAACGTGCCCGCGAGAAATCGCCGGGTCTGGTCGCGAAACTGCGCGACCCGCTGGTCGACCAGGGCCTGGTCGAAGGTGTCGTATCGATACATGGGTCGCGAAGTCTATGCGGCGCCGCGGGAAAGCCGAACGACATTCCGGTTCGATCGATATAACCGATCGACAGGTTCGGCCCGGGCGCGGTCAGCGCTGGAACATGAACTGGAGCATCGCGAGCTGCAACGGCGGATCGAGGCGCGCCATCGAATGGTAGAGCTTGCTCGTGATCTCGCAGCGCACGCGCGGGTCCTTCGACTGCTCGAGGTTCGCGACCGCCTCGATCTCACCGGCAGTCCAGCCGTCGAGCGTCGCGTCGCGCGCCCGCTGCGTAAGCTCGGGGGGCTGGCCCCGCTCGGTGCGCGCCGGGGCGGTGAACAGATCCCGCGTGAACCGCAGGTCCTGCTCGCGGACTTCCTTCGGAAACACCGACGAGACGTTCAACCTGCCGTCGAGGAAGCTCGAACAGGCCTCGGGTCCGAGCGCCTGCGCGGCGTCGAGTTCCGACACCATCAGGTGGAGGAAGGCCTGCAGGACCGGATCCGGCGCGTCGCGGAGCGCGGCCGGCATCAGCGCCGACAGCACCGCGCGCGACGCCGCGAGGACTTCGGTCGTCGACTTCCCCGAGGCCTTCGCCGAGCGCATCGCCGCCAGCGCGCGCTCGGTCGTGCCGGGAAAGCGGATCTCGACCGCGCGCCAGGTCTCGTCGGACGCGAGGAAAGCCGGGAGTCGATCGTCGTCGACCATGTCCGACAGACGCGCCGTCTCCCCGCCCATCGAGACGCGATTGATCACGTGGTTCGCGATCAGCTCCGCCGGCTCCGGGTACCACATGTCCTTGGACGACGTCGCGGTGACGTGCGCGATGAAGGCCTCGCTCATGCCTTTCGCCCGATACGCCAGGATCATCGGGTCGTCCATCGAGCTCGCGTCGTCGCCCGCGAAGCTCGAACGATGGAAACCGATCCGCGCGTTCGGCGTCGCGCCGCGATCCTGGCCTGCCATCAGGACGATCGTGCAGGCGCTCACGCACAGGCCTTCGACATAGGTGTCCAGGTGACGGGACGTGATGAGCTTCGCGATCTGACGCGCCTCGAGCACGCGGCCCCCGATCGAGTCGAGCTCCAGCACGCGGATGCCGGGCGCGGCCGCGACCGCCTTCTTGACGAGCGCCGCCGATCCTTCGCCGAGACTGCCGCTCAACAGCATCGACTTCTGATCGGACGCGACCTTGATGATGACGGGCGCGAGGCTGTCGTGGCCGGTTGCGAGTTGCGCGAACTCGACGCCTTGCGCGACGAAGCCGGGCGAGGCGGCCGTGAGCAGCAGGCGGATGGTGTTGAGCACGACGACGAGACGCGCGGCGCCGGCCCAGAAGGGCTTGCCGCCGCGCGCGACGTGGTGTCCGGCCGAGCGCCAGATGCCGACGATGCCCCAGACGGTGATCGCGATCGAGACGACGATCGTCGCGAGACCCAGCGTCCCGAGCAGCCTCAGGTTCTCGACGACGCCGCTCAGACCGGATGCGGTCCACAGCATGAGCGCCACGAGGACGTTGCCGAGCACGAGCCCGTTGAGCCAGTACGAGACGCCGAGCGAGAGCTCGCCCCGCCAGTGGCGGGCGAAGTAGTTCCCCGTGGACGGCGCGGCCTCGACCGCGCTCGCGTCGGCGAGGCCCGGACCGGGCGACGGCGCATCGTCCGGCCGCAGCGACGAGAAGACGCGGATGAAGCCGCCGACGACGGCGCACGCGACGGCGAGCAGCGCGGCGGTCGTACGGTCCTGGCCGGTCGCGGCGGCGATCACGAGCAGTCCGGCCATGCCGAAGAACACGAACGAGACGACACGGGCGAACGAACGCACGAATTGCTTCCCTGGAATGCGGCGCGCCGGCCGCCGCGCGACTGTGCCCGCTCGACCGACGGCAGGCAACCGACAAGGCCCCTCGCCGCCGCGCGGCGTGGCGCCCACGCGTCAGTCCGCCTCGTCTCCCTGGAAACCCGCGGCGCGATAGGTGAGGACCAGCGTGTCGCGCACGCCGTTCGCGTCGTCGGGATCGAGCGGCTGGATCGGCGTCGTCTCGTGGATCACGCGCGCGTCGTCGAGCAGTAACAGCGTCCACGGGTCGGTCATCGTGAAGCGTCGGCCGTCGGGTCCGGCCGCGTCGAAGACACGGGTCTCACCGCCCTTCACGCCGCGCCGCTGCACGAGCAGGACCGCGACGAAGTCGACCCCGTCGCGATGCGCGCCTTCCGGCGTGGGCCGGCCGATGCCCGCCTCGGTGTCGATGCGGAACTGATGGGCCTCGACGTACCAGCGCGACACGCCGCGGACGGACGAGCACACGGCGCCGATGCCGGCCACGAGCCGCTGCCATGCGGGCGCACGCGCGACCGCATCGGACATCGGCTCGAACCAGCGATGCATGCCGCCGTGCAGCGCGTTGTATTCGACCGGCTGCCAGTGCGCGCGATGCGCCACGCGCTCGACGGCACCGTCCTCGTCGATGAAACACGCGTGGCGACGGCGCCGATAACGACCGCCGTCCTTCAGGTAGGCATCGGGCACGAGATCGTCCCAGCTCGCGCGCAAGGGCTCGAGCGCGGTGAGCGCGGTCCCGGCGATGCGCGCCGTCGCCGCGGCGTCGAGCACCAGGTAGCCGCGCGAGCGCAGCAGCGGAACCGTTTCGTCGGCCGCGTCGAAGGGTGGACGAAACGTCGGCGCGGCCGCCGGCCGGTCCGCCTCAGACATACCGCGGGATGTGGCCGACCTGAGGCGTCGTGTCGTCCCCGAGATCGATGAAGACTTCGTCGATGTAGCAGTAGCCCCAGCCTTCGGGCGGGTCGTAGCCCTCGATGATCGGATGGCCGGTCGCGCGGTAATGCTTCGTCGCGTGCTTGCCCGGTGACTGGTCGCAGCAGCCCACGTGCCCGCAGAGACGACAGACGCGCAGATGCACCCAGGGACTGCCGGTCTTCAGGCACTCCTCGCAGCCCCGCGCACTCGGCACGACCGTCTTGATCTGATCGCCGTGCGTACAGCTTCGCTCCTCCGCCATCTCACGCCACTCCCGGATTGAGAAACCCATGGACCGCCTGGACCACCACCGATCCTTCGCCGACGCCCGACGCCACCCGCTTGACCGAACCCGAGCGCACGTCACCGACCGCGAAGATACCGGGCTTCGTCGTCGCGAAGGGGGACGCGAGCGCCTGCCCCGACTCGTCCCTGCCGGTGACGATGAAGCCCTTCGCGTCGAGCGTGAGACAGCCCCCGAGCCATTCGGTGTTCGGCTCCGCGCCGATCATCACGAACAGGTTCGCGACCGGACGCGTCGTGACGGCGCCGGTCTGTCGATCGGTCCACCCGACTTCGCGCAGGAACGTGTCGCCCGCGAGCGTGGTGATCTCGGAATACGGATAGACCGTGATGCGCGGCGACTGGTCGATGCGTCGCACGAGATAGTCCGACATCGTCGCCGCGAGCCCCGCGCCGCGGACGATGACGTGCACGTGGCGCACGGTGCGCGACAGGAAGACCGCCGCCTGTCCCGCCGAATTGCCACCTCCGACGACCGCGACGTCCTCGCCTGCACACAACTGCGCTTCCATCGCGGTCGCCGCGTAATGGATGCCCTGGCCCTCGTACTTCGCGTAGTTCGCGACGTCGAGCTTGCGATAGCGCGCGCCGGTCGCGACGACGACGGCGCAGGCCTTCACCGTCGCGTTGCCGCCGAGCTCGATGCGATAGGGATGCTGCGAACAATCGAGGTTCGTGACCTCGCGTGCGATCGCGAGACGCGCGCCGAACTTCTGCGCCTGGCTCTGCGCGCGGCCGGCGAGCGCCTGTCCCGAGATGCCAGTCGGAAAGCCGAGATAGTTCTCGATCTTCGACGACGTCCCGGCCTGCCCGCCCGGTGCGGTGCTCTCGAGCACGATCGTCGACAAGCCTTCGGACGCGGCATAGACCGCGGCCGCGAGACCCGCCGGCCCCGCGCCGACGACGGCGACGTCGTACAACTTCGCCGGATCGAGCGCCTCGGTGATGCCGAGCGCGTCCGCGAGTTCGACGTTGCTCGGATTGCGCAGCACGACGTGTCCCGGCAGCACCAGGATCGGCAGTTGATCGACCGTCAGCTCGAAGCATGCGAGAAAGCCGCCGGCGTCCGCGTCGTGTTCCGTGTCGATCAGGTGGTGCGGATAGCCGTTGCGCGTCATGAAACGTTGCAGCCTCAACGTGTCGCCGCTGTGTCCCGGGCCGATCAGCTCGACGCCGCCCTGCTCGTGCCGGATGAAGCCGACGCGCCGCAGGATGAACGCCCGCATGACGATCTCGCCGATGTCGGGTTCGCCCGAGATGAGCTTTCGGAAGTCGGCGTTCTTGACGCGGATCACGCGGCTCGGGCCCGCACACCGACCGCTGACGAGGATCTGCCGGTCGTTGAACGTGTTCATCTCGCCGGTGAAGTTGCGTTCGCGGTGGACGATAAGCACGTTCGTCACCCCGCGCGCATCGACTTCGAAGACCTCGATCGCACCCTCGACGACGACGAAGAAATCGACGCCGCGCTGCCCGCGCTCGTAGACGATCGCGCCGTCGTCGAAGCGCTCCTCGGTTCCGTAGCGCGCAATCCGGGACACCTGCTCCTCCGTCAGGGTCGGAAACGTCTGGCTGAGCCGGGCATACGGATCGGCGGGATCGAGTTCCGCATCGGCGGGCGCGGTGTTCGAGTCGACGGTCATCGGTGGGTCGGGCGGACGGTGCGGAAACCGCGAGGGTAGCGCGACTGACGACGTCGATGGACTCGCGTGCCGGGAGGTGATACCAAAGAGCGGCGCGCGCCTGCCCCTTGCGGCCGATTTCAGGCTCGATCCTCGCCAGGCCTGCTGGCCTGCGCGCTAAGCGCGCAGGCCCTTCGCTCAGGTCGGCGACCGCCCCGCCGCCTCGAGGATCAACGCCGCCACTTCGCGCGGCCGGCTGATCAGGGACAGATGGCTCGCCTCGAGTTCGATGGTCTTCGCCTTCATGCGCGCCGCCATGAAGCGCTCGAGGTCGGGATTGATCGTCCGGTCCTGCGTCGACACGGCGTAGTAGCTCGGCTTGCTGCGCCATGCGGCCACGGTGGTCCGTGCGTTGAACAAGGTGTCGGAGATCCGGCCCTGCACGGCATAGAGCACGCGGGCCTTCGCGGGATCGACGTCGCCGGCGAAGTCGCGCAGGAAAGCCGCTTCGTTGAGCTGCGCGAAGCCGTTCGCCTTGACGAGGCCCGCACTGGCCGGCGGCGTCGGGTACTTCATCGCGAGCGCGGTGTAGTCCTCGCCGGCATCGGGTGCGCGCGCGGCGATGTAGACCAGCGACGAGACGATCGGGTCGACCCCCGCTTCGGTGATGACCATGCCCGCATACGAGTGACCCACGAGCACGGTCGGGCCGTCCTGCAGCGCGAGGATGCGGCGCGTCGCGGCCACGTCGTCGGCGAAGGACATCAGCGGATTCTGGACGGCCATCGCGTTCAGGCCGGCCTGCTGCAGCAAGGGAATCACGTCGGCCCAGCAGGAGCCGTCGGCATAGGCGCCGTGGACCAGCACGACGTTGCGCGCGGGGGCCGGACGGGAAGCCGGGGTCTGCGCGAACGACAGTCCACCCATCATCGAGAGGGCAGCGCCGGCGACCAGCGTGGTGTTGAAGGTGCGTCGATCCATGATGATCTCCAAGAGGTTGTGAACGATGTATTGCAGATGTGATGCGTCAGACGGGAAGGTTCTGCTCGAGCATTTGCCAGACGTCGCGTCCCTTGCCTTGCAGGATCGCTTTCGCGGAATACAACGCCATGCCCATCGCGGCCTTCGGTTCGATGAACGGCGGGGTCACGAGCTCCATCGGCGCGACTTTCACCTGCAGTAGAGCGGGCCCGGGTTCGGCCAGCCAGGCCGCGACCGCCTCCTCGACGTCCGCGCCGTCCGTGACGAGCCGCCCCCACAGCCCTGCGGCCTCGGCGATGCGGCCGAAATCGGGATTGAGCAGATCCGTGTAGACCGGCACCAGGCCTTCGGCCTTCTGTTCGATGTTGATGAAGCCCAGGGCTCCGTTGTCGAACACGCAGATCTTGATCGGCAGCTTTTCCTGGACGGCCGTGAGCAGGTCGCCCATCAGCATCGCGAAGCCGCCGTCGCCGGACAGCGAGATAACCTGGCGTCCCGGTTGGCACTTCTGCAGGCCGAGCGCCGACGGCATGCCGGCGGCCATCGTGCCATGCAGAAGACTCGCGAACGTGCGTCGCGTTCCGTACGTGTCGACGTGCCGGAGCATCCACACCGTCGGCGTCCCGTCGTCCGCGACGAAGAGCGCGTCCTTCGCCGCCTGCCGATTGATGACGCGGGTCAGGTAATGGCCCGAGATGGGACCGCTCCCCGGCTGCGCATAGGTCGACTCGAAGCGCGCGATCTCCTTGCGGTGGCGAGCCTGGTATTCACTGAGGAAGCGGTCGTCGTCGTGCTGTTGCAGGCGCGGCAACAAGGCCTCGAGCGTCGGCCGGATGTCGCCGACCGCGCCGAACGTGACCGGGTGCCGGCGACCGAGATGCGTCGGGTCCGCGTCGATCTGGATGATCGTCGCGTCCTTCGGATAGAACTGGCTCCACACGAAGTCCGCGCCGAGCAGCAGCAGCACGTCGCAATCGAGCAGCGCGTGATAGCCGGCGGGCCCGCCGAGGATGCCCGTCATCCCGACGTCGTAGGGGTTGTCGTGTTCGATGAAGTCCTTGCCGCGCGACGTGTGCACCGTCGGCGCCCGCAGGCGCGCGGCGGTCGCGACGACTTCGTCGTGCGCTCCCTCGCAACCCGCGCCGGCATAGATCGCGATCGAGCGGCTCGCGTTGAGCAGTTCCGCGATGCGGTCGAGTTCGACGTCGTTCGGGCGGGTCAGCGGGCGGCTGACGTGAACCGCGTACGGCGTGTCGTCGTGAACCATCTCCTCCGCGATGTCGGCCGGCACGATCAGGACCGCGACGCCGCGTCTGGCGAGCGCGGCCTGGCAGGCCGCGACCGCCTTACGCTTCGCCTGGTCCGCCGTGAGGACCATTTCGCAGAAGACGCTGCAGCCGCGGAAGACTTCGGTGAAGTCGACTTCCTGGATCGAGTCGAAGCCGATGTCGCGTCGGACGATCTGGCTCGCCAGCAGCACGACGGGCGCGCGGTTGCGATTCGCCTCGTAGAGGCCGTTGATGAAGTGCAGGCCGCCGGGTCCGCAGCTGCCGGCACAGGCCGTCAGGCGACCGGTCAGCGACGCCTCCGCGGCGGCCGCGAACGCGCCGGCCTCTTCGTGCCGCATGTGCACCCATTCGATCTCGCTTCGCGCGATGGAATGGGCGGTCAGGTTCATCGTGTCGCCGACGATCCCGTAGCAGCGTTTGACGCCCGCGTTCTGAAGACATTCGACGATGATGTCGGCGACTCGTTTCTTGTTCACTGGAGACCTCGCCTTGTGAAAGTCGCAATCGACGGGCCGGTCGGGCCCGGGGCATCGCATCGATGGCCCCGGGTCGTCACGGACGAAGAGCACGTGCGCTTCAGTTCGAACCGGCCGTCGCCACACGCTCGACGCGGGACTTGAGCCACTGGTCGATCTTCACGAGCGACGGGTGATCGGCGGTGTCGAAGCGGACCGTCGGGGCCGCGGCTTGCACATCGGGATAGTTGGGTTCGTCGCCCGGGGCCGGCAGCGTGCCGTTGGCGCGGGCCGCGAGCACCTGGCTGCGGACTTGTGCGCGGGTCAGCGTCGACGACGCGACCGTGTCGTCGTCGAAGGCCTCGACGTCGGCGCCGATCTCGCCGCTCAGCGCATGGCGCGCGTCCTGCGCGACCGCGGCCTGACGAACGGCGCTGCGGCTGACCGTCGACCCCTGCGTGCTGTCGACGTACGGGTAGTCGATGCCTTCGCCGGGGGTCCGGACATAGCTGGTGTCTGCGGCGAACGCGCCGGTGGTGGCGAGGGCGAGGGTCGTAGCGACGAAGATGGACTTGATGTTCATGACTGGCTCCTTGAGGACGATTCGTCAGTGGTCGTGAGCAGGTTTGCATCACGGAACGAAGCCTAGAAATCGTGCCCCCACGGGTCCGTGGCGCCCGCATTACATTTTTGCAATCCGGCCGTCAGGCGAGCGAGCGAGCCGCTGCGCATACTTCGGCCTCTGTCAAAACATCGTCGAGTACGCCATGCGCATCCTCATCGTCGAAGACGAACGAAAGACCGCCGCCTACGTGAAGAAGGGCCTCACCGAACAGGGCTACGTGGTCGACGTCGCTCACGAAGGTCTCGACGGTCTCCACCTCGCGTCGACGACCAACTACGACCTCATCCTGCTCGACGTGATGCTGCCGGGGATCGACGGATGGAAGGTGCTCGAGTCCGTGCGCCTGCAGAAGCAGACACCGGTGCTCTTCCTGTCCGCCCTCGACAAGGTCGACGACCGCGTGAAGGGACTCAAGCTCGGCGCCGACGACTATCTCGTCAAGCCGTTCGCGTTCTCCGAACTGCTCGCGCGCATCCAGAACATCCTGCGTCGCGGCCCGGTCCAGCAGACCTCGGTCCACCGTATCGCCGACCTCGAGATCGACCCGGTCCGGCATCGCGTGTCGCGCGGCGGCGCACGGATCGAACTGACGGCCAAGGAGTACGCCCTCCTCGACTACTTCGTCCGCCACACCGGCGAGATGTGTTCGCGCACGCTGATCGCGGAGAACGTGTGGGACATGAACTTCGACAGCGACACGAACGTCGTCGACGTCGCGGTCCGTCGCCTGCGCGCGAAACTCGACGACCCCTACGAGACGAAGCTGATCCACACGATCCGCGGCGTCGGCTACGTGTTCGAGGCACGGCCGACGTGAGCGGCCTGTTCGCGTTCGGGCGACGCGTCGCCAGCCGACTTCGCTGGTCGATGGCCACGCAGATCTCCGTCTCCATCGCGGCGACGGCGATGGTCCTGATCGTCGCCAGCGGTTTCGCGCTCGAACGCCTCTTTCTCGCGCAGTTGCGGATCGAGAACGAGTTGATCCTGATCACGAACCTCGATTTCGTCCGCGACGAACTCGTCGCGGACGGCTTCGACCTCGCGCGCGTCGACCGGACCGTCATCTCGCGCATCGAGGAACGGATGTACCGGCTGCGCGCCGCGTTGTACGACGAAGCGGGACGGCGGCTCGCCCGTTCGCCGTCCTATCCGTTCGACGCCCTGCCTTCAGGCCCGATCGTCGACAGCGACGCGCTGTCGCGCGACCTGATCGCCACGCCGGTGGGCGACGGCACGCACGAGCGCTACGCCCCGCTCACGCGGATCCTGTACCACGACGACCAGCGCTATCGCACGATCGTCGGTCGGGTGCGTCTGCCGCCGGCCGCCGCCGGCCACCCGGCGTCCGTGCTGGTCGCGCTGGCGGTCGAAACGACGTCGATGCCGCTGGTCCTGCGCGACCGTTTCAGTCTCGCGCTCGCGCTGTTCGCGGCGCTCGCGATCGCGTCCCTGCTGGGCACGCTCATCGCGAGACGCATCGTCGCCGGCGCGCGTCGCCTCGGCACGGCATCGAGCCGGATCGGCGCCGAGGCGCTCGGAGAGCGCCTGTCGCTCGACGAGACGCCGTCCGAGCTCGTCGAGTCGACGGTCGCCTTCAATCGCATGCTCGATCGCCTCCAGGCGTCCTTCGATCGGCTGTCCGCGTTCTCGTCCGATCTCGCGCACGACCTGCGCACGCCGATCAACAACCTGCTCGGCGAGGCGCAGGTCGCGTTGTCGCGCCCGCGCACGCCGGACGAGTACCGTGCGGTCATCGAGTCCTCGGTCGAGGAATACGAGCGGCTCTCGCGGATGATCGGCAACATGCTGTTCCTCGCGCGGGCCGACAATGCCGAAGCGGTCGTGTCGCCGATACGGATGGACGTGACCGAAGTCCTCAAGCGCGTCCTGTCGTACTTCGAGCTGATCGCGGAGGAGCGAGGCATCACGCTGGAGATGACCGTCGACGCCGACGCGACGACGCCGCGCGAGGTCTGCGCCGACGAAGACATGCTCGTGCGCGCGCTGAGCAACCTCGTGTCGAACGCATTGCGCCACGCCACGCCCGGCTCCCGCGTCGACGTGTCGGCCCGCGTCGATGCGACGTCGGGTTGCACGATCGAAGTGTCGAACGATGGCGAGCCGATCCCGCTCGCGCTGCAGTCGCGGATCTTCGAACGCTTCTATCGCGGCGATGCGGCGCGCGAAGGGTCGTCGACGAGTTCGGGCCTCGGTCTCGCGATCGTGCGGTCGATCATGGACCTGCATCACGGCACGGTCGGCGTCCGCAGCGCGCCGGGCGACCGCACGACGTTCACGTTGACGTTCCCGCCCGAGAACCGGTGCTGAGCGCTTCGGCCCGACGGGCTCGACAGCGCGCGACAGGTGTGGGAAAACCCGGTCGCGTGCTCCGCCGCCACCGATCCGAGGAGAGCTCGACGTGCTGATCTGGAAGACCTTCGTCCTCGCGTCGACCGCGCTGTTGCCGCTGATCAATCCGATCGGCTCGGCTTTGATCTTCCTCGGGCTCGTCGGCGATCGATCGGACGACGTGTATCGACGGCTCGCCGGCCAGGTCGCGATCGCGACCTTCATCTTTCTCGTCGTCGTGGAGTTCGGCGGCGCGGCGCTGCTCCGGTTCTTCGGCATCTCGTTGCCGATCGTCCAGGTCGCCGGCGGTCTCGTGATCGCAGCGACCGCGTGGGGCCTGCTGTTCGAGCCGGACGCGGACGCGCTGACGAAGGACAAGCGCGACGAGGTCGCGGGCTCGTCGTACGACGAGGGCCTGCGGCGAAAGATCTTCTATCCGTTCACGTTCCCGATCACGGCCGGCCCCGGAACGATGGTCGTGATGTTGACGATGAGCGCGCACGCGCTGGGATCCGACCTGCTCGGCGATGCGACCGTGCATGCGGGGATCGTCCTTGCCGCGCTCGCGATGAGCGTGTCCGTCTACTTCTGCTACGCGTACGCGCCCCGTCTCGTGGCGGCCGTGCCGGCGGCGACCGCCCACGGCGTGCTTCGCGTGATCTCGTTCTTCCTCCTCTGCATCGGCGTGCAGATCGTGTGGAACGGCTTGTCGAGCCTGGGCCTCAACCTTCAGATACCGGCCCGCTGAGCGGTCGTGGCGTCGCACCGGCAGCGACGTCGAGCGCACGTCCGGTCGCCGCGGTCGCCGGATTTTCACGCGACGCGCAGGCGGCGCGTCTCGATCGGCGATGCCCGGCAGTCGACGAGGACGTCGCAGATCGCCGTCGCCTGTGGCCGATGGCTGACGAGAATCAGTCCCTGCCCCGAGCGACGCAACCGCACCTGCAGGCGCTCGACGACGATCGCCTCGGTCGCGCGGTCGAGGCCCTCCGTCGGCTCGTCGAGCAACAGCCACGGTGCGTCGCGGAGATAGGTGCGCGCCAGCGCGAGCCGACGACGCTCGCCACCGGACAGGCGGATCCCGTCCGCACCGATCCACGTGTCGAGTCCGGCGGGCATGCCGCGCACGAGGTCGACGAGTGCCACGTCGTGGAGTGCCTGCCAGATCGGCCCGTCGTCGGCGAACTCGCCGGCGAGGGCGAGGTTCTCGCGGATCGAGCCGGCGATCAGCGTCGCGTCCTGCGGCAACCACGAGAAGCATCGCCTCAGGGTCGCGGGTCGCCACGCGACGAGATCGCAGCCGTCGATCGACGCGCTTCGTGGCTGTGCCGGCCTCAGGCCGATCAAGGTCTCCACCAACGTCGTCTTGCCGCAGCCGGAGGGGCCGACGAGTCCGATGCGCGAGCCGGGTAGAAACTCGATCGAACCGGCGGCCGCGAGGGTGAGACGCTGCCCCGATCGAGCGGCGTCGCGATCGGTCGTCGACGCCGGCGCGACCGGTTCCGGAAGCCAGGCACCGAGGCGCTCGGCTGCCTTCCGGCGGGTCCGCGCATGAAGCAGATGGCGGACGACCGGCCCCGCCGCGTCCAGCGTCATCGCCGCGGCCAGCGCCGCCAACGCGGCCAACGGCGCTCCGTCCGCTCGCGCGAAGACGATCGACGTGGCCGCGGCGAGCCCGGTGGCGGTCATCGACAACAGGTCGAGTCGGCTCGTCACGCGCGCCATCTCGATCCGCGCGCGCTCCAGGGCTTCACCGCTAGCGGTCAAGCGGTCCTCGGTCCAGGACTCGAGCGCATAGCACCGGAGTTCGGCTTCGGCTGCGGAGAGGAAGGCCAGCTCGTCCTTCAGCGCGACCGTTGCCGCCCGCAGGTCGACGGCCCGCGCGTCCGCCCGATGCGAGACGAGCCGTGTCCCGATCGCGAGCACGACGATCCAGGCAAGGACACCGAGCGCGCTCGCCCGGTTCGCGACGGCGACGAGACCGATCCCGACGACGACCGACACCATCGCGCCGACCACCGCCGGACCGAGAACCAGGCCTTCCTCGACGAGCTTGACGTCCCCGACGACGGCGGCGGTGCCTTCGCCCGCGGTCACCTTCAGCGCGACGGCCGGCGCCGCGGCGCACAGGCCGTCGAACAAGCGCGGGCGCAGCGTGGCGATCGCATGCAGCGCGGCCTCGTGAGCGAGGACGCGTTCGCCGTAGCGCGTCGCGGTTCGAACGATCGCGAGCAAGCGGATCGTCGCGGCGGGAAGCATGTAGTTGAAGGCCCGCGACGCGGCCACACCGGCAGCGCCCGCGCCCGCGGCGGCCGCGATGAACCATCCGGACAGGCCGAGGAGGGCCACGCCGGCGACACCGGCGGCGATGGCACAGACACGGGCGGACAGGACCGCCTTGCGACGCCGACCCGGCACGCCGACCAGGCGCGACACGACGTCGTCATTCATGGCCGGAACGCCTCGAGCGAGACGACGCGGTCGGCGATCGCGGCCAGGCGCTCGCTGTGGGTCGCGATGATCGTCGTCCGCCCCGCGCGGTGTCGAACGAGGGCGGCGATCAATGCGTCCTCCGACGCAGCGTCCAGATGCGCGGTCGGCTCGTCCAGCAGCCAGACATCGCTCGACTTCAGCAACGCGCGCGCCAGCGCGATGCGGCGGCGTTCACCGCCGGACAAGCCGCTCCCGCGCGGGTCGATCGGCGTGTCGATTCCCTCGCGTGAGCGAAGCAGCGGTCCGAGCCCGGCCTGCATGCAGACGCGCACCAGATCGTCCTCGCTGGCCGCGGGCGCGGCGAGCCGCAGATTGCCGCGAAGCGTTCCCGGGACGATCAACGGCGACTGGCCGATCCACGCGGCGCGCGACGCCATGCCGCCGTCGAGGCCGATCGGCAGCCCATCGACGCTGATCGTCCCGGCCGCCACCGGCATCAGGCCGAGCAACGCACGCAACACGCTCGTCTTGCCGCAGCCCGAGGGACCGACCAGCGCGACGACCTGTCCGGACGCGACATCGAACGAGAGATCGCGGACGAACGCGGCGGACGCATCGACGTGGCGGAGCTCGACCCGATCGAAGCGAACGAGCGGCGCCTTCGCTCTCCGATCGTCGTCGGCTTTCGCATGCGCCGCGTCGGCGGCGCGATCGCCTTCGAAGCGCGCGACGCGTTCGACGGCGGTCTCGGCCGACTGGCGATCGTGATAGGCGGCCGCGAGACGCCTGAGCGGGAGGAAGAACTCGGGTGCGAGCGCGAGAACGAAGAAGGCACGCCCCAGATCGAGTTTCTCGGGAACCGGAAACGGCAACAGGCCCAGCAGGTTGAAGCCGGCGTAGACCGCGACGATCGCGACGCTCAACGCCGCGAAGAACTCGAGCACCGCGGACGACAGGAAGGCCATGCGCAGGATCTTCATCGTGCGTGTCGCGAGATCCTCGGCGGCGTCCGCGAGGCGCCGCGTCTCGCGCCGTCGCGCATCGAAGGCGAGGATGACCGGCAACGCACGAAGACGGTCCACGAACAGGCCCGAGACGCGAGCCAGCGCCGCGAACTGTCGATGCGATTCGGTCGCCGACGCCTTGCCGACGAGCGCCATCAGCGTGACGAAGACCGGCAACGTGGCCGCCAGCAGTGCCGCGGCGACCGGACTCGCGACACCGATCGCGACGAGGACGACGAGCGGTGCGAGGACCGCCGCCCGTCGCGACGGCAGATAGCGGGAGACGTACGGACCGCTCGCCTCGACCTCGTCGACGGCGAGGCTCATCAACGTGCCCGCGGTCTCGTGCGCCCCCGATCTGGCGCGGGACGCGGCCAGCGAGGCGCGCACGATGCGCCGTCGAAGACGTTCGCCCGACACCGCGGCCGCCCGGCTTCCGGTCCGGACGGCGAGCATCGAGACCACGCCTCGAAGCATTGCCGAAGCGATCGCGAGCGAGAGCCAGCCGGCGAGATCGCTTCCCTGTCCCGCCACCGCGACGAGTGCGCCGGCCAGGCCGGCGGCGAAGCCGACAGCGGCGACGGCATCGGCGAGCAGCCAGGCCGTGGCGACGTGGACGTCGGCGATCCCGGCCGCGAGCCTCGTCAGCGACGCGGGCGTCCGCGTCGCGGCGTCGCGCTTCGCCGGGAGTGCCGTGGTGTGCATGCGTCGAGGATCGCGCGGACGTCGCGCGGCCGCCTTGATCCACGTCAATCGGAAAGTCGCGTGCGTGGCTATCGTCTCCGGCGATTCCACTCCACTCGAAAAACCTTCCCTCAATGGATCCCGGACTGATCGACCTCTCGCGCCTGCAGTTCGCCCTCACGGCGCTCTACCACTTCCTCTTCGTCCCGCTCACGCTCGGCCTGTCGCTGATCCTCGTGATCATGGAGTCGATCTACGTCATGACGGGACGCCCCGTGTGGCGCGTCATCACCCGTTTCTGGGGAAAGCTGTTCGGCATCAATTTCGTTCTCGGGGTCGCGACGGGGCTGACGATGGAGTTCCAGTTCGGGACGAACTGGTCCTACTTCTCGCACTACGTCGGCGACATCTTCGGCGCGCCGCTCGCGATCGAGGGCCTGATGGCGTTCTTCCTCGAAGCAACGTTCGTCGGCGTGATGTTCTTCGGCTGGGACCGCCTGTCGAAGCTCGGTCACCTGGTCGTGACGTCGCTCGTCGCGCTGGGAACGAACCTGTCCGCGCTGTGGATCCTCGTCGCCAACGGCTGGATGCAGAACCCGACCGGCGCGGCGTTCAATCCGGACACGATGCGCATGGAGGTCACCGACTTCGCCGCCGTGCTCCTGAATCCGATCGCCCAGGCGAAGTTCGTCCATACGGTCAGCGCCGGATACGTCGTGGCAAGCGCCTTCGTGCTCGGGGTCTCGGCCTTCTATCTGCTGCGCAAGCGCTTCGTGCCGATCGCGACGCGGTCGATGACGGTCGCGGCCGCATTCGGTCTCGCGTCGGCCCTGTCGGTCGTCGTGCTCGGCGACGAGAGCGGCTATGCGCTGACCGACAACCAGAAGATGAAGCTGGCCGCGATCGAAGCGGCCTGGCACACGGCACCCGCGCCCGCCGGCCTGACGCTGTTCGGCCTGCCCGACTTCGACGCGAGGACGACCCGCTACGAGGTGCAGATCCCCTTCGTCCTCGGCCTGATCGCCACGCGCAGCCTCGACCACGAGGTCACCGGCATGTCCGAACTCGTCCTTCGGGCGGAAGAGCGCATCCGCTCCGGACTCGTCGCGTACGACGCGGTCGAGACGCTGAAGAAGTCGCCCGACGATGCCACCGCCCGCGCGGCCTTCGAACAGCACAAGCGCGATCTCGGCTACGCCCTGCTCCTCAAGCGGACCATCACCGATCCGCGCACCGCGACGCCGGGACAGATCGCGGCCGCGGCATGGGACACGGTGCCGAGCGTCCCGCTGATGTTCTGGAGCTTCCGCGCGATGGCGCTCATCGGCTTCGCGATGATCGCGTTGTTCGCGACCGCGTTCGTGCTGTGCTCGCTGCGCCTTCACGATCGCTCGCGCTGGTTCTGGAAGATCGCGGTCGCCGCGATCCCCCTGCCCTGGATCGCGGCCGAACTCGGTTGGGTCGTCGCCGAGATGGGCCGGCAGCCGTGGGCGATCGATGGCGTGTTGCCGACGTTCCTCGCGACGTCGTCGCTGAGCCGCACGTCGCTGTGGATCACGCTCGTCGGCTTCACCGCGATCTACGGCGCGCTCGCGATCGTCGAGGTCCGACTGATGCTTCACGCGATCCGTGGCGGCCCCTTCGATCATCGCGACGACACGCAACAGCCACCGGGCGATCTCGCAGCCGTGCCGATGACGGCCTGAACGCGGACGCGTCACTCTCAAGGACACACGATGAATTTTTTCGACTTCGAAGTACTCCGGCTGATCTGGTGGGGCCTGCTGGGCGTCCTCCTGATCGCGTTCGCGCTCACCGACGGCTATGACCTGGGCGTCGGCGCGCTCCTCCCCTTCGTCGCGCGCAGCGACGTCGAACGGCGCATGGTGATCAATTCGGTCGGACCGCACTGGGAGGGGCACCAGGTCTGGTTCATCCTCGGTGGCGGCGCGATCTTCGCCGCATGGCCGTTCGTCTATGCCGTGAGCTTCTCGGGCTTCTACCTGGCGATGTTCCTCGTGCTCGCCGCGTTGATCCTTCGACCGGTGGGCTTCAAGTACCGCTCGAAGAAGAGCGATCCCGCCTGGCGCGAACGCTGGGACTGGGCGTTATTCGTCGGCGGCTTCGTTCCCGCGCTCGTGTTCGGCGTGGCGATCGGCAACGTGCTGCAAGGCGTGCCGTTCCGACTCGACAGCGACCTGCGCGCGTTCTACGAAGGCAGCTTCTTCGGCCTCTTCACGCCGTTCTCGCTCGCGTGCGGCCTGTTGTCCGTCGCGATGCTCGTGCTGCACGGAAGCGCCTGGTTGACCGTCAAGGTCGAGGCCGGACCGGTGGCCGATCGGTCGCGCCGCTACGGCACGGTCGCGGCGGTGGCGAGCATCGTCCTGTTCGCGATCGGCGGCGGTTTCGTGGCCCTCGGGCCGATGGGCTTTCGCATCGACGGCGTCGTCGATCCGTCCGGCGCCTCCAATCCCTTGCGGACGACGACGATCGCCGCGTCCGGCGCGTGGCTCGCGAACTACGTGCTCAGGCCGGCGACGCTGCTCGCGCCGGCGGCGGGCTTCGTCGGCGCCCTCGTCGCGCTGATCGGCCTGCAGAAGCGCCGCGGCGGCCTGTCGTTCGCGGGCTCGGGGCTCTCGCTCGTCGGCATCATCGCGACCGTCGGCGTCTCGATGTTCCCGTTCATCCTCCCGTCGAGCATCGATCCCCGCTCGAGCCTGACCATCTGGAACGCGTCGTCCAGCCAGCGCACGCTCGGGATCATGTCGCTCGCGACGATCGTCTTCCTGCCGATCGTTCTCGCCTACACCGCCTGGGCCATGCGCGTCATGCGAGGCGTCGTCACGAGCCGCGAGATCGCGACGAACCCGGACCTGTACTGAACTTTCGAATCGACTTCAAAGCGAGGTTTCGACATGTGGTACTTCACCTGGATTCTCGGCGTCGGACTCGCCGTCGGCTTCGGCATCCTCAACGGCATGTGGCACGAGTTCCACCTGAGCGACACGGACGCGCCGAGCGTCGAGGCGACCGTCGACTGAAGACGACCGGTCGTGACGATCGTACCGATCAGGTCCGGTCGATGCGGTCCTGCAGTCGCCGGAGGTCGGCGTGGATCGCGTCGAGTCGGCGATCGAGGTTCGTCAGGAGGTCCGCCTCGATCTTCCGGTCCTCGGACTGGACCCACATCGCCGCGATCGCGGCGGTGACGAGCGAGAGCACCGCGACGCCGAGGAGCACGACGAACACCGCGAAGATGCGGGACGCAGGCGTGCTCGGCACGATGTCGCCGTAGCCCACGGTGGCCGCGGTCGTGAACGCGAGCCACAGGCCGTCGCCGAGCCCGTCGACGCGCGGTTCGAGCGCCCAGAAGCCCAGGCCGCACGCGACGAACACGGCGACGGCGAGCGCGAGATAGCGCGGCAGATCGCGCCGCCAGAACCAGGGGTCGATGGACTCGAGCACGCGCAGCATCGCGAGCAACGACGTCGTCAGGCGGAGGATCAGAAGGCCGATCGAGTCGCCGGCCGGAACGAGCGCACTGACGACGAGTGCGGCGATCAGCAGCAGGCGCGGGCGGCGACGGCCACGCGCCTCGTCACGCGATCGACCGACGACGTGACGCACATCCCACGCGAGCGACACGGCGCAGGCCGAAGCGGCCGCGCCGTAGAGCACGGTGGCAAGCGCGCGACCATCGGGGAACATGGCGAGGTAGAAGGCCGGTACGGTCGCCGCGAGCGCGATCCACTCCAGCCACAGGCGGGCCGTCGCGATCGACGCCCGGCCGGTCGCGGATCGTGTGTCGTCGTGTCGGCGTTCGCGAGGCGGAAGCCGCGGCGGCCCGCCGCGTCGATGAGGCCCGTGTCGATCGTCCGTGTGATGCATCGATTCTCCAAGTCGTGACGAGGGGCGCCGTGCGGCCGTCGAGCGACGCGCGTCGGCGGCTCCGGGCGTCCTCTACCGGTCGAGTGTGGGCACGTCGCATCGAGGCGACATTGCGATCGATCAATCGGGCGGCCTCGCACGCGCGTCGGCGACAATGACGCCCCTCGCATCGGACCTTCGACTTGGTGTCCCCCCCGCATATTGCCGTCGTCGACGACGAGCGCGACATCACGCGCTTGCTGGCCACCTACCTGCCCAGGCACGGCTTCCGCGTGACCGAAGTCCATTCCGGGCAGGCGTTGCTCGCGTTGATGCGCGCCGACCCGCCGGCGCTCGTGCTTCTCGATCTCGGCCTCGGCGACGAGGACGGCCTCGGCCTCGCACGCCGCGTGAAGGAAGAATCCACGTGCGGCCTCATCATCCTGACCGGGCGAAGCGACTCCATCGACAAGATCCTCGGCCTCGAGATCGGCGCGGATGACTACGTCACGAAACCGTTCGAGCTCCGGGAGCTGGTCGCGCGCATCAAGGCGGTCCTCCGTCGGACCGGGCCGTCGGAAGGTCCCGATCGGGACGCGGGCGTCCAGACGACGCGGCTGCAGGTCGGAGACTGGATCGTGGATGTCGACGCCCGCGAGGTTCGCGACGCGGGCGGTCGCGCGATCGCGTTGACCAGCGGCGAATTCGATCTGCTCGTCGTCTTCGCCCGCCATCGCGGTCGCGTGCTGTCGCGCGACTTTCTCCTCGGCGCGACGCGCGGACGGGACGGAAGTCCGCTCGACCGGACGATCGACGTCCAGGTCGGACGGCTTCGCCGCAAGCTGGAAGACGACGCCGCGAATCCGAAGCTGATCAAGTCGGTCCGCGGTGCCGGCTACGTCCTCGCGGTGTCCGATGACCGAGCCTGATCCAGGCGCGGCGGATGCGCGCATGGCTTCGCCGAAGGATGCGGACATCTTCCGCTCGCTGTTCGTCGCCTATCCCGACGCGCTGATCGTCACCGATACCGCCGGGACGATCGTCCTGGCCAATGCCGGCGCCGAAGAGCTGCTCGGTTACGCGAAGGACGAGCTCGTCGGCTGCAATGTGGATACCCTCGTTCCCGACGCGGTGCGCCCGCGGCATGCCCGTTATCGCGAAGCGTACGGACACGCGCCGCGCCCACGGCCGATGGGCATCCAGACCGAACTGGTCGCGAAGCGGCGCGACGGGACAACCGTGATGGTCGAGATCGCGCTGAGTCCGCTGCAAAGCTTGGGCCTGCCCCTCGTCGTCACCGCGATCCGCGGCGTCGGCGCGTATCCGCGCGTGAAGCAGGCCTTGCGTCGCGCCCGCTACAGCGATCACCTCGCGCAGTTCGGTCGACTGGCCGTCGACGCGCGGGACACGAGCCTGCTGTTGCGCGACATTCCCGCGATCGCGGTGCAGGCGCTCGAGGTCGAGGTCGCGGCGGTCTATCTGCTGGATGCCGGACGGCGTTCGTTCCGGCTGGCCGCGAGCGTCGGGCTGCCGAACGTATCGACGCACGACACGCTGCCGAACCGCGAGCCCTGGGCCCCGGCCTATGTGATCCGTTCGGGTCGCCCCACCATCACCGCGCATGCGCTCGAATCCCGCTTCGCCTTGTCGGAGGGTGAGGACTGGGCCGGGATGCAGAGCGGACTGATGGTCCCCCTCTTCGATCGTGGCGAGGGCATCGGCGTCCTCGCCGCCCACTCGACGACGAAGGACCGCTTCGCGGAAGACGAGATCCGTTTCCTCGAATCGCTGTCGAGTCTCTTGTCGACGAGCCTCCAGCGCGCGCAGTCGGAGGAAAGGCTCAGTCATGCGCAACGCCTCGAGGCCGTCGGGCAACTGACCGGAGGCATCGCGCACGACTTCAACAATCTGCTGACGATCATCCAGGGCAATCTCCAGATCCTCGAGGAGTTGCCGGTTGTCGCCGACGATGCGCTCGCCGCCGAGCTCGTGTCGGCCGCGGCCCGGGCGACGCACCGCGGCGCGGACCTGACCGGAAAATTGCTGGCGTTTTCGCGGCGCCAGCGACTGACGCCCGAAAGCTTCGATCCCGCAGCCTTGCTCGAGTCCCTGGCCGCGCTGCTGCGACGGACGTTCGATTCGCGCGTCGGGATCGAAGTCGAGCAGCAGCACGACGGCGCCGCCGTGACCGTCGATGCCGTGCAGCTCGAATCCGCCCTCCTCAACATCGCGTTCAACGCGCGCGATGCGATGCCCGACGGGGGCGTGCTGCGGATCGAGACGCGCCGGGTCGAGCGAATTCCCGATCATGTGCTCGGCCCGATCGAATCGACGCCCTTCCCCGGCGTCGCCGCCTACCTGCAGATCTCGGTGGCGG
>Ga0247783_1000056_pt1 | contig 36120 bp, 21 predicted proteins | sample UWRJL064202C5_FD_179911 | JGI IMG/M metagenome (GOLD analysis project Ga0247783, IMG submission 179911) | Plant litter microbial communities from Arlington Agricultural Research Station in Wisconsin, United States - UWRJ-L064-202C-5 | ecosystem: Environmental > Terrestrial > Plant litter >...
GCGCGTCGTCCGCCTCGGCGATCTCGCGCTCGAGGCCGTCCCAGCCGTCGTCGACGCGCTCTCGTTCGTCGACCTCGTAGCGACCGCGCACGTTCTGGATCGCGCCGCGTCCCTTCGTCGCCTGCGGCTGGTAGCGAAGCGGCTGCGGGATCGCCTCGACGTCGGGATCGGTCGGCCTGTCCGTCGGCTTCATGTCGCGATCGTCGAGGTCTCGGCGAGCGTGCAGCCGCCGATCTTCCAACCCTTGCCGTGACGCTTCATCAGGTAGGTGGCGCGCCAGACGAAGCCGGTCTCGTCCACGACGTCGACGGTCTGCGACCAGGTCCCGCCGACCTTGCGCAGGCGCACGAACTGCACGCCGCCGGCGCGATACACCGCCTGATAGTGTTCGCGAACCATGCGCATGAACGCGTCGGGGCTTCCGAAGCGCTTCTGGATCTCGGGCGTCGAGTGGCCCCAGGCGCGCTCGGCGTCGTCGTGTCCGAACGCGTCGAGCTGGTCGCGGATGACCTGCTCGATCGCGCGGGCGTCCGCGGCCGACAGGCGTTCCTCGGCCGCGCGCGCCGGAGCCGCGAGCCCGAGTCCGAGCATCAAGACGAGGACCGTCGACCAACGAATAGTGAACATTCGTTCAGTTTACCGCGAAGCGAGGATCTGTCCATCCCGCCCCGGCGCAGGGGGCGCGAGCCCCCGCGCGATAATGCGCGCCCGACGAAATCGACGAAGGACATCATGGCGCGCTTCGAGAAGACACGCATCCACTGGATCAGCGCGGCGCTGGGGCTGGTGGCGCTCTATTCGATCGCGGGCCTCGGCTATGCCGCATACGCGGGAAGCCGCGACTCGGTCGCGATCTGGGCGATCGTCGGCGGCGCCGCATCGATCGCGGCCGTCGTGACGCAGAAGGCGTTGCGGGCCACGCAGAGCCGGTCGTGATGCATCGGCCGTGAGGGGCCGACCCCGACGCGCGCCCGTCAGGCCGCTTCGCGCATGGCCTTCTTGCGTTCGTGTTCCTTCAGGAAACGCTTGCGCAGGCGAATACTCTGCGGCGTGATCTCGACGAGTTCGTCGTCCGCAATGAACTCCACCGCGTATTCGAGCGTCATCTGGATCGGCGGCACGAGACGCACGGCCTCGTCGGTTCCCGACGCGCGCACGTTCGTGAGCTGCTTGCCCTTGATCGGGTTGACGACGAGGTCGTTGTCGCGCGAATGGATGCCGATGATCATGCCTTCGTAGACGGGATCCCCCGGCACCGAGAACATGCGACCGCGATCCTGCAGCTTCCACAACGCGTAGGCGACCGCCTCGCCGTCGTCCTGGCTGATCAACACGCCGTTGCGTCGCTCGGCGACGTCGCCGCCCTTGACGGGCGCGTACTCGTCGAAGATGTGGCTCATCAGCCCCGTGCCGCGCGTGAGCGTCATGAATTCCGACTGGAAGCCGATCAGGCCGCGTGCGGGAATCCGGTACTCGAGACGCACGCGTCCCTTGCCGTCGGACTGCATGTCGGCCAGGTCGCCGCGACGACGGCCGAGTTCCTCCATCACCGCGCCCTGGTTCACTTCCTCGACGTCGACCGTCAGCATCTCGTAGGGCTCGTGGCGCACGCCGTCGACTTCCTTGAACACGACGCGGGGACGCGAGACCGCGAGCTCGAAGCCCTCGCGGCGCATGTTCTCGACCAGGATCGTGAGATGCAGTTCTCCGCGACCCGACACCTCGAAGATCGTCTCGTCGCCGGTGTCCTGCACGCGCAACGCGACGTTGGCCTTCAACTCGCGCTGCAGACGATCGCGCAATTGCCGGCTCGTGATGAACTTGCCTTCGCGGCCCGCGAGCGGCGACGTGTTGACGCAGAAGTTCATCGTCAGCGTCGGCTCGTCCACGCGCAGCAACGGCAGTGCGTCGGGCGTGTCGGGCTGGCAGACCGTCGAGCCGATGCCGAGCTCCTCGATCCCGTTGATCAGCACGATGTCGCCGGCCTTCGCTTCGTCGACGACGCGGCGATCGAGCCCGCTGAACGTGAGGACCTGGTTGACGCGCGCCTTGATCGGCGTCGATCCTGGACCGTTCATCACGACGACGTCCTGCAGCGGCTTGACGCGACCGCGCGTGATGCGGCCGATGCCGATCTTGCCGACATAGCTCGAGTAATCGAGCGACGAGATCTGCAATTGCAGCGGCCCCGCCGAGTTGTCCTCGCGAACCGGCACGTGCGCGACGATCGCTTCGAACAGCGGACGCATGTTGTGGCCCGCGTCGCCGCCGTCGAAGTGCCCGACGGTCTCGCCCTTGTGCGGCATCGCGCTCGTCTGCGACGAGGCCGACGGCATGTCCTTCATGTCGGTGAACGCGTAGCCGCTGAGGGCCGACGCGTAGATCACCGGGAAGTCGAGCTGTTCCTCCGTCGCGCCGAGCTTGTCGAACAGATCGAACGTGGCATTGATGACGTAATCGGGCCGCGCGCCCGGCCGGTCGATCTTGTTGACCACGACGATCGGCTTCAGCCCCTGTGCGAGCGCCTTCTTCGTGACGAACCGGGTCTGCGGCATCGGGCCTTCGACCGCATCGACGAGCAGCAGGACGCCATCGACCATCGACAGAACGCGCTCGACCTCGCCGCCGAAGTCCGCGTGGCCCGGAGTGTCGACGATGTTGATGTGCGTGCCCTCGTACTCGACCGCGCAGTTCTTCGCGAGGATCGTGATGCCGCGTTCCTTCTCGAGGTCGTTCGAGTCCATCACGCGCTCGGCGATGTGCTGGTTCTCGCGGAACGTGCCGGATTGACGCAGCAGCTGGTCGACCAGCGTGGTCTTGCCGTGGTCGACGTGCGCGATGATCGCGACGTTACGGAGGGAACGACTGGTGTCGGTGCCGGACATGGGGGCTCGCAGGAGGATTTTTTCGTCGACGGGAATTCCCGTCGAGACAACCCGCGATGATATCAGTTGCAGCGCACAAAAGCCGCACGATCAAGTCGTTACGCGGCGGCGTTCATCGGCTGTGCAACAACCCGGGTCGGCGCGAGGACCCATTCGGCATCGATGAACGCGGTGCCGAGCAGCGCGCCCGCCCCGGCGATCCGTCGATAGACCCGGACCCGGCCGCAGGGGCCCGACGCTTCGGCGGGGAGACGCTGCCCGTCGAGGAAGCGCCTCGCGTGTTCGTCGTCGAGGTCCACGCGCGGCAGGCTCGCGATCAACGCGTCGATCGGCAGCAGCAGCGCGTCGCGCGCGTCGCCTGTGAGCGACTCGAACGTCGCCAGCGGCGTCGCCGCCGCGAGCTCGAGCGCGCCGACGCCGGTCCTCCGCAGCGCCACCAGATGCGCGCCGCAGGCGAGCGCGCGGCCGATGTCTTCCGCGAGGGTCCGCACGTAAGTCCCCTTCGAGCAGCGCACCGTGAACGTCAGCCGATCCCCCTCGAGCTCGTCGACGGTCAACGCGTGGATCGTGACACGACGCGCGGCGCGCTCGAGGACGACGCCGTCTCGCGCGTACTCGTAGAGCGGTCGGCCGTCGCGCTTGAGCGCGGAGTACATCGGCGGCACCTGGTCGATCGTGCCGACGAAGCGCGCGACCGCCGCCTCGACGCCGGCGCGATCGACGTCGACCGGCTTCGTCGCCGTCGTCTCGCCTTCGCTGTCGCCCGTCGTCGTCTCGATGCCGAGACGCGCGCTCGCGACGTAGACCTTGTCCGCGTCGAGCAGGTCGGCGGCGAACTTCGTGGCCTCGCCGAAGCACAAGGGCAAGAGCCCGCTCGCCAGCGGATCGAGCGTCCCGGTGTGGCCCGCCTTGGCGGCATCGAGCGCACGTTTCGCCCGCGCGAGCGCAGCGGTCGACGTGATGCCGCTCGGCTTGTCGAGGAGCAGGACGCCGTGGACCGGGCGACGCTCGCGCTTGCGCTGCGTCGAGATCCCCGACCGCTCGCGGCGCCCTTCGTCGCTCATCAGTCCGCCGCGCGCTTCGCGTTCGCCGCGTCGATCAATTGGGAGAGCGCCGCGCCGTCGCGGACCGACGTGTCGTGCACGAAGTGCAGCATCGGCACGGTGTGGATCTGCAACCGCTTGAACAACAGGCTGTGCAGCCAGCCGGCCTTGTCCTGCAAGGCCGCGCGCGTTCCTTCCGCGTCCTCGCGCAGCGTCGTAAAGAAGATCTTCGCGTGCGCGTAGTCCGGGGTGAGTTCGACGTCCGTGATCGTCACGAGCTGCGCGCGCGGGTCGCGGACCTCGCGCGGGATCAGCTCCGCGAGGTCACGCCGGATCTGCGACGAGATGCGCAGGTTGCGATTCGGAATGGCCTTCGAGTGTTTGCTCATGTCGCGTCCTCGTGGACTAGGGGGCGCCGGTCGCGCGCACGAAGCGCATCACCCGCAGATCGCCCGGCTGGAAGACCTCTTCGGTCGAGAGCTCGAAGCCGAGAGAGCGCAACGCCGCCGGCACGTCGTCCGACGGATCGTACAAGTTGTTCCGCCGCGTCAGCAGCACGACGGCGCGGTCGTCGCCGATCGCGGCGGCCACGGTCGCTGCGTCGACGTTCGCCGCGGTCGGCGCGCACTTGCCCGACGGATAGCGGATCGGCAGGCCGATCGCGGGGTAGTCCGCCGGCACGCCGTGCACACGCAACGCGAGACCTTCGGCGTTCGCTTCATGGCCGAGCGGTAGCGCGAGTTCGTTCGGCACGACGAGCACGGTCGCGCCATTCGCGACGGTGGCGAGACGCGCGACGATCGGACGCCAGGGTTCCTTCATGTGGTCGTTCATGAAGAATTTCGTCACGGCGGCGCCGTGCGCCGCCAGCAGGCCGATCACGAGCACCGTCCGCAGACGCGACGAGCGCACCAGCACCACGCCGGCGACCAGCGCGATCGTGAAGGCCGGCGTGATCGCGATCAGCGCGCGCGCGATCAGGATCGGACTCATCGAAAAACTGATCGCGACGTTGAAGACGGCGGGAAGAATGGCGAGCGCCGCGAGCAGGCCCGCGAGCCGCCACGACAGACGGCGGCCAATCGACAGCAGCCCCCCGACCATCGCCGCGCCGATCCACCAGACCGCGTCGTACGCATCGAGGCCGACCGTGAAGCGCAGTTCGCCCGTCAGGCCGCGCCACGTCGGCTTCGGGATCCAGAAGTCGCCCGCGACCTCGCGCATCTGCTTGATCAGCAGCGGCAGGTCCGCCGCCCATAACAACGCGACGACGATGCCGGCCGCGACGACCGGTCGAATCGTCCGACGACCCGAGCGGTCCAGGATCCACAGCGCGATGAAATAGAACGCGAGCGCCCCGACGAACAGAACGGCCGTGTTGTTCGCCCAGAGCGCGAGCGTGGTGCCGACGACGATCATCAGCCAGCCGAGTCCGCTCATCGAGTGATCGCCGAAGCGCCGCAGGCGTTCGCTCGTCGCGTCGACACGCAGCAGGCGCAACGCACCCCAGGTCGCGAGCGCCGCCGCGAAGCAGAGCAACGCATACGGGCGCGCCTCGATCGAGAAATAGATCTGGAAGGGGGTGAGCGCGAAACACAGCGCCGCGAGCGGCGCGATGCCGATCCGCGAGTCGGGAGCGCCGCGCATGCGATCGAGCTCCCGACCGGCCATGAAGACCGCGGCCACGGCCGCGGAGCCGAACACGATCGAGACGGCGCGCATCGCGACCACGCCGTCGCCGACGAGGTCGATCCAGCCATGCATCAACGCGAAGTACAGCGGGGGGTGCGGGTCGCAGTCGGGGACGACGTTCCACAGCGCCGACAGCGGCTGGCGCGCGTCCCACCACGAATAGCCCTCGTCGAGCCAGAAGGCTTCGCGGCCCGCGACGAGGAAGCGGATCAACGCCGCGAGCGCGACGAGCGGCCACACGAGCCACGCGCGATCCGGCCCTCGGCGCTCGTAGAAGATCGGTGTCATGACGGCCTCATCCGGCGCTTCGAGCCGATCGCCTCACGATGACGACCGCGAGAACGACGGGCGACCCGCTCAGGGTCGCCCCGGGGATCACAACGAGCGCGCGACTTCCTGGACTTCGAAGATCTCGAGCTGATCGCCTTCCTGGATGTCGCTGAAGTTCTTCAACGACAGGCCGCATTCGAAGCCGGCACGGACTTCCTTGACGTCGTCCTTGAAGCGCTTGAGCGAATCGAGTTCGCCGGTCCACGTGACCACGTTGGCGCGCAACAGCCTCACCATCGCGCCGCGACGGACGACGCCTTCCGTGACCATGCAACCCGCGACCGCGCCGACCTTCGGGATGCGGAAGACCTGGCGGATCTCGACCATGCCGATCTGCTCCTCGCGTTTCTCCGGCGACAGCATGCCGCCCATCGCCGCTTTGATCTCGTCGACCGCTTCGTAAATGATGTCGTAATACCGGATGTCGACACCGTTCGCCTCGGCGAGCTTGCGCGCCTGCGCGTCCGCGCGGACGTTGAAGCCGATGACCACGGCCTTCGATGCGACGGCCAGGTTGATGTCCGACTCCGTGATGCCGCCGACCGCCGCATGCACGATCGCGACACGCACTTCGTCCGTCGACAACTGGTTCATCGCGTGGACCAGCGCCTCCTGCGAACCCTGCACGTCGGCCTTGACGATCAACGGCAACGACTGCATGCCGGCGCCCTGGTCGAACATGTTCTCGAGCTTCGCGGCCTGCTGCTTCGCCAGCTTCACGTCGCGGAACTTGCCCTGGCGGAACAAGGCGATCTCGCGCGCCTTGCGTTCGTCGCTGAGCACCGTGACTTCCTCGCCGGCCGCCGGCACGTCCGTCAGGCCCTGGATCTCGACCGGGATCGACGGACCCGCCGACTGCACCGTCTTGCCGTTCTCGTCGAGCATCGCGCGCACGCGACCGAACGACGAGCCCGCGAGCACGATGTCGCCGCGCTTGAGCGTGCCCGACTGCACGAGGATCGTCGCGACCGGGCCCTTGCCCTTGTCGAGCTTGGCTTCGATCACGAGGCCGCGCGCGGGCGCATCGATCGGCGCCTTCAGTTCCAGAACCTCGGCCTGCAGCAGGACCTGCTCGAGCAGCGTGTCGATGCCCTCGCCGGTCTTCGCGGACACGCCGACGAACGGCGAATCGCCGCCGAACTCTTCGGGCACGACTTGTTCCGCGACCAGCTCCTGACGCACGCGGTCGAGGTTCGCACCCTGCTTGTCGATCTTGTTGATCGCGACCACGATCGGCACGCCGGCCGCCTTCGCGTGCGCGATGGCTTCCTTCGTCTGGGGCATCACGCCGTCATCGGCGGCAACGACGAGGATGACGATGTCGGTCGCCTGCGCGCCGCGCGCGCGCATCGCGGTGAACGCCTCGTGACCCGGCGTGTCGAGGAAGGTGATCATGCCGCGCGGCGTCTCGACGTGATACGCGCCGATGTGCTGGGTGATGCCGCCCGCCTCGCCGCTCGCGACCCGCGCCGTGCGGATCTTGTCGAGCAGCGACGTTTTGCCATGGTCGACGTGGCCCATCACGGTCACGACCGGAGCCCGCGGCAACGCGGGACCCGACGGCGCCGCGTCGGCGTCGACGAGCATCGCTTCCGGATCGTCGAGCTTGGCGGCCGTGGCCTTGTGGCCCATTTCCTCGATCACGATCATCGCGGTCTCCTGATCGAGGACCTGGTTGATCGTCACCATCTGGCCGAGCTTCATCAATTGCTTGATGACCTCGGACGCCTTGATCGCCATCTTGTGCGCGAGATCCGCGACCGTGATGGTCTCGGGAACGTGAACGTCGCGCACGATCGGCTCGACCGGTGCGAACGAAGCCGACGACGCGTCGTCGGCATGCCGATGACGTCCGCCGCCGCGAGGACCGCGCCAGCCTGCGTTGAACGAGTCGCCCCTCGTCTTGATCGCGCGCTTCTTCGCCGCGTCGTCCTGCCACGTCGACGAGAGGGCCGCGGACTTGACGGACTTCTTGTCCTTCTTGTCGTCCTTCTTGTCGGCGGCGCCGACCTTCGCGGCGGGCTTGTGCAGCGTGCCGGCGATCGCGGCCGCGGGTTTCGCGACCACGTCGGCCGGGACCGGCGGCGCGACCGGCGCGGGCGCCTTCGCGACACGCTTCGCCGGCGGCGCCGTCATCAGCTTGTTGATGCCCGCGACCTCGGCCTCGACCGCGCGACGCGCTGCGTCGCGCGCCGCGGCTTCGGACTCCGCGCGCTGCTTGGCCTCGGCGGCGGCGGCCTGCGCCGCTTCCGCCTCGGCCGGATCCGTCGCGCTCGCGCTGCGACGCGCGAGCTCCTCGGCTTCGGCGCGCACCTTTTCCTCGGCGGCCACGCGCTCGGCTTCGAGGCGTTCCTGCTTCTCGCGGGCCTGCGCGACCTGCGCCGCGATCAACGCCGCGCTGCGCGCGGCCTCGTCTTCGCGGAGCTGGCGCTCCTTCTCGTCGATGACCGGCGTGACGACGACTTCGACGGGCGCCAGGATCTCGGGCACCTCGGGGGCGGAGTCGTCCCGCTTGACGAAGACGCGCTTCTTGCGAACCTCGACCTGGATCGTGCGCGCCTTGCCGGTCGCATCGGCCTGCTTGATCTCCGAGGTCTGCTTGCGCGTCAGCGTGATCTTCTTCTTCGCCGCTTCGCCGGCGCCATGGGCCCGACGCAGGGCGTCGAGCAGGCGCGCCTTGTCGCTCTCGGACAGGACATCGTCGGCCGAGCCTTTCTCCACGCCTGCGGCGCGCAGCTGATCCAACAGCACGCTGGCCGGCAACTTCAGTTCCTGCGCGAATTGGGCGACGTTGTTACTTGCCATTCAGTCCTCGGTTCTTTCGATGTTGATCCGTGCGTCCGCGAGGACTCAAGCGAACCAGTGTTCCCGCGCCTTCATGATCAATGCCTTCGCACGCTCGTCGTCGATCCCGGTCATCTCGGTCAGTTCATCGACCGCGAGTTCGGCGAGTTCGTCGCGCGTGAAGACGTTTCCGCCCGCCAGCTTGGCCGCGAGATCGCGGTCCATGCCGTCGAGCGACAACAGGTCTTCGTTCGTCTTTTCGATCTTCTCCTCGTTCGCGATCGCTTCCGTCAGCAGCGCGTTGCGCGCGCGGTTGCGCAGCTCGTTGACGGTGTCCTCGTCGAACGCCGCGATGTCGAGCATCTCGGTGAGCGGGACGTAGGCGACTTCCTCGAGGCTCGCGAAGCCCTCCTGCACCAGGATCTCCGCGACCTCCTCGTCGACGTCGAGCTTGTCGATGAAGAGCTGGCGCGTATGCGCCGTCTCGGCGACGTTCTTCTCCGCCGACTCTTCGGCCGACATCAGATTGATCTGCCAGCCGGTGAGCTCCGACGCGAGCCGAACGTTCTGTCCGGCACGGCCGATCGCGATCGCGAGGTTCTCCTCGTCGACGACGACGTCCATGCTGTGCTTCTCTTCGTCGACGACGATCGACGACACGTTGGCCGGTGCGAGCGCGCCGATGACGAATTGCGCCGGATCTTCCGACCACAGCACGATGTCGACGTTTTCCCCGCCGAGCTCGTTACGCACTGCCTGGACCCGGGACCCGCGCATGCCGACGCAGGTGCCGATCGGATCGATGCGACGGTCGTTCGTGAACACCGCGATCTTGGCGCGCACGCCCGGATCGCGCGCCGCCGCCTTGATCTGCAGCAGGCCTTGCTCGATCTCGGGGACTTCGAGTTCGAACAGCTTGATGATGAATTCGGGGGCCGTGCGCGAGAGCATGAGTTGCGGCCCGCGGACTTCGCGATCGACGCGCAGCACGTAGGCGCGCACGCGGTCGCCGACGCGCAGGTTCTCCTTCGGGATCATCTGGTCGCGTTTGAGCCGCGCCTCGACGCGGCCCGCCTCGACGATCGCATCGCCCTTGTCCATGCGCTTGACGCTGCCGGTGACGATCGACTCGCCGCGCGCGAGGAAGTCGGACAGGATCTGCTCGCGCTCGGCGTCGCGGATCTTCTGCAGGATCGTCTGCTTCGTGTCCTGCGCGAAGCGGCGGCCGTATTCGGCCGGATCGAGTTGCTCCTCGATGAATTCGTCGACCTCGATGTCGCTGATCTGTTCTTTCGCTTCGGACAGCAGTTCCTGGCGATCGGGGAACTCCAGGCCCGCGTCGTCCGGCACCACCTGCCAGCGCCGGAAGGCCTCGTTCTCGCCCGTCTCGCGATCGACGGAGACACGGATGTCGACGTCGCCCGGGAAGAGCTTCTTCGTCGCCGCGGCGAGCGCCTGCTCGAGAGCGCCGAACACGACGTCCTTGCTCACGTTCTTCTCACGTGCGAGCGCATCGACCAGCAATAGGATTTCCCGGCTCATCGCTTTTTACCCTCTGCTCTGCTTCTGAATTCAATTCGCGGAACCAGCCGCGCCTTCTCGACTTCGTCGAACGAAAATTCCAGCAACTCGGGCGTGCCCTCCTTGCCGTCGACGATCAGACCCATGCGCTCCGGCAGCGCGTCACCGCCGTCGCCGTCCTCGAGCCGCTGCAAGATTCCCTGGAACTGTCGGCGCCCGCGCGGCTGACCGTCGGGCGACATCCGCAACTTGACGAACGCCTCCTGGCCGACGAAGCGCGCGAAGTCCGCGGCCTTCTTCAGCGGCCGATCGAGTCCCGGCGACGAGATCTCGAGTCGTTCGTAGTTCACGTTCTCCACCGCGAAGACCCGCGACAACTGGTCGCTCACCTTCGCGCAATCATCGACGCTCACGCCGGCCGCCGGTGTCCCGTCGTCGCGAACGGCACCGTCCACCGTGTCGATGAACACGCGCAACACGCCGCCGCCCGCCCACTCCACGTCGACGAGCTCGTATCCCATGCCTGTGACGGTCTGCTCAATGACCGAATCGCTCCACACCGTGACGTCCGCCTTCCGACCACCCGCGCGCTGCGCGCCCACTGTCCAAGGAAAAAAAAGTGGGCCTGAAGCCCACTTTTGCAATTCCCTTCCTCGCACGCCGCGCTCGTCAGATCACGATTGCATTCCTGTCGCCGAACTGTCACTTGCGGCATTCGATTCCGAACGCCTCCGCCGCGTGCTGCGAAACCGCGGGATTATACCGACGACACCCGTTCTAGACAAGCCGGACGACCGATCGCTCACCCGGGACGGCGCTTGCGCGCGCCGCCGCCCGGATGCCCTGCGCCGCCCGGTTTGCCGAAGCGGGGCCGCCCGGGCCGCGCCGGCCGGTTCGCGTCGGTGAACGCACCCAGCGCCGTCATCATCGGGTCGATCTTCGCGGGCCCGCCGTTGTTGCCTTGCGGCCGCCCCTCGCCGCCATTGCGCGACTTGCCGCGGCCCTTGTTCGCGAAGCCCGCGCCCGGACCCGCGTGCGGTCGCGCAGGACGTTCGCCCGGCGCGCCCGGGACGAAGCGTCCCTGGCCCTGCGGACGCGGCGGACGACGATGTCCGTTCGGCGTCGCCTGGCCTTCGGGTCGCGGCGCGTCGGCCCGGCGCGGCTTGCCGTCGCGCTTGCCTTCGCCACCCTTCGACGCCAGCCCGAGTTCGGCCGCCCAGCGACGCACGAGAGCCGTATCGAGTTCCTCCCAGCGTCCGCGCAACAGGCTGCGCGGCAGGTGGACACCGCCATAGCGGATGCGGATGAGTCGGCTGACCGTCAGGCCGACCGCCTCGAACATGCGACGCACTTCCCGGTTGCGGCCTTCGCCGATAACGACGCGATACCAGCGATTGAGACCTTCGCCGCCCGCGAATTCGATGCTGGAGAAGTTCGCCGGTCCGTCGGCCAGCGTGACGCCTTCGAGCAGGCGACGACGGGCCTCCTCGTCGAGCTCGCCCATCACGCGCACCGCGTACTCGCGCTCGAAGCCGTAACGCGGGTGCGCGAGGCGGTTCGCGAGTTCGCCCGAAGTCGTGAAGATCAACAGGCCCTCGGTATTGAAGTCCAGACGTCCGACCGCGACCCACTTCGCGCCCTGCACCGTCGGCAGCTTCGCGAAGACGCTCGGGCGGCCTTGCGGGTCGCCGTGACTGACGATCTCGCCGGGCGGCTTGTGATACAGCACGACGCGCGGCGCGCGTGGCGCGAGCCGTCGCTGCAACGGCTTGCCGTTGATCCGGATCTGATCGGTCGGGCCGATGCGCTGTCCGATGTGCGCGGGCTCGCCATTCACCGACACGCGACCGGCGACGATCATCTCTTCCATCTCGCGACGCGAGCCGAGGCCCGCGTCGGCGAGCAGCTTGTGCAGCTTCGGCGCGTCGGCGTCGAGATCGATCGTGACCGGGCGACGCGGCGTCACCGCGCGCAACGCGCGCGGAGGACGCGCGATCGGCGTGTTCGCGTTGACGTAACCGGCCGGAGGCTGGTGTTCGAGTTCCGCCTCGAACTGCGCGTCGAACTCCTCCTCGTCGACCCACTCGCCTTCGATGATCGGCTGCGCCTCGGCATCGATCTCGTCGTCGTCGCGCTCGTCGAGATCGTCGTCGAACAAGGACTCCCGCTCCGCCTCCGGCGTTTCGACCGTGGTCTCGACCGCCGGAGTCTCCGGCGGCGGGGCGTCGACGTTCGCGGCGGGATCGATCAGCTCCTCGAGCGTCCACGGCGTGCCGCTGCCCGTGATCTGCGGCGTGACCAGCGGTTTCTGCGGACGGGCCGCGCCGTTCGGACGCGGGCCGTTCTGCTGCGGGGCGCGTCCGCGCGACTGCTTCGCCGGATTCGGGGTGCCGGGTGCCCGGGGCGGTCGCTCGCCAGGAGTCGCTGCCGCACCGTTCGCCCCGTTCGCGCCCTGGGCATGCGGGCGTCGCTTGCGACGATTGCCCCCGGGGCCTCGACCGCGGCCCGGTTGCGCCGCGCCGTTGCCCGCCGCGGCGGGCGCGCCGCCGGCGGCATCGGGCGAGGCCGTCGTCGGCGCTGCGCCGGCCGACTCGTCGCGCGGTGTGCCGGCGTCGCTCACGCCGGTGCGTTCCGTCGGAGCGCCGTCCGCAGCGACATCACTGCGCGACGTGTTCCGGGGATGGTGTCGATGGAGTCTGCGCAAAGTCGATGACCTCTTGTAGCGGCGGCGCGATGCCTTCGGGCTCGCCAGGTTGCGGTAACGGGGGAAGTTCGGAAAGGGATGTCAGGCCGAGATCGTCGAGGAAGGTCTTCGTCGTCGCATACAAGGCCGGGCGGCCCGGCGCCTCGCGATGACCGACCACGTCGATCCAGCCGCGCTCTTCGAGCGATTTGATGACCGGCGTCGAGACCGTCACGCCGCGGATGTCCTCGATGTCGCCGCGCGTCACCGGTTGCCGATACGCGATGATCGCGAGCGTCTCCATCACGGCACGCGAATAACGCGGCGGCCGTTCGGGATTCAGCCGTGCGAGATGCGTGCGCATCGACGGACGCGTCTGGAAGCGCCATCCGCTCGCCGTCGGTGTCAGCGCCAGACCCTTGTCGGCCCATTCGCTCGCGAGCTCGTCGAGCAGGACACGCACCGTGTCCGCATCGAGCGCGTCGTCGAACAGACGGCGCAGGTCGGCCATCGACATGGCTTCGCCTGCGGTGAGCAGTGCCGCTTCGAGTACGACCTTGGTCTCGGAAGTGTTCATCCGGTCCTGTGGAGATTCGATCGAACGCACGAGGCGCGATCGCAGGTACTGCGTAAAGGGTGAGCCCCGTCGATCGCGGAGCACGGGTTCTGTCAGACCCGTCGTGCAGGCAAGGCTCGAGGCCGTTGCGCTGTTGATGCTTCAGGTGTGGCTGTCGCTGCGCTCGATGACCACCCGGAGTCGCAACGTTGCGGCATCGTCGACGGGGTGACCGCGAGGAGGCGTGCCGCAGGAATGGCGTCGAAGTATAACGATGCACTGCCCGCAGCACAAGCAAGCGCGCGTCCCCGTCGTGTTGAACTTTGCCGATCGTTCGCGCTCCTTCCCTGATCTCGCGTGCGGCCGCGCCGGATCGGCCATGTCTTGAGTGGCCCGAGTCCGTGACACGCCGATAGCCAGCACCGCCGATCGAGACTCCAATGGTCGCGTGCGTTCGATCGTTCGCCGCACCTCCCCCGAAAGGAAGCCCGCTTGCAAACCCGTCTCGTCGACATACGTCTCGCTGCGTCCGAAGAATCGGCAGCGTTATCGACCGCGCTCGACGAAGCACTGCAGGCCGGCTTCGACGGCGTCGTGTGCGGCGACGCGAGGTCGCCGGGCGACGTGGAGCGCTTCGCGGCCGCGGCCCTCGCGAAGGGACTCGGCCCGTGGCTCGTGATCGCGCCGGATCGCGACGGCGAGCCGAGCTTCGACGTCGTCGACTCGACGCGCGTCGACCCGTGGATGGTGGTCGACGACGACGCGCTCGATCCACGACACTCGCCGCGCCGCACGCGACAGACGCGACTCGTCCTCGACGAAGCGCACGCGACGCGCTGGCACGAAGCCCTCGAGCGCGCACTGGGTAGCGGCTGCACGGGTCTCGTCTGCCGCGACCCCGATCGGCTTCCGCCGGGCTTCTGGGCGCTCGCGCTCGAACGCCTGCGGCCCCGGTATCCGCAGGTCGTCTGGTTCGCATGGACCGCCGGGCTCGCACCGGAACGCATCGACGCGCTCGTCGACGCCGGCTTCGACGGCGTCACGTCGTCGGTGGCGTGGTGGGACGGATCGAGCGCGTGGCTCGCCGCCGAGTCGCTGCGCCAGTCGCGCGCGCACCAGCTCGCCTTCCCCGTCGATCCCTTCGATGCCGACGGCGCGCGCACGACGAACGCGAACCCGAACCTGTGGGCGGCAGCCGTCGCGGGCGACGTGCTGCTCGTGCCCCGGGCATGGCTGTCCGATGCGCGCGCGACGAGCGTGACTGCGGTCAATCGCTGGCGCGCGATCGCGGGCGATGCCGCCGGCCCCGTGCTGATGCTGACCGGACCCGGCAACACCGTCACGGCCATCGCGCGCGGCGACGCGCCGGATCTGCGTGCGGCCACGCACGTGCGCGTCGCGCTGATCAATACCGACGTGCGACGTGCCGCGACCTTGCAGGCCGCGCGCATCACCGCGCGCCTCGGGGCGTTCGGGCGTCCGCGAGTGCTCGCCGCCCAGGGCGGGCGTGACGATCGCTTCGCGCTCGAGGCGTGCGACACCGTCCGTCTCGACGCCGGCGAGTGTGTCTTGATCGAACTCGAGCGCCTGCCGATGATCGCCCTCGACGTGCCGAGGTCGAAGCGCTCCGCGAAGGAGGCGCTCGCGTGGCCGCGCATCGCGATCGAGGCGATCACGCCGACGGTCGAGCACGGACGCTTCCCCGTCAAGCGCATCGCCGGCGAGACCGTTCGCGTCGAGGCGGACATCCTCATCGACGGCCACGAGATGCTCGCGGCCGCGGTCCTCTATCGTGCGGTCGGCGACAAGCGATGGCAGGAGGTCTCGATGGAAGCCATCGGTAACGACCGCTACGCCGCGACCTTCCCGCTCACGCGCATCGGACGTCACGAATTCACGATCGAGGCATGGCGCGACGTGTTCGCGAGCTATCGCTACGAGATCGACAAGAAGTTCGCAGCCGGCCTCGACGTGTCGCTCGAGCTCGCCGAAGGCCGCTTGCTGGTCGCCGCCGCGGCCGAACGCGTCGGCAGGAATACCGACCTCGGGCGCCGCCTCGCCATGCTGCGCAAGTCGCTCGACGTCGTGAGCGTCGACGTCGTGCCGCGCGTCGATCGCGACACGATGGCGGCGCAGGTCGGCACGCTGCTCGCATCGCAGACGCGCGACGACCTGCGCGCCGCCGATGCGCGGACCTTCGCGGTCCGTCCCGAGCGGACGTTCACGATCGATGCCGAACGCAGCGAGGCCGCGTTCGCGAGCTGGTACGAGTTGTTCCCGCGCTCGCAGGGCAACGTCCCCGGGCGGCCGACGCGCCACGGCAGCTTCGACGACGTCATCGATCGTCTGCCCGCCGTGCGTGCGATGGGCTTCGACGTCCTTTATTTCCCGCCGATCCATCCGATCGGCCGCCGCAACCGCAAGGGGCCGAACAACAGCCTCGTCGCGAACGAAGGCGATCCCGGCAGCCCGTACGCCATCGGCGCCGCCGAGGGCGGTCACGACGCGCTGCACCCGGAGCTCGGGACCTTCGACGACTTCAAGCGCCTGCGCGACGCCGCGCTCGACCAGGGTCTCGAGCTCGCACTCGACTTCGCGATCCAGTGCTCGCCGGACCATCCGTGGCTGCAGGAGCATCCGGGCTGGTTCGCATGGCGACCCGACGGCTCGTTGCGCTATGCGGAGAATCCGCCGAAGAAGTACGAGGACATCGTCAACGTCGACTTCTACGGCCACGGCGATACCGACGAGGCCGAGGCGGCCGCGCTGTGGATCGCGCTGCGCGACGTGATCCTGTCCTGGGTCGACCAGGGCGTGAAGATCTTCCGTGTCGACAACCCGCACACGAAGTCGCTGCCGTTCTGGGAATGGGTGATCGGCGAGGTCCGGGCTCGCCATCCCGACGCGATGTTCCTGTCGGAGGCGTTCACGCGACCGAAGGTGATGTATCGGCTCGCGAAGATCGGCTTCTCGCAGTCGTACACGTACTTCACGTGGCGGCACACGAAGCAGGAGTTCATCGACTACCTGACCGAACTGACCGCATCGCCGAACCCGGCGACCGATCCGCAGTCGGCGCCGCGCGACTTCTTCCGGCCGAACTTCTTCGTCAACACGCCGGACATCAATCCCTACTTCCTGCAGCGCTCCGGACGTCCCGGTTTCCTGATCCGTGCAGCGCTCGCGGGCACGCTGTCGGGCCTGTGGGGCGTCTACAGCGGCTTCGAGTTGTGCGAGGCCACGCCGGTGCCGGGCAAGGAGGAATACCTCGACAGCGAGAAGTACGAGGTGCGGCCGTGGGACTGGAAGCGGCCCGGCAACATCATCGCGGAGATCACGCAGCTCAATCGCATCCGCCGCGAGAACCCCGCGCTGCAGACGCATCTGAACGTGCGCTTCGAGACGGTCTTCGATCCGAACATCCTGTACTTCGCGAAGGAAACCGACGATCGCTCGAACGTCGTGCTCGTCGCGATCAACCTCGATCCGCACGGCGTGCACGAGGCCGACTTCGAAGTGCCGCTCTGGCGCTGGGGACTCGCCGACGACGCGAGCGTTCGCGTGACCGACCTGCTCGACGAACACGCCTTCGCATGGCGGGGCAAATACCAGCGCATGCGCCTCGATCCCCAACACAATCCTTACGCGATCTGGCGGGTCTCGCTATGAAGAAAGAACAAGAACGCCCATGAACGCCCCCCTGAAACAGACGGCGAAAGCCGGCAAGGCGATTCGCGCCCCGAAGCGACGAGAATCACCGCAGCCGGTCGAAGGCACGAAGGAAGACCCGCTGTGGTTCAAGGACGCGGTCATCTATCAGCTGCACGTGAAGTCGTACATGGACGCGAACAACGACGGCGTCGGCGACTTCGCGGGACTGATCTCGAAGCTCGACTACATCGCATCGCTCGGCGTCACCGCGATCTGGCTGCTGCCCTTCTATCCGAGCCCACGACGCGACGACGGCTACGACATCGCGGAGTTCACCGGCATCCATCCCGACTACGGGACGATGCACGACGCGAAGCGCTTCATCGCCGAAGCGCACAAGCGCAACCTGCGCGTGATCACCGAACTCGTCGTCAATCACACGTCGGACCAGCACCCGTGGTTCCAGCGCGCCCGCGCCGCGAAGGCCGGCTCCGCCCATCGCAACTACTACGTGTGGTCGGACAACGACCAGGCCTACGCCGGCACGCGGATCATCTTCTGCGACACCGAGAAGTCGAACTGGACCTGGGACCCGGTCGCCGGCGCCTACTTCTGGCACCGCTTCTTCTCGCATCAGCCCGACCTCAATTTCGACAACCCGCAGGTCTTGAAGGCGGTCATCGGCGTGATGCGCTGGTGGCTCGACGTCGGCGTCGACGGTCTGCGCCTCGACGCGGTGCCCTACCTGATCGAACGCGAAGGCACGACGAACGAGAACCTGCCGGAGACGCACAACATCCTCAAGACCATCCGCCGCGAGGTCGACAAGGACTACCCCGGGCGCATGCTGCTCGCCGAGGCGAACATGTGGCCCGAGGACACGCAGCAGTACTTCGGCGACGGCGACGAATGCCACATGGCCTTCCACTTCCCGCTGATGCCGCGCATGTACATGGCGATCGCGCAGGAAGACCGTTTTCCGATCACCGACATCCTCCGGCAGACGCCGGACATCCCGCCGAATTGCCAGTGGGCGATCTTCCTGCGCAATCACGACGAACTCACGCTCGAGATGGTCACCGACCGCGAGCGCGACTACCTGTGGAACTTCTACGCGGCCGATCGGCGCGCGCGCATCAACCTCGGCATCCGACGTCGTCTGTCGCCGCTGCTCGAACGCGACTCGCGGCGCATCGAGCTGATGAACTCGCTGCTGCTGTCGATGCCGGGGACGCCGGTCATCTATTACGGCGACGAGATCGGCATGGGTGACAACATCCATCTCGGCGACCGCGACGGCGTGCGCACGCCGATGCAGTGGTCGCCCGATCGCAACGGCGGTTTCTCGCGCGCGAATCCCGCGTCGCTCGTCCTGCCGGCGATCATGGATCCGCTGTACGGCTATGAAGCGGTCAACGTCGAGAGCCAGGACTCGAATCCGCACTCGATGCTCAACTGGATGCGACGCATGTTGTCGATCCGGTCGCAGCATCATGCGTTCGGACGCGGCAAGCTGCGCATCCTCTACCCGATCAATCGCAAGGTGCTCGCGTATCTGCGCGAGCACCAGACCGACGCCGGCCACGACGAGACGATCCTGTGCGTCGCGAACGTCTCGCGTTCCGCGCAGGCGGTCGAGCTCGAGTTGTCGGAGTTCGCGGGCCGCGTGCCGATCGAGATGATCGGCGGTTCGATGTTCCCCGCGATCGGCGCAGGACCGTACGTGCTGACGCTGCCGCCCTACGGCTTCTTCTGGTTCACGTTCGCGAAGCAGGCGGAGCTGCCGGTCTGGTACGTCCCGCCGCCGGAAGCCTTGCCCGACTTCACGACGCTCGTCGTGCGCAAGGACATCGAGGAATTGACGTCGGGCTCGGCGGCGCGCTCGCTCGAGACGATCCTGCCGAGTTACCTGCAGAAGCGTCGCTGGTTCCCGCAGAAGGACGGCAAGCTTGCCGAGACGCGCATCGCGCTGGCGACGGAGCTGCCCCGGACCGAATTGAATGCGGGCCGCCCGATGCTGATGGTCGAGATCGAGACGCGCGCCGCGCGCGCGGGCGCGGCCGCCGAGCGCTACCAGCTGCCGTTCGGCTTCTACAGCGAGGACGAGTCCGTCTCGGCCCTGCCGCAGCAGCTCGCGCTCGCGCGCGTGCGCCGCGGGCGCCAGGTCGGCTTCCTCACCGACGCGTTCGCGCTTCCCGAGTTCGCGAAGCACATCGTCGACCTGCTCGCCAAGGACGTCGAGGTCCCGACCAAGGACGGCGCGATCCGCTTCGAGTCGACGCCGCTTCTGCACGAGTTGCTCGAGACGCTGCGTTCCGGCGACGGCGTCGGCGTGCGCTGGCTGTCCGCGGAGCAATCGAACAGTTCGCTCGTCATCGCGGACACCGCGGTGTTGAAGGTCGTGCGCCGCGTCGCACCCGGCATCAATCCGGAGGTCGAGATCTCGCGCTTCCTGACCGAGCGCGGCTTCGCGAACACGTCCGCGTTGCTCGGCTCCGCGGCGCGTGTCGGCGCGGACGGCATGCCGCACCTGCTGATCGTCGTCCAGCGCTTCGTCCACAACCAGGGCGATGCGTGGCAATGGACGCTCAACGTGCTCACCCGCGTGTTCCGCGAGGTGATCGTCGGCCTGCCGACGCTGCCCGCGACCACCGACAGCCTCGGCGACGCGACGGCCGACGCGCCCCGCGAACGCCTGGAGCAACTCGAGGGCATGGCGTTGTCGGAACTGCAGTCGGGCGCGACGATCCTGGGCCAACGCCTCGGCGAGTTGCACGCGATCCTCGCGGGTCCGAGTGACGATCCCGCGTTCACGCCGGTCCCCGTCGACGCCGAGATGGCCGACGCCTGGGGCGCCGCGGCGATCCGGCAGATCGAGACGGCGCTGGACGTGCTGGCCGAGCGCCTGCACGCGAAGGATCCGGGCCTCGGCGCGACCGAGCTGGCGGCCGCGACCGCGCTCGTCGCGCAACGCGCCGCGCTCGTGAAGTCGGCCAAGGCGCTCGCGAAGCGTGCGGTCGGTTCGCTCGCGACGCGCATCCACGGCGACTTCCACCTCGGGCAAGTGCTCGTCACGCAAGGGGACGCGGTCATCATCGACTTCGAAGGCGAGCCCGCGAAGCCGCTCGAGGAGCGACGCGCGAAGATGAGCCCGTTGCGCGACGTCGCCGGTCTCGTGCGGTCGATCGACTACGCCGCGGCGATGAGCCTGCGCCAAGGGCCGACCGACGTCGGCGAGAGCGGCCTCGCGCGCATGGCCGAGATCGTCGCGCGCTATCTCGCCGCGGCGAAGGACGCCTTCCTCGTCGCATATCGCGAGCAGGCCGCGCGGATCGGGCATCGCTGGGTCGACCCGGGCGGCGAGGCCGCGTTGCTCGACCTGTTCACGCTCGAGAAGGCCGCGTACGAACTCTGTTATGAAGCGGCGAACCGGCCCGCGTGGATCGGCGTGCCGCTCGCAGGCCTCTCGGTGCTCGCGACCGGCTTGATCGGCAACGCGCATCCCACGACGAAGCGGACGAAGGAAACGAAGTAATGGCGACGAAACGCGTGCCCAAGCCGACCGACACCGCGGCGGCGAAGCGAGGCCGGACGAAGACGGGCGTCGACGCGCAGTCGCTGACGCCGGCGTTGACGCGAGCGCTCGATCGCGCGACGAGCGCACTCGGCAGCGACGACGAGGCGACGACGCCCGCGGCGCCGCCGCCCCCAACGCCGAAGCCGACGCGCAAGCCGCGGGCCAGGCCTGCGGCGGAGGCCGCGCCCCCGCCAGAAGCACCGGCCCCGGCACCGGCACCGGCGATGCGACCCGCGGCCGACGCCATCGAACCGCTCGCCGCGGTCTCCCTCAATCCGCACACGATCGAAGCGTTGATCATCGCGCGCCACGGAGACCCGTTCGCCGTGCTCGGCGCGCATCGCGTCGACGGTCGACAGCTCGTGCGCGCGTTGCTGCCCGGCGCGCTCGCCGTCGAGGTGCTCGCGGCCGATGACGGCCGCTCGCTCAGCACGCTGTCGCGCATCCACGACGTAGGCCTATTCGAAGGCGTGGTCGGTGCGTTGCCCGCGACGAGCACCGGTCCCGCGTATCGGCTGCGCGTGACCCGGCCCGCGGCCGACGGTACGAGCACGCTGGACATCGACGATCCCTACGCGTTCGGCGTGCAGCTCGGCGAACTCGACCTGCACCTCATCGCCGAGGGCAGGCACCGCAAGCTCGGCGACACGCTCGGCGCCCATGCGATGTCGGTCGACGGCATCGACGGCACGCGCTTCGCCGTGTGGGCGCCGAACGCGCAGCGGGTCTCGGTGATCGGCGACTTCAACGGATGGGACGGTCGACGTCACGCGATGCGACGCCGTCTCGAGGCCGGCGTCTGGGAGTTGTTCCTGCCCGGGGTGCGCCCGGGCGCGCTGTACAAGTTCGAGATCGTGGGCGCCGACGGCACGCTGTTGCCCGCGAAGGCAGACCCGGTCGCACGCGCGGCGGAACTGCCGCCGGGCACGGCATCGATCGTCTCGGATCCGGCGCCGTTCGCCTGGAGCGACGACGCCTGGATGAGCGGTCGCCGCGCACGCCACGCCCCCGACGCACCGATCAGCGTCTACGAGGTCCACGCCGGCTCGTGGTTGCGCCACATGGAGGAAGGCGGTCGCAGTTTCGACTGGACGGAATTGTCGGAGCGTTTGATCCCCTATGCGTGTTCGCTCGGCTTCACGCACCTCGAGTTCCTGCCGGTGATGGAGCATCCGTTCGGCGGCTCTTGGGGATATCAGCCGCTCGGCCTGTTCGCGCCGACCTCGCGCTTCGGCACGCCCGCGGACTTCGCGCTCTTCGTCGATCGTTGCCATCAGGCCGGACTCGGCGTGATCCTCGACTGGGTGCCTGCGCACTTCCCGAACGACGCGCACGGACTCGTGCGCTTCGACGGGAGTGCGCTCTACGAACACGCGGACCCGCGCGAGGGCTTCCATCAGGACTGGAACACGCTGATCTACAACTTCGGTCGCAACGAGGTGCGCGGCTTCCTGATCGCGTCCGCGCTCGAGTGGCTCGAGCGCTTCCACGTCGACGGGCTGCGCGTCGACGCGGTCGCGTCGATGCTCTATCGCGACTACAGCCGCAAGCAAGGCGAGTGGGTGCCGAACATCCACGGCGGGCGCGAGAACCTCGAGGCCGTCGCCTTCATCAAGGAGATGAACGGCATCGTCGCCGAGCGCTGTCCGGGCGCGATGATGATCGCCGAGGAATCGACCGCATGGCCCGGCGTCACCGCGGCGCTGGCGGACAACGGACTCGGCTTCGACTACAAGTGGAACATGGGCTGGATGCACGACACGCTGCGCTACGTCGAGGAGAACCCGGTGTATCGCCAGTGGCATCACGACGACATGACCTTCGGGATGGTCTACGCGTACTCCGAGCGCTTCGTCCTGCCGATCTCGCACGACGAGGTGGTGCACGGCAAGGGCTCGCTGCTCGGCAAGATGCCCGGCGACGACTGGCAGAAGCGCGCGAACCTGCGCGCCTACCTGTCGTTCATGTGGACGCATCCCGGCAAGAAGCTGATCTTCATGGGCTGCGAGCTCGGGGAGACGCGCGAGTGGAATCACGACGCGTCGCCGGACTGGTCGTTGCTCGACGACCCGCGTCATCGCGGCATCCAGACGCTGCTGCGCGACCTGAACCGGCTGTACGTGGAAAACGGCGCGCTGCACGAGAAGGACAGCGATCCGGGTGGCTTCGCCTGGATCGTCGGGGACGACCGCGTCAACAGCGTGTTCGCCTATCGACGCTCGGGCCGTGACGCGTCGAAGCCGATGATCGTCGTGCTCAACATGACGCCGGTGGTCCGCCACGACTACCGGATCGGCGTGCCGCATGCCGGCGCATGGCGGGAACGATTCAACAGCGATGCGGACGTCTACGGCGGTTCCGGCGTCGGCAATCGCGGCATGGTCCTTGCAACCGACGACGGCAGCCATGGGCTGCCCGCCTCGGTGGTCCTCACGCTGCCGCCGCTGGCCGCCCTCGTGCTGGAACCGGGCTAGGCAGGAACGACCGAGCGCGATCGATCGCGCCGCACGCAACTCACTTCAGGGGAAATCCATGTGGCATCCGCCGGACCGCATCCACTCGGGCCTGCCTTATCCGCTCGGGGCGACGGTCGACGACGACGGCGTCAACTTCGCGCTGTTCTCGGCGCATGCGACCCGCGTCGAACTGTGCCTGTTCGATCCGGCGGGTCGCCGCGAGATCGCGCGCTATGACCTGCCGGAGTGCACCGACGAGATCTGGCACGGCCATGTGCCGACGCTCGTGGCCGGTGCGCTCTACGGCTATCGCGTTCACGGACCGTATCTCCCCGAGCAGGGTCACCGCTTCAATCCGCTCAAGTTGTTGCTCGATCCGTACGCCAAGAAGATCGCGGGCCAGGTGCGTTGGACCGACGCGCTCTACGGCTATCGCCTCCACTCGCCGCGCGCGGACCTGTCCTACGATCGGCGCGACTCCGCGGCGGCGATGCCGAAGGGCGTCGTCGTCGACGAGATGTTCAACTGGGGACGCGATCTGGTGCCGCACGCGCCGGACCGCAGCGCGATCATCTACGAGGCCCACGTGCGCGGCATGACGATGCGCAACGAACGCATTCGCGCCGACGAACGCGGCACGTTCGCGGCCCTGGGCGATCCGGACGTCATCGACCACCTCGTCAAGCTCGGCGTGACCGCGCTCGAGCTCCTGCCGATCCACGCCTTCCTGCAGGACCGCCGCCTCGTCGAGAAGCAACTGCGCAACTACTGGGGCTACAACACGCTCTCCTACTTCGCGCCCGAACCGGGTTACCTGGCGAGCGGCGCGCTCAACGAGTTGCGCACGACGATCAAGCGGCTCCATGCCGCGGGCATCCAGGTGATCCTCGACGTGGTCTACAACCACACCTGCGAGGAGAGCGAGCTCGGGCCGACGCTGTCGTTCCGCGGCATCGACAACGCGAGCTACTACCGCCTGCTGCCCGACAACCCGCGTCATTGCATCAACGACACCGGGTGCGGCAACACCGTCAACACCGCGCATCCGCGCGTGATCCAGTTGATCATGGACTCGCTGCGTTACTGGGTCCGCGAGTTCCACGTCGACGGCTTCCGCTTCGATCTCGGCGTCACGCTCGGACGCGAACTCACGGGCTTCGATCCGAACGGCGGCTTCTTCGATGCGCTTCGCCAGGACCCCCTGCTCGCCGGCGTGCAGTTGATCTCCGAGCCCTGGGACATCGGACCGGGGGGCTATCAGCTCGGCAACCATCCGCCCGGCATCCTCGAATGGAACGGCCGCTATCGCGACGACGTCCGTCGCTTCTGGAAGGGCGACTCCGGGATGCGCGGCGCGCTCGCCGCGCGACTGCACGGCTCGGCCGACCTGTTCGACCATCAGTACCGCCGTCCGTGGGCCTCGGTGAACTTCATCACGGCGCACGACGGCTTCACGATGGCCGACCTGGTCTCCTACAACGGCAAGCACAACGACGCGAACGGCGAGGAGAACCGCGACGGAGCGGACGACAACAACAGCTTCAACTGGGGTGTCGAGGGTCCGACCGACGATCCCGGCATCCGCGTGACGCGCGCGAAAGTCCATCGCGCGATGCTGACGACGCTGTTGTTGTCCCAGGGCACGCCGATGCTGCTCGGCGGCGACGAATTCTGCCGCAGCCAGCAGGGCAACAACAACGCGTACTGCCAGGACAGCGCGATCTCCTGGTTCGACTGGGGCAACGCGGACAGTCCCGAAGGCCGCGCGATGACCGCCTTCGTCGCGCGCCTCATCGCGCTGCGCAAGGACCACGCGCCGTTTCGTGCGAACTATTTCATGAAGGGCTCGGTCGACCTCGGCGACAGCCTCGCGGACATCGGCTGGTTCGACGAGACCGGCGCAGCGATGACTCCCGAGGCATGGGATTTCGCGGAGGGCCGTCTGCTCGCGTGTCGTCGCCTGTGTCGCCACGACCAGGGCTTCCTCGATGCGACGCTGATGCTGGTCAACGGTTCGTCGACGCCGCATCGCTTCGCATTTCCCGAACCGGTGATCCACTGGCACCTCGCGCTCGACAGCGCGAACCCCGACGCGGCACCGGGGCCGTTGCACCTCGAAGAGATCGAGGTCGATTCGCACAGCGTGACCGTCCTCGTGGGGCGCATGCGGCCTCGTCGCAAGTGACGCGTCGCCATCGTCATCGGCTGCCGTTCGGCGCGGAACTGGTCGCGCCGCAGCGGACGCGCTTCCGGCTCTGGGCGCCGTCGTGCGCGGCGGTGTCCGTCGTCATCGAGGACGGCGACGAGATCGCGATGAGCGGACGCGACGACGGCTGGTTCGACTGCGAAGGCGAGGCCGGCGCCGGCGCCGCGTACCGCTATCGCGTCGTCCCGCGCGACGGCGAGCCGATGCTCGTTCCGGACCCCGCCTCGCGCGGGCAGCAGGACGACGTGCACGGCCCGAGTCTCGTCGTCGATCCCGAGTCCTATCGCTGGGAGCACGAGGACTGGAAGGGCCGCGCGTGGTGCGAGACCGTGATCTACGAGTTGCACATCGGGCTCGTCGGCGGTTTCGTCGCCGCACGCCGCTTGTTGCCCGCCCTCGCCCGCCTCGGCATCACGGCCATCGAGTTGATGCCGATCGCGGACTTCGCGGGCACGCGCAACTGGGGCTACGACGGCGTGCTGCCGTTCGCCCCCGAGGCGAGCTACGGGACGCCCGACGAGCTGAAGGCCTTGATCGACGCGGCGCACGGCCACGGCCTGATGGTGTTTCTCGACGTCGTCTACAACCACTTCGGGCCGGACGGCAATTACCTCGGTGTCTACGCGAACGACTTCTTTCGCGACGATCTCAAGACGCCCTGGGGTCGCGCGATCGATTTCCGGCGCAGCGAGGTTCGCGCGTTCTTCTGCGCCAACGCACTCTACTGGCTGCGCGAATATCGCTTCGACGGTCTGCGACTCGACGCGACCCACTCGATCGTCCCCCAGGACTGGCTCGAGGAGTTGCGTGGCTTCGTCGCCGAGTCGATCGAGCCGACGCGCCACGTCCACCTCGTCATCGAGCACGAAGGCAACGCGGCGCACCTGCTCGGTCCCCATCGAGGCTATGACGCGCAGTGGAACGACGACGGCCACCACGTGTTGCACGTGTTGCTCACCGACGAAAGCGACGGTTACTACGTCGACTTCGCGACCGCGCCCGCGGAGAAGCTCGCGCACTGTCTGGCCGAAGGCTTCATCTACCAGGGCCAGCCGTCGATCTTCCGTCGCGGCGAGCCCCGCGGAGAGCCGAGCCGCGACCTGCCGTCGACCGCGTTCGTGCTCTTCCTGCAGAACCACGACCAGATCGGCAACCGCGCGTTCGGCGAACGCCTGACGACGCTCGTCGACGCGGCCGCGCTGCGGGCGGCCTCGGCACTCGTCCTCCTGTCGCCGCAGATTCCGCTGCTGTTCATGGGCGAGGAGTGGGGCGAGACCGCCCCCTTCCTCTACTTCACGAGCTATCCCGACGAAGCGCTCGCCGCGGCCGTGCGCGACGGGCGGCGCGGCGAATTCGCGGGCTCGCGTGCATTCGCGGACGAGACGCAGCGCGATGCGATCCCCGACCCGAACGCGCAGTCGACGTTCGACGCGTCGCGCATCGCGTTCGATGCGCTTCTCGACGGGACGACGGACCCACAGCGTGCGGCATGGCTGTCGCACACGCGCGGCTTGCTCGCGCTGCGCGCCGAACACATCGTCCGTCGGCTCGACGGCACGCGTTCGCTCGGTTCCGAGGCGGTCGGGCCGGGTGCGGTCGTCGCGCGCTGGCACATGGGCGACGGCGCGGTCCTCACGATCGCATCGAACCTGCACGCCGGACCGGTCGCCATATCGGCCTCCCGCTTCCACATCCGCGGTGACGCGATCTACGCGAGCCCCGCGATCGCTCCCGCGCCCGACGGTTGCCTGCCGGGGCATACCACCTGGGCGTTCCTCGAATCCGCGACATGACTCACGACGAACACGACAGCGCGACTCCCGACGACGGCCTGTACGAATCCTTGAAAGGTCTCGCCGAAGAGGCCGGCATCACCACCGTCTGGCAGGACTATCGCGGCGTCGTGCACACGGTGAGCCCGACGACCTTGCGCGCGGTCCTCGGGGCACTCGAGCTGCCGGCCTTGTCCGCGCACGAGATCGCCGAGAGCCGCAAGCATCTCGCCGGCGAGATGCTCGGGCACACGCTGCGCCCGGCGCTCGTCACCGCGACCGTGAACGCGCCGATCGTGCTGCCGATCGGCGCCGAAGCGAACGGCAAGTCGTATCGGATCGCGCTCGAGGACGGGACGACGCGCGAGGGGCGCTTCGGCGACGACGGACCGCCCGTCGTCGATGCGATCGACCGCCACGGCTATCACGAGCTCGCGTGCGAGGACTGGACGATGACGCTCGCGGTCGCGCCGTCGCGCTGCTACAGCGTCGCGGACGCGCTCACCGACGCGGGGCGGTCCCCCGACGAGCGCCCCTGGGGACTCGCGGCCCAGCTCTACAGCATCGCCAGCGACGGCGACGCGGGACTCGGCCACTTCTCCGCGCTCGCGACGCTCGCACGCCACGCCGCGAAGAGCGGTGCGAGCGCGCTCGCGATCAGTCCGGTCCACGCGATGTTCTCGGCGGACCTGCACCGCTACAGCCCTTACGGCCCGTCGAGCCGCCTGTTGATGAACGTCCTCCACGTCGATCCGCGCGCGGTGCTCGGGGACGAGGCCTACGCGAATGCCGTCGAGGCGCTGGGTGGCGACGCCGAGGCCCGCGCGCTCGAGGCGAATCGATCGGTCGACTGGCCCGCGTCGTCGCGCTGGCGTCTCGCGGTGTTGCGCAAGGTCTTCGAACACTTCATCGTCGATCCGCGTCATGCGGAACGACGCGCGGCCTTCGATGCGTATCGGGCGAGACGCGGCGAGGTACTCGAAGCGCACGCCCGCTTCGAGGCCGTGCACGCGATGCTGTGCGCCGACGACACGCGCATGCTCGGCGGCTGGCGCGAGTGGCCCGCCGCCTATCGCGACCCGCACGGCGACGCCGTGAAGGTCTTCGCGGAGACGCATCGCGACGACGTCGCGTTCCACGCCTTCCTCCAATGGCAGGCCGCGGAACAGCTCGCCGGCGCACAGCGTGCCGCGAAGGACGCCGGCATGTCGATCGGACTCGTCGCGGACCTCGCCGTGGGTGCGGATGGCGGCGGCAGCCAGGCATGGAGCCGCCAGAGCGACATGCTGATGGGCTTGTCGATCGGCGCACCGCCCGACCTGCTGAATGCGCTCGGCCAGTCCTGGGGGCTCGCGGCCTTCTCGCCGCGCGCGTTGCGACGCACCGGATTCCGCGCGTGGATCGAGATGCTGCGGACCGCGTTCGCCCACGCCGGCGGCGTGCGCATCGACCATGTCCTCGGACTCACCCGCATGTGGCTCGTACCCGACGGCGCCGACGCGACCGAAGGCGCGTACCTGCGTTATCCGTTCGACGACCTGCTGCGTCTCGTCGCGCTCGAGTCGTGGCGGCATCGCGGGATCGTGATCGGTGAGGATCTCGGCACCGTGCCGGAGGGGTTGCCCGAACGCCTCGCCGGCGCCGCGCTGCTCGGCATCCGCGTGCTGTGGTTCGAGCGCCAGTGGCAGGTTCCCGACCAGCCGTTCCGCGTGCCGCACGAGTGGTCGAACGCGGCGCTCGCGGTGACGACCACGCACGACCTGCCGACGACCGGCGGCTGGTGGCTCGGTCGCGACATCGACTGGCGTGCGCGCCTCGACCTGTTCGGAGACTACTCGAGCGAGGGCGTCGAGCGCGAGGCGCGCGAGCGCGATCGCGGCATGTTGTGGGCTCGCATGTGCGAGGCCGGCTGCGCGTGGGGCGACCGCCCTGCGCCGGATGCGCCCCCGATCGCCGAAGCATTGCGCTACGTCGGAGCGACGCCCGCGCCGCTCGCGATCGCGCCGATCGAGGACGTCGTCGGCCTCGTCGAACAGCCCAACCTGCCCGGCACGATCGACTCCCATCCGAACTGGCGCATGCGCCTGCCCGCCACCGTCGAGCATGTGCTCGAAGGAGACCAAGTCCGCACGCGCCTCGCCGCGTTCGACGAAGGACGAAAACGTCGATGACCGACCGACGCACCCTGCGCGCCGCCCGCTCCTCGCGGAGCGCCGACACGGCAGGCATTCCGCGCGCGACGATGCGCATGCAATTCCATGCAGGCTTCCCGTTCGATGCGGCGACGAAGCTCGTGCCCTATCTCACGGCCCTCGGCGTGAGCCATCTCTACGCGTCGCCGATCCTCAAGGCGCGTCCCGGATCGACGCACGGCTACGACTGCGTGGACGCGCACACGGTCAACCCCGAGCTCGGCGGCGAGCCCGCGTTGCGCCGTCTCGCCGACGCGCTGCACGCGGCGGGCCTCGGCCTCGTGGTCGACATCGTCCCGAACCACATGGGCGTGGGCAACGACAACGCGTGGTGGCAGGACGTGTTGCTGTGGGGAGAGGCGAGCCGTCACGCGGCGACGTTCGACATCGACTGGAACTCCGGCGACGCGTTGCTGCGCGGCAAGGTGCTCGCCCCCTGGCTCGGCTCCGGCTACGGCGAAGTGCTCGGCAGCGGCGACCTCGTTCTCGCGTTCGACGCGACGCGCGCGGCCTTCGAGGTCCGGTACTTCGACAACCGCTTCCCGATCGCGATCGCCGACTACGCGGCGATCCTGGGCGCGGCGGAACACGAGGCGCTCGAGGCGATCGGCAAAACCTTCACGCTCGTCGCCGGCCTCGACGCGCCCCGTGGCGAGACGCATGCGCGCGCAGCCTTCTTCGACCAGCGGGACGCCGCGCTGCAGGGTGCGCGCGCCGAGTTGTCCCGGCTCCTCGACGACGCCGCGACGCGCGCGGCGCTCGAGGCCAGCGTCGCGCGCTTCGACGCGAAGGACAACGCGGGCCGCGCCCGTCTCCATGCGCTCCTCGACCGGCAGTCGTACCGGCTCGCGTCGTGGCGCGCCGCGGCCGACGAGATCAACTGGCGGCGCTTCTTCGAGGTGACCGACCTCGCGGGCGTGCGCGTGGAGCGGGACGACGTCTTCGACGAGGTGCACGAGACGCTGTTCCGGCTCTACCGCGAAGGCGTGATCGACGCGATGCGGGTGGATCACGTCGACGGCCTCGCCGATCCGCGCGCGTACTGCCGCGAGCTCCGCCGGCGACTCGAGACGCTGGCGCGCGAGCGGCCGGCGTCCGCGTGGACTCGACCGTATCTCGTCGTCGAGAAGATCCTCGCGTCGGGCGAGGATCTCCGGGCGGACTGGAAGGTCGACGGCACGAGCGGCTACGACTTCATGGACGAGGTCGGCGCGTTGCTGCACGACGCGGCCGGCGCGGAACCGCTCGCGAGCGCTTGGGCACGGGCGACCTCGCGGCCCGCGGACTTCCGCAGCGAGGCACTCGCGGCGCGGCGGCAGATCCTCGCGGAGAACCTGCCGGCCGAATTCAACGCGGCCGCACGGGCCTTGCATCGCGTCGCGCGGGCCGACATCGACACGCGCGACATCGGCCTCGTCGCGATCCAGCGCGCCCTCACGGAATTGCTGGTGCAGATCGACGTGTACCGGACCTACGTCGACGCGCGCGGACGCGATGCGGACGACACGGAGGTCGTGATCCGCGCGCTGCGCGCGGCGCACGCGACCGTGCGACCGTCGGATCGGCCGGTGCTCGCCTGGCTCGACCACTGGCTCGGCGGCGACGCGGCGAGCGACGTGTTGCCGGAGACGCTGACGCGTCGGCGGATCGCGGAACGACGCCAGGCGATCACGCGTTTCCAGCAGCTCACGCCGCCCCTCGCCGCGAAGTCGGTCGAGGACACCGCGTTCTATCGCTACGGCCGGCTGATCTCGCGCAACGAGGTCGGCTCGAACCCCGACGAGTTCGCGTTGTCGATCGAGGCCTTCCACGCAAAGTGCCTGCGCCGCGCCGAACGCTTCCCGCACGCGATGCTCGCGATCGCGACGCACGATCACAAGCGCGGCGCCGACACCCGGGCGCGCCTGGCCGTCCTGTCGGAGATGCCGGCCCGATGGACCGGCCTCGTCGATCGCTGGCTCGTCCTCAACACGCCGGTCGACGCGCAACCCGCCGTCGCGTCGGACGTCGCGGCCGAGACGACGCCGATGGTGCCTCCCGCGGGACTCGCCGCGATCGCGCATGCGGTCGCCGAGTCCGCGCCCGCGCCGCTTCCCGAAGACCAGATCATGTTGATGCAGACGCTGGTCGGCGCCTGGCCGTTCGCGCTCGCGCGGACCGACATCGAGACCGCCCCGAAGGACGAGGTCGACGCGTTCGTCGAGCGCGTCGCGGCCTGGCAGGTGAAGGCCTTGCGCGAGACGAAGCGGCCGTCGGACTGGTCGATGCCGAACGAACGCTACGAAGCGACCTGTCGCGCCTATCTCGACCGCATCATGGATGCGGCACGCAGCCCCTTCGTGCGCGAGGCCGCGGCCTTCGTCGACGCGATCGGGGTCGCCGGCGCACTCAACGGTCTCGTGCAGTCGACGCTGCATCTCACGGTGCCGGGGATGCCCGATCTCTATCAAGGCACGGACGGCTGGGACTTGTCGCTCGTCGATCCCGACAACCGGCGACCGGTCGACTATGCGACGCGCGAAGCGTCGCTCGCCGAGCGTGGCGAGCTCGCGGCACTGATGACGGACTGGCGGAGCGGGCGGGTCAAGCAGGCCGTGATCGCCACGATCCTCGCGTTGCGGCGCGAATTGCCGTCGCTGTTCGCCCACGGCGCCTATCACCCGCTCGCGGTCGAGGGGCCGATGCAGGACCACGTGCTCGCGTTCATGCGCGTGGACGGACGCGAGCGCGTCATCGTCGCCGTGACCCTGAAGGCGGCGGCACTCGTCGAGGGACGACCGGAGCCGCGCGTCGACGACGCGGCGTGGGGCGAGACCTTCGTCCGCGTGCCGGTCGGCCTGGCCTGGCACGACGTGCTGGGGGACCGGCCGCTCAAGGCTTCGGCCCGCCGTCTCGCCGTCGCGCATCTGTTCGAACGCCTGCCCGTCGCGGTCCTGCGGTGAGTCCTGCGGGGATTAACCGCGCTTGACTGGCCGAGCGGCGGAAGCGCACTTACTCTGACGGGGGATCGCTCGCGTCAGGGGACATGCGCATGGCTTATTCGATCAGCGTGAACGGGGTGCCGCGACAGGCCGACGTCGACGGGGACACGCCCGTGCTCTGGGTCCTCCGCGACGTAATGGGACTCACCGGCACGAAGTTCGGCTGCGGCGTCGCGATGTGCGGCGCCTGCACGATCCACGTGGACGGCCAGCCGCGCCGTTCCTGCGTCACGCCGATCGCGCAGATCGGTCGGTCGAAGGTCGGCACGATCGAGGCCTTGCACACCACGCCGGTCGGCCGCGCCTTGCAACGGGCGTGGCTCGAACTCGAGGTCGTGCAATGCGGCTACTGCCAGGCCGGCCAGCTGATGTCGGCCGCCGTCCTGCTCGCAGGGGTTCCGGCGCCGAACGACGAGGACATCGACGGCGTGATGGCGGGCAACATCTGCCGATGCGGGACGTATCCGCGGATTCGCGCGGGGATCAAGCTCGCGGCGAAATATTTGGCGGACACGACTGCTTCGACGGACGGAGGCTCCCGTGCGTAGCCGGCCCTCGCGCCGGGTCGTGGGCGCCCTCGTCGCGACGCTCGCGGCCGCGAGCACGATCGCCGGCGCCGCCACGACACCCGACGCCGCGACGCTGAAGCGGCCGGAGGCCTTCGACTCGATCGCCGACCCGCGCGAGCGCTCGACCCAGTTGTTCCTCGAGCTCGGGCGCGTGCTGCAGTCGCCGCGATGCATGAACTGCCATCCGCGCAATCGCGTACCGACGCAGGGCGAGGACCTGCACACGCACAACCCGCCGATCGACGCGGGCGCACCGGGCCACGGTCCCGTCGGCCTGCCCTGCGCGACCTGCCACCAGGCGGCCAACGTCGACACGCGGGGCGCGAGCATCGCGGTCATCCCGGGTCACCCGCACTGGTCGCTCGCGCCGGCCTCGATGGCCTGGCAGCACTACTCGCTCGCGGAGATCTGCGAGCAGGTCAAGGATCCCGCGCGCAACGGCGGTCGCACGCTCGCGGCGATCCACGAGCACCTCGCCACGGACACGCTCGTAGGCTGGGCCTGGCATCCCGGCGCGGGGCGCGTGCCCGCGCCCGGAACGCAGGCCGAGTTCGGACGCCTGGTGCAGGCCTGGATCGCGACGGGCGCGGCCTGTCCCACGAAGTGAGCCCGACATGAACGCACTCTTCTCGCCACCGCCGGACGTCGAGAGCCGGCGCAACTTCATCAAGCGCGTCGCGTGGTCCGCGGGCGCGCTGGTCCTCGAGGTCGCCGCGCCGACCGCGGCGCTCGTCGCGTCCGCGGAGGCCGCGAGTCCGAAGTCGCCGTCCGTCGGCCTCAACCCCTTCATCCGCATCGACACGCAGGGTCGCGTCACGCTGGTGATGCCGCAGGTCGAGATGGGCCAAGGGATCTACACCGCGATCGCGGCGCTGCTCGCGGACGAGCTCGACGTCCCCGTCGAGCGGGTCACGCTCGAGGCGGCGCCGCCCGACGACAAGCTCTACGCCAATCCCCTGATCGGCTTCCAGGTGACCGGCGGATCGACGTCGATCCGCGCGTTCTGGACGCCGATGCGCCAGGCCGGCGCCACCGCTCGCACGATGCTCGTCAGCGCGGCGGCCCAGGGATGGCATGTGCCCGAGTCGGAGTGCGCGGCCGCCGCCGGCGTGGTCACCCACGGCCCGAGCAAGCGACGCGTGGCCTACGGCGCACTCGTCGAGCGCGCGGCGCGTCTCACGCCGCCGGCGCACGTCGCGCTGCGGGAACGAGCGACGTTCAAGGTCATCGGCAAGCCGACCAAGCGGCTCGACACGCCCGACAAGGTCAACGGGCGTGCGCGCTTCGGCATCGATGCGATGCCGCCCGGGTTCAAGGTCGCGACCTTCGTCAGTTGCCCGGTCTTCGGCGGCAAGGTCAGGTCGGTCGACGACACGCGCGCGCGCTCGATCAAGGGCGTGCGGAAGATCATCGTGCTCGACGATCTCGTCGCCGTCGTCGGCGACCATCTGTGGGCCGCGAAGCGCGGCCTCGAGGCGGTCGCGATCACCTGGGATCCCGGTCCCCATGCGGGCGAGAGCACCGCCGGCATTCTCCAGCAGCATCAGGACGCGCTCGCGCTGCCGGGAGCGACGGCGAAGAACGTCGGCGACGTCGACGCCGCGCTCGCGACCGCGCCGTCGTTCGACGTGCAGTACCGGCTTCCCTTCCTCGCGCACGCCGCGATGGAGCCGATGAACTGCACGGTGCGCGTCGATGCGGGCGCGTGCGAGGTGTGGGTCGGCAACCAGGTCATCGCGCGCACGCAGGCAATCGCGGCGAAGGTGACGGGCCTGCCGCTCGCGAAGGTGACGGTGCACAACCATCTGCTCGGCGGCGGCTTCGGTCGCCGTCTCGAGGTCGACGGCATCGAAACCGCGACCCGCATCGCGCAGAAGCTGCCGGGCGTGCCGCTCAAGGTGATCTGGAGCCGCGAGGAGGACATCCGCAAGGCGATGTATCGGCCGATGTGGGTGGACCGCGTCCGGGCGCGACTCGTCGACGGACGCATCCAGGCGTGGGATCACAAGCTGGCCGGCTCCTCGGTCATCGCGCGCTGGCTGCCGGGGGCCTTCAAGGACGGCACGGACCCGGACGTGATCGAGGGGGCGGTGGACTTTCCCTACGACACGCCGAACCTGCGCGTGCAGTATCGGCAGGTCGAGCCGCGCAGTGTGCCGACGTGCTTCTGGCGTGGCGTCGGACCGGGCCACAACATCTTCGTCGTCGAGTCCGCCATCGACGAACTCGCTGCGCTCGCGAAGCAGGATCCGGTCGCGTTCCGCCGCGCGCATCTCGAGAACAAGCCGCGCCTGCGCGCCGCACTCGATCTCGCGACATCGAAGGCCGGCTGGGGACAGCCGCTGCCGCCTCGGCATGGTCGCGGCGTGTCGATCCAGGACGTCTTCGGCACGAGCATCGCGTGCGTCGCCGAGGTCGTCGTCGACGACGCAGGCCACGTCCGCGTCACGCGTTATGTGTGTGCCGTCGACTGCGGCATCGCGGTCAATCCCGACACCGTCGTCGCGCAGATGGAAGGCGGCCTGATCTTCGGCCTGACGGCGACGCTCTACGGCGAGATCACGATCGAGGACGGCCGGGTGCAACAGGGCAACTTCAACGACTACCGCGTCGTGCGGATCAACGAGGCGCCGGCCATCGAGGTCTATCTGATCGACAGCGGCGAGGCGCCGGGCGGCATCGGCGAGCCGGGGACGGTGACGGCGACGGCCTGCGTCGCGAATGCGATCTACGCGGCGACCGGCGTGCGCATGCGCCATCTGCCGGTCGACCCGAAGGCACTGGCGGTGACGAAAGCCGCATAGCGAGCGCTGTCGTTCGCGCGTCGTCGACCGGAGGTCGACGGAGGTCGACGACGCGACTCGGGGAGATCATCATCGGCGCGGCGTTTGCCCGTTGCCGTGACTTGTCGGCGCTTCCGATCGCCATGCCGCGCCGAGCCTGGCCCCGCGTTCGAGCTACGATCCGGCTCGTCCGGGCGCACCGAGGGCGACCGCCTGATCATCGAGCTCGGCAGCCGCCTGAACGCTTGGCACTCCGGCCTCGAGTCACGACGGTCAAGACGCAGGCCGCGATGGCCGACCTGACTGACCCGAACGTCGTTCGCTTCGTCCTCGACGTCGGCTGGCGACGCCCGACCCCACGACGACCTCGACCTGAACCGAAGAAAGATTCCATGGCGGACACCAAGAAGCCCGTGCGTCGCTTTCCTTCCGAGACGAT
>Ga0247783_1000058_pt1 | contig 35723 bp, 35 predicted proteins | sample UWRJL064202C5_FD_179911 | JGI IMG/M metagenome (GOLD analysis project Ga0247783, IMG submission 179911) | Plant litter microbial communities from Arlington Agricultural Research Station in Wisconsin, United States - UWRJ-L064-202C-5 | ecosystem: Environmental > Terrestrial > Plant litter >...
CCAGGTCGCGCGCGAAACGGAAATCGCCGCTGCCGTAGCCGACGCCCGACGGCAGGTCGCCGCGCAACGCGACGATGCGCGTGATGCCGAGCTCGCGATAGCCGAGCAGCGTGTCCCGCAACTCGGCCCGCGACGCGCCGATGCACGACAGATGGGGCGCGGCCGGCACGCGTTCGGCGCGGATGTCCTTGATCGTCGCGAGCGTCCCTTCGCGCGTCGAGCCCCCGGCGCCGAAGGTCACCGAGAAGAATTCCGGGTCGAGTGCGACGAGCGCACGCCGGACGTCCTTGAGCTTTTCGAAGCCTTCCGGAGTGCGCGGTGGAAAGAATTCGACGCTGGCGCGCTTAGTCATCGCGCAGCAGGATGGCCGACAGCAGCCACGAGATCACGCTATAGACGATCGAGCCGAACACGCCGGCCCAGAAGCCCTTCACGTGGAAGCCGTCGAGGATGTCGCCGACGAACCAGAACAACAGGCCGTTGATGACGAAGATGAACAGGCCGAGCGTGAGCAGTGTGACCGGCAACGTGAGGATCACGAGGATCGGTCTCACGATCGCGTTGATCAGCCCGAGCACGAGCGCGGCGATCAACGCCGTCACGAACGAGTCGACCGTGATCGACGGGATCACGTAGGGCACCGCGAGCAACGCGACGGCGTTGATCAACCAGACGAGGAGGAGGCGCATGGATCGAAATGGTGAGGTTGTCACCCCGGCGAAGGCCGGGGCCCAATCGAGCGAACTTGGGTCCCGACCTTCGCCGGGATGACATTCAATCAGTAGCGGTACGTATCCTTCTTGTACGGCCCCGCGACATCGACGCCGATGTAGTCGGCCTGTTCCTTCGACAACTCGGTGAGCTGCGCGCCGAGCTTGGTCAACTGCAGGCGCGCGACCTTCTCGTCGAGGTGCTTCGGCAGCACGTACACGCCGACCGGATAGTCGGCGTTGCGCGTCCACAGCTCGATCTGCGCGATCGTCTGATTCGCGAACGATGAGCTCATCACGTAGCTCGGATGGCCCGTGCCGCAGCCGAGGTTCACGAGGCGGCCCTTCGCGAGCAGGATGATCTTCTTGCCGTCGGGGAAGACGATGTGATCGACCTGGGGCTTGATCTCGTCCCATTCGTACTGTTCGAGCGACGCGACGTCGATCTCGTTGTCGAAGTGGCCGATGTTGCAGACGATGGCCTCGTCCTTCATCTTCGCCATGTGGTCGTGCGTGATCACCTTGTAGTTGCCGGTCGCGGTCACGAAGATGTCGGCCTTGTCGGCCGCGTAGTCCATCGTCACGACGCGATAGCCTTCCATCGCGGCCTGCAGCGCGCAGATCGGGTCGACTTCCGTGACCCACACCTGAGCCGACAGCGCGCGCAACGCTTGCGCGCTGCCCTTGCCGACGTCGCCGTAGCCGCACACGAGTGCGACCTTGCCGGCGATCATCACGTCGGTCGCGCGCTTGATCGCGTCGACGAGCGACTCGCGGCAGCCGTAGAGGTTGTCGAACTTGGACTTGGTGACCGAGTCGTTGACGTTGATCGCGGGGAACTTGAGCGCGCCCTTCTTGTGCATCTCGTAGAGGCGATGCACGCCGGTCGTGGTCTCCTCGGTCACGCCCTTGATCTGCGCGAGACGCGTCGAATACCAGCTCTTGTCGGTGGCGAGCTTCGCCTTGATCGACGCGTAGAGCTCGGTCTCTTCCTCGCTCGTCGGTGACGCGATCAACGATGCGTCCTGCTCGGCGCGCGCGCCGAGGTGCAACAGCAGCGTCGCGTCGCCGCCGTCGTCGAGGATCATGTTCGAGTAGCCGCCGTCCGGCCACTCGAAGATGCGATGCGTGTAGTCCCAGTAGTCGGCGAGCGACTCGCCCTTGACCGCGAAGACCGGCGTGCCCTGGCCCTTGAAGCCGTTCTGCGCGATCGCGGCCGCGGCGTGATCCTGCGTCGAGAAGATGTTGCACGACGCCCATCGGACTTCGGCGCCGAGCGCCTGCAGCGTCTCGATCAGCACCGCCGTCTGGATCGTCATGTGCAGCGACCCGGTGATGCGCGCACCGGCGAGCGGCTGCGCCTTCGCGAATTCCGCGCGGATCGACATCAGACCCGGCATCTCGGTCTGCGCGATCAGGATTTCCTTGCGGCCCCAGGCGGCCAGCGAGAGGTCGGCGACCTTGAAGTTGTTGAATGAAGTCGGGGTGGATTTGAGAACTGCGCTCATCGCGCTCTCCTTTTCTTTCGATCGGGGTTCGCGAGCGCGGTTGCCATCGGGACCGTGGGGTCGCGATGCGTCAAGCCTGGCAGGTCGTGAACCTGTCGCAACGCTCCTTGACGCGGACGCGCAGTTTAACGCGGGTCGGAATCGCTGTCAGGTCGGCCGCGCGCAAGCACGACGCGCCGACGGCGAAGACCGCCGACCATCCGACGAAGCGCTGGTTTCAGGGGATCCGGCTGATGCGATAGATGACGTTGTCGGTGAGCGAGACGACGTACAGGTTGCCGTCGGGACCCTGTTCGATGCTCGGCGTGGTGCCGAAATTCGTGCCGACGATCAGCGTCTCGCTCTCCGTCCCGTCGAACTTCTGCGCGCGAAACAGGTTGTCGGCCACGTGGTCGGCGAGGCGTGGGTCACCGCTGGTGTCGACGTGGAGCCGGTCGGTGGTCAGACGCAACCGGAACAGGCTGCCGCCGGTCCCGCCGACCTGGGCCGCGCTGCGCGACGAGCCGATCCACAGCGTCCCGTCGTATTCCGCGCCGAGTGCGGTTCCGCGGACGAACGTCGTCCCCGACGGACCCGTTTCGTAGCGCCAGCTCAGTTCCGGGTCGCGGTAGGTCGCGCCGGGCAACATGAACAGGCGGGACAGTGCCGCCGTCGCGTTGTAGGCCGCGCGCGTCGGCGGGTAGCGCACTTGCTGGGTCTGTCCGCCGAACTGCGTCGTCTCGATGAACTTCCAGTCGGGCATCCGCGCGGACGGACCCGCGAACTGGATCCAGCCGCCGTTCATTCCGGGCACGATGCGATTGAGCTCGGCATAGGCATCGTCCGCGTTCTCGGTCTCCCACAACGAGCCGCCGACCGGGTCGAAGGCCATGCCGAAACCGTTGCGGTGTCCGTACGAGTACACCTTCTGGATATTCGCGCCGACCTCGCCGCCGATCGCGCCGCCCGCCACGAAGAACGGGTTGTCGGATGGCGTCGTCCCGTCGACGTTGAGGCGAAGGATCACGCCGCTCAGATGCGCGTTGTCCGGCGCAGGTCCACCGAACGTGTCGTCGATCAACGGTGACGTCAGGAAGGGACCATTGGGCAGGTTCTGCAGCCAGCCGCGACGACCCTGGTCGCCCATGAACACGTAGAGCTTTCCATCGGGTCCGAAGCGCATCACGCCGCCGTTGTGGTTGCCCAGTTCCGCGCCGTTGTTCGACCCGGGATGACCGGGAGCCGGCACGTTGTCGGTCTGGCGGGCGCGCATGCGGACGATGTTGATGTCCTGGGTGAACGACGTCCCGTTCCAGACGAAACGATCCACGCGATTGCCCAGCAGCGCCACGTCGCCGACGACGGCGGAGTCCGCGCCCGTCGAACTCTCGGTCCAGCGGACGAAGGCATACGGCGTCGCCGGAAAGTTCGGGTGCAGGACCATGCTCAGCAGGCCGCGCTCCGAGTTGGAGTTCACCGCGAGGTCGAGCACGGGCGCGCCCTGCAGGACGCCGGCGACGACACGCTTGACCTGGCCCGATGCCTTCTCGAGCACGAGATAGTCGTTGACCGTCCCGAGGAACACGATGCCGATCGGCTGCGCGATCCCGTTGTTCAGGATCGGCGTGACCTGCAGGTGGGGATCGAGCATCGCCGCGGGGAGGAGATCCGCGCGACTGACGTTCGGCATCGAGATCGCGATGGCCGTCGCGAACGCAGCGACGCCGAGGCGACGCGTCGTCTGCGCGGTCGGGACGACACGCATGGGGGTTCGCTTCATCGCTGCCTCCTCGTGATTCGGCCGGGAAACGTCGGATGCCCGCGAGACGCGGTCAGTGGGGGAGACGGCGATCGGTCCCGCCGGTGCGACGACGCGCGACGCGCGTCGCGAGCCCGGCGCCGACGGCGGCGACGAGCAGCAAGGTCGCGGGTTCGGGAACGGCCTGGGCGGCCTGGATGCTCACGTTGTCGATGCCCATCTGGAACTGCGCGAGATTGTCCGTCTCCGCGAACCGCAGGCGGAGCAGCTCGCCGTCATGCGCCGCGAGGAGTGCGGTGAGGTCGGTCGTGATGGTCGTGTAACCCATCACCAACGCGTCGCCCACGTTCGTCGCGAACAGCGACAGCAGCACGTCGCCGGCGGCGATGCTGAACGGATCGGCGCCCGCGCGCAGGATGTCGACGCGCGCCTGCTGGTTCAAGGTCTGCGATCCGTCGATGTTCGTCAGTGCGAAGTCGAGACTCCCCGGCGTCGCATAGCGGTCGGCGCGATTGCCGAGAAACAGGTCGAAGCTCAGCATCGCCATGACCGCGCTCGCGGCGAAGTCCTGATAGAGCACGTGCGACCCGGGACCGAACGCGTCCGTCATCGCGGCCGTCGTTCCTTCCGGCGGCGGTGGCACCGGGTCGGCGTTGAGCGGACTCGACGCGCCGGTCTGCAACGCGAACGTGCCGTCCCCACCCGCCTGGTCGACGCGGACCCACGAGGTGAGGCCGTTCTCGAAACCGCCGTTGGCGATCGTCGGCGCGGCGCTGGCGGCCGGGGCCGCGAGGAGGGCGACGGCGAGTGCGAGGATCCCGGGGGCCGCGGGTCGGCGCATCCTGGTCGACCGTCTCGAGCTGCGTGTCGTTTCGCGCATGCGTCCCCCCGCCGTCGTCGCTGAGGCCCGTCGCATCGGCCTCGGGACGCGATCTCAACATAGGCTGAACGTCAGGGCAAGCAAAGTTGTTCTTTTGTGCGGGGACGCCCTTCGCAGCAAAGCCGACAGGCCGTCGGTCAGGGCTTCGCCGAAGGTACGGCGCGCTGCCCGCGAACCATGCGATCGAGCAGGCGCTCGATCGCGTCGTCGAGGGCGTCGCAGCGACCGGTATGCACGGCCGACGTCTGGATCATCGTGCTGCGCGGCGCGACCAGCCAGTGGAAGCGTTCGCGCAGCGGCAGCCTGCCGATCGGGCCTGCGTCGGGACCCCCGGCGCAGATGCGCGGGATCGCCGCGAGATTCGCGCGGATGGCCTCGACATCGGCCTCCGGGTCGAGCGCCTGCAGTCGAGCGACGTCGAGTTCGATGCGCGCCTCGAGGTGATCGCGCAATTGGCAGGACAGGATCACGCCGGCATTGATGAACTCGCCGCGCTCGACCCGTGGCACGACGCGCACGATGGCGTAGTCGTAGGTCGCGTCAGATGCGGGCGTGGGCACGGACGGCCTCCTCGGCGAATGCGCGCGGCGCGGCGAGGCGACGCTCGAGATACGACACGTAGGCACTGCGATGCGCGGCACGCGCGTCGGGACCGGTGAAGAACGCGTCGTCGTCGAGCCATGCGTCGGGAATGGTGTCGACGATCGTGCGGATCACCGCGCCCACGCGCGTGGCCATCGCTTCGTCGATCGACGCGATCGCGCTCGCGAACGGCAACAGCACGTGGTCGCCGATGCGCTCGAACGGCGCGACCGCGCGTTCGTCCGCGGTCGGCCAGTGATGATGGAAGTACAGCGCCGCGCCGTGATCGATCAGCCACAGCTTGCGGTGCCAGACGAGCATGTTCGTGTTGCGCGGCGTGCGGTCGACGTTCGTGGTGAACGCGTCGTGCCAGACGATGCGGGACGCGAGGTCTGCGTCGACCGACTGCACGAGGGGATCGAAGGTGACGGAGCCCGGCAGATAGTCGAGCGCGAGATTGAGGCCGCCGCTCGCTCGGATCAGCTCCTGGATCTCGGGGTCCGGCTCGGTGCGCGCCATGTCGGGATCGAGCAGCATGAAGACGATCTCCGGGACCGGCAGGCCCGCCGCACGCGCGAGTTCACCGGCGACGAGTTCGGCGATCAGCGCGCGCGGTCCCTGGCCGGCACCGCGGAACTTCAGGACGTAGAGGCCCTGGTCGTCCGCCTCGACGATCGCCGGCAGGGAACCGCCCTCGCGCAATGGCGTGACGTAGCGGGTCGCGGTGACGGTTCGAAGCGGCATGGGCCGCGAGCATAAGGTGAATTCACCGGTCGTCTCGAAGCTGGTCGCGCGCAAGGCGAAGATCGTCGACGAACGCCCCATAGGCCGCGCGCTTCGCATCCTCGTCGGGTAGTCGCAGCAGATACGACGGATGCACGGTGACGAGCACGCGTCGCTCGTGGCCGCCGAGCGTCTGCTTGAAGAAGGTGCGCCGGTTCTTCTCGATCGGTGTCGGGCGACCGAACAGGCTGTTCGCGGCGGTCGCGCCGAGTGCGACGACGAGCTCGGGCTCGAGGCGCTCGAACTCCGCCTCGAGCCACGGCCGGCATGCGCGGATCTCGGTGACCTTCGGCGACTGATGCATCCGCCGCTTGCCGCGCACGATGAACTTGAAGTGCTTGACCGCGTTGGTGACGTAGACCGTCTTGCGATCGATGCCGGCTTCGCCGAGCGCGCGGTCGAACAGCTTGCCCGCGGGGCCGACGAAGGGATGGCCCGCGATGTCCTCCTGGTCGCCCGGCTGTTCGCCGACGAAGACGATGCGTGCGCGCGCGGGCCCTTCACCGAACACCGTCTGCGTCGCATCCTTGTAGAGGTCGCAGGCCGTGCAGTCGCGCGCGGCGCGGGCGAGCGACGCGAGGTCGCCGGAGGTGGCGACGGAGATCGGCTGCGGCTTCACCGCGGTATGACCCGCGGCGACCCGGACGCGTTCAGCGCGCGCGGCGACGTCGGTCGGCGGCGCGTCGATCATGTCCTGGCGACGACGATGCGCCGCCGCCGCGAGCGGCGCGATCAACGCGGCTTCCGGGAGATTCTTCCAGTACTTCTTCGGCATGTGCCCTTGCATCGTCGCGAGCTTCAGGCGCGCCGGATTGAAGATGCTCGCGTAGTAATTGCGCCAGAGCGCTTCGAGCGCGTCGTCGTCCGGCGCGTCCGCGCGGGCCGCGCCCGGGCCGAGCGTCAGGGCCTCGCCGTCCCACGACGCGCTGGCGTCGGGCGTGAGGATCGCCCACTTCATGCCGGTGAAGCGGCGCACGAAGAACGGCGCGACCGCCTCGACGATGTAGTGCGACGGCTCGAACCACGCGATGAACCACGGATGCTTCACGTCGAGCCGATCGCCGTCGCGCAGCGCGCGCTCGACCTGGGACGGACGCGGCCGGCTGCCCGGCGCGTCGGCGACCGCCACCTCGCGAAAGCGCACGTAGGCCTTCATCTTGTGGAGGTCGCGATGCACGGCCTTGACCATCGCCTCGAGGCGAACGACGTCGGCGTCGATGGCGACTTCGACGAGGCCGGGCTCGTGGCGGATGCGCCAGAGCAGGCGATACAGGAATGCGAAGCGCTCGGGATCACGGAACAGGATCGCGGTCGAGGCGCGCTCGACGAAGGCGCGCGGCACGCTGAAGCGCGCGCCATCGAGCGGTGGAGACGTCGTCGCCGCGTCGGTCGTGAACAGCGAGTCGCTCGCGCCCACCGACCACGTCACGTGCTCCGGTGGGACGTCCGCCAATGCGAGTCGTCGCGCGGCCGCCCGCCATCCGTCGAAGTCGGTCTCCGAGGCGAGCTCGACGACCTCCACGTCAGGCGAAGAGGCCGAGTTGTTCGCTTTCGCGTCCCATCGTCCCGCTCACCGACGGCCGCCACTGCTCCGCGTCGAGCGTGCGCGACGCCGGCCGGTGATCGGCGAGCGTGACGAAAGGCAGCACCTTCGCCATCGCGACCCGCAAGCGCGCGAGGTCGGCGCGACGGATGCGTCGGTGACGCCGCGACGCGATCAAACGATCGACGGTCTTCGCGCCGAGTCCCGGTACGCGCAACAAGTCTTCCTTCGCCGCGCGATTGACGTCGACCGGAAACCGTTCGCGATGGGCGAGCGCCCAACCGAGTTTCGGGTCGACGTCGAGGTCGAGCATGCCGTCGGCACGCTGCACGATCTCGTCGGCCGCGAAGCCGTAATGGCGCATCAACCAGTCGGCCTGATAGAGGCGGTGCTCGCGCACGAGCGGCGGCGCGTGCAACGGCAGTGTCGCGCTCGCGTCGGGGATCGGGCTGAACGCGGAGTAGTAGACGCGCTTGAGGCGATACGAGCCATAGAGATTCGCGCTCAACGACAGGATGCGCACGTCGTCGCTGGCGTCGGCGCCGACGATCATCTGCGTGCTCTGGCCGCCGGTCGCGAAGCGCCTCGGCGCGACGAAAGCTTTCGCCTGCGTCGTCGCAATCCGGGCCGCATCGTCCCGCTCGGCCTTCGCGTCATCGATGCGTTCACGCAGCCGCGCCATCGAGATGCGGATCGCGCGTTCGTTCTTCTCCGGCGCGAGGCGCGCGAGGCCTTCGCTCGACGGCAGTTCGATGTTGATCGACAGGCGATCCGCGTACCGCCCCGCGTCCGCGAGCAACGCGTCGCTCGCGTCCGGGATCGTCTTCAGATGGATGTAGCCGCGAAAGTCATGGTCCTCGCGCAGCTTGCGGGCGACCGACACGACCTGTTCCATCGTGTAGTCGGAACTCCGGATGATCCCCGACGACAGGAACAGGCCTTCGATGTAGTTGCGACGATAGAAGTCGAGCGTGAGCGTGACGACCTCGTCGACGGTGAAGCGCGCGCGCGGCACGTTCGACGACACGCGGTTCACGCAATACAGGCAGTCGTACGTGCAGAAATTCGTCAGCAGGATCTTGAGCAGCGAGACGCAGCGACCGTCGGGCGCATAGCTGTGGCAGATGCCCATGCCTTCGGTCGAGCCGATGCCGCGACCGCCGCGACCGCGACCGTCGTACGAATTGCGTGATTCGGCGCCGGACGACGCGCAGGACGCGTCGTACTTGGCGGCATCGGCGAGGATCTCGAGCTTGCGGGACAGCTCCACGGCATGGCGATCGACATGCTGATCGAATAGTGAACGATCGTTCGTTATATCAGAAATCGACCGCCGTCTCGAATCCGCCGAAGATCAGTCGCTTGCCGTCGAAGGGGAGCTCCTGGCCTTCGATCAGGGCGGCCATCCGCGGGTCGGCCATGACCTTCTCGTTGACCGCGTCCCGGTCGGCGCGCGACTTGTACGTGATGTACGAGAAGTACACGACCTCGTCGTCCTTGAGGTCGACCGCCTGCGGGAACGACGTCCACTTTCCCGGCTTCACGTCGTCGGCGCGGCACTCGCGAAACGAGAGCGCGCCGAATTCCATCCAGATCTTTCCCGACTCGCGCGCCATCTGTTCGTATTGCTCGGTCTTCGACTTCGGCACCGGGACCAAGAACCCATCGACATAGGACATCGAACTCTCCTCAGGTTGATTCGCCCCTCGCGACCACGTCGGCGAGGGCGACGATCGCCGCATCGTCGAGGTCGTCGGTGACGACGCGGCGTCGACCGGGCAGTTGCGCAAAACTCGCTCCCTGCGACCGCGCGTACAGCGGATCGTAGTGAAGCGCCACCAATTCCTGGAACAAGGGCTCCAACGCGCCCTGCTGCGCCCACTCGATCCATCGGGCGATGGTCTCGTTGGACTGCAGCCCGCGCAGCAGGCCGAGCTGGCCGACCAGATGCGCGCGATCGTCGCCGAGATAGGCGTAGTCGCGCAACAGGAACGCGAGTCGTGCGGACGGCGAGGCGGCGATCTCGACGCAAGGTGCGGCGCGCAACGCGTCGAGCAGGACGGTCGGCAACGCGATGCGGCCGATCTTGCGGCTCTCGGCCTCGACCCAGACGACGCGATCGAGATCGAAGCCCGCGAGGCGCGTTGCGACGCGCGTCTCGAAGCGTTTCTGCGTCGGCTGCGGGATGCCCGGGATGCCGCCGAGGACCGATCCCTTGTGTTCGGCTGCGCCTTCGAGATCGAGCGTCTGTTCGCCGCGCGCGGCGAGCGCATGCAGCACGCGCGTCTTCGCGCTGCCCGTCGCGCCGCACAGCACCCGGAACTTCACGCGCGGCACGACCGTGTCGATCGTGTCGATCACGTGGCGTCGGAAGCGCTTGTAGCCGCCGCCGAGCTGGCGCGCGTCCCAGCCGACGAGGCGCAGCCATTGCACCATCGAGCCGCTGCGCAGGCCGCCACGCCAGCAGTAGACGACCGGCCTCCAGTCGCGCGGACGCTCGTGAAAGCGCGTGCGCAGGTGATCCGCCAGGTTCGCGGCCACCATCGCGCCGCCGATCCGGCGGGCCTCGAACGCGCCGGCCTGCTTGTAGGTCGTGCCGACGATGCGGCGCTCGTCGTCGCTCAGCACCGGGCAGTTGATCGCGCCGGGGATGTGATCGAGCGCGAACTCGGCCGGCGTCCGCGCGTCGATGATCGTGTCGGCTGCGGCGAGATCCTCGATCTGCGCGTGGCGCGTCTCAGACATCACGGTGACGCATCGATGCGGCTCATGCGTTCTGCAGCGGGACCGGCTCGCTGCCGACCTCGGCATAGAGCTCGGCGCGATCGAGGTCGCCTTCGATGCGTCGGTAGGCATCGTCGCCGATCGTGTCGTCGTGGAGCAGCGACGACAGCTCGCGACGTGCGGCCCGCAGCGCATGGTGTCGCAACTGGGGAAGGCCGGCGGGCACGCTCTCACCCTTCGTCACCTCCGGCCACCACTCGCGCAATTCGAAACGCAGGACCTTCGCCGCCTTCGACGTGTCGTCGTCCAGCGACGCCAGCGCTGCGCTCATGACCCGTTGCCGCGCGAGCTTCGTCTCGCGCTCGACGGGATCCTCGTCGTGGAAGTCGAACGCGAGCAGCAGCGGGCGCAGCGTCAGCCCCTGGATCAGCAGCGTGCCGAGGACCACGGTGAACGCGACGACGAGGATGAGTCGACGTCCCGGAAACGATTCGGGCAAGGCCAGCGCGGCCGCGAGCGTGACGATACCGCGCATCCCGCACCAGCCGATGAGGAGGCCGGCCTTCACGCTCGGCGCGGCCATCGACGGCTTGCGCGATCGTTCGCTCCTGCGCCGGATGCTCCAGCGCCTGAACGCGTAATAGACCATGACCCACGCGATGCGGACGACGATGACGACGGCGAGGACGGTCGCGGCGACCTTCGCGTATTCGATGCGTTCCGTCACGTCGAGGCGGTCCAGGATCGGACCGATCTGCAGGCCGATCAACACGAACGCGAGCACGTTGAGCACGAAGACGACGGTCGACCACATCGCGAGCGACGGCACCCGGATGCGCGCGGGGAGGACGCCGAGCGTCGAGCGGGCGATCGCGATCGCGAACGCGACCATCGCGAGGATGCCCGACAACTCCAGGGCCTCGGCCGAGATCCACACGCCCCACATCGTGACGAACTGCAGCACCGTCGACATCGCGACGTCGTCGATCCGGTTCAGCAGCTTCGGCGCCACCCAGGCGAATGCGAGGCCGAGCGCGATGCTGCCGACGAGCGTGCCGAGCAGCACCGGCACCGCCGTCACGGTCGACAACGATTCGCCCATCGCGGCGCCGACCGCGAAGCGATAGACGAGCAGCGCCGACGCGTCGTTGAGCAGGCTCTCGCCCTCGAGGATCTGCAGGATGCGGTGCGGCGGACGCGTCTCGCGCAACACCGCGGTCGCGGCCGCCGCGTCGGGCGGGGCGACGATCGCGCCGAGAGCGATCGCGGCGGCCCAGGGCAGGTCGGGAACGAGCAGCTTCGCGGTCCACGCGACCGCGATCGTCGTCACGCCGACCGCGACCAGGACGAGGTTCGTGATCGACCGCCAGTTGTTCCGCAGGTCGCGTGGCGAGGTGTCGTAGGCGGTGTCGAGCAGCACCGGCGCGACGAACAAGGCGAGCGCGAGTTGCGGATCGAGCACGAAGCGCGGTGCGCCCGGCGCGAACGCGAGGGCGGCGCCCATCGCCGCGAGCAGCGCCGGGTAGGGCAGCCGCCAGCGACGCGCGAGCGCCGAGAGCGCGACGGCCGCGGCGAGCAACGCGATGGTCCATTCGAGGATCAGCATGGCAAGCGCCGCATCATGCCGCGTCTTGCAGCAGCGGTTCGAGAATCGTGGCGATCCAGTCGATGAAGGCGCGCACGCGCTTCGGCAGATGGCGCCGATGCGGGTACAGGATCGTCACCGGCATCGACGGCGCGCGGAAGTCCGGGAGGATCTCGACGAGCGTGCCGTTCGCGATCCGCTCGCGCAGCCCGGGCTCGGGCGCCTGGATGATGCCGAGGCCTGCAAGGCAGGCCGCCTCATAGCTGGCGACGTGATTGACCGTCAGCACGCCGGCGACCGCGAGCGTGCGCGGCTTGCCGTCCTCGACGTATTCCCAGCCCGCGGGACGCGCGCCCAGCGTCGGGACGTAGTGGATCAGGCGATGCGTGGCCAGGTCCTCGAGCGACGCCGGAACGCCGTAGCGCGCGAGATAGGCCGGCGTCGCGACGTTGATCTGCGGGTACCAGCCGAGCGGTCGCGCGACCAGCGTCGAATCGTGCAGCGGACCGACGCGGACCACGCAGTCGAGACCGTCGCGCACGAGGTCGACGCGCCGGTCCGCGCTCGACAGTTCGATCTCCAGATGCGGGTGGGCGTTCAGGAACTCGGGCAGCCGCGGAATCACGAAACGCGTCGCGAGCGCGCTCGTCATGTCGACGCGCAGGCGGCCGCGGAGTGCGGCGCCCTGGCGGAACATCGACTGCAGGTCGTCGAGGTCGGCGAGCACGTCCTTGCATCGCTCGTAGAACGCGCGGCCTTCCTGCGTGAGCTCGACGCGGCGCGTCGTTCGCTGGAAGAGGCGCATCCCGACATGCTGCTCGAGCACGCGGACCGCGTTCGATGCGCTGGCCTTCGGTAGTCCGAGGCTCTCCGCCGCGAGCGTGAAGCTCGACAACTCCGCGACGCGGGCGAACATCCGCAGGCTGGCGAGGTGATTGGTGGCGCGCGTCATTGTTCGTTTGAAATGAACACTGCTGATCGATGACCGCAGTTTATCCGCACTAGACCCTCCAATACGCTGGCGTCCTTTCCTGAAAGGACTTGCCATGAACCAGATCAATCCCATCGCCCTCGTCACCGGCGGCAGCCGCGGCCTCGGCCGCGACGCGGCGCTGAAGCTCGCGGCCGCGGGCACCGACGTCATCCTCACGTTCAACGCGCGTCGTGCCGACGCCGACGCCGTGGTCGCCGAGATCGCGGCGGGCGGGCGCCGCGCGGCGGCGCTGGCGCTCGACGTGTCGAAGAGCGCGAGCTTCGATGCGTTCGTCGACGCCGTGCGCGCCCAGCTGGCCGCGTGGGGTCGCGAACGCATCGACGCGCTCGTCAACAACGCCGGCATCGGCCTGCACGCGGGCGTCACGGAGACGACGGAAGCGCAATTCGACGAACTCGTCGCGATCCATTTGAAGGCGCCGTACTTCCTCACGCAGAAGTTGCTGCCGCTGATCGCCGACGGCGGACGCATCCTGAACGTCTCGAGCGGACTGACGCGCTTCTCCCTGCCCGGCTATTCGGCCTATGCGGCGATGAAGGGTGGCGTCGAAGTCCTGTCGCGCTACTTCGCGAAGGAACTCGGCGCGCGCGGCATCGTCGTGAACACGCTCGCCCCGGGTGCGATCGAGACCGACTTCGGCGGCGGCGCCGTGCGCGACAACGCGGAGCTCAACCGCATGGTCGCGTCGCAAACCGCGCTCGGCCGCGTCGGGAAGCCCGACGACATCGGCGACGTGATCGTGACGCTGCTGTCGCCCGGGGCCCGCTGGATCAATGGTCAGCGGGTCGAGGCGTCGGGCGGGATGTTCCTCTGAGCTTTTTGCGTCGGTCGACGGTGACCCCCGCGGAGGCGGGGGCACCTCGACGTCTTCGACTCGACGGGCGGTGCTGACACCTCGGCATCGTGCGCGTTGGCAACTCGTCGATCGCCGCCCGAGTCGCGAACGCTGAGGTGCGCTGCGCTGACCGTCAACCTACAAAAACACGAAAGCGGCGACCACTCCCACGAGCAACAACACCCGCGTGACCCGATACACCGTCGGGTTCCAGCGCTTGAAGCGACGCCGGTACTGGCCCATCACGTGCGAGACGATGAAGATCTTGTTGATGAAGCCGGTCTTGTCGCCCGCGTCGTTCGGTGACGCGCCGGCGGCGACGACGTTGCGGCCGAGCCAGTGGTTGAGCCACTGCGCCCAGCGCGTCTTCATCGGGCGCTCGATGTCGCAGAACAGGATCAGGCGGTTCTGCCCGCTGCGGTTCTCGGCGTAGTGGATGAACGTCTCGTCGAAGACGACGCCCTGGCCGTCGCGCCAGCTGTAGCGCTGGCCGTCGACATCGATGAAGCAGCGATCGTCGTTCGGCGTCGCGAGGCCGAGGTGATAGCGCAGCGAGCCCGCATACGGATCGCGATGGCGACCGAGCTTCGCGCCGTCGGGCAGCTCCGCGAACATCGCGGCCTTGACCTCGGGAATGGTCTTCAACAATTCGGTCGTCTTCGGGCACAGCGTCGCGGCCGACGGATGCGCGTCGTCGTACCACTTCAGGTAGAAGCGCTTCCAGCCGGTCTTGAAGAACGAGTTGAAGCCCGCGTCGTTGTGCGTCTCGGCCGCCTTGATCTTCTGCAGCGCCATCAGCGCGACGCCTTCGTCGCGGATCGTCTGCCAGTTGTCCTGCAACGTCTTCAGATGCGGGAAGGACGCGGGCTCGAGATAAGGCGTCGTCGGCACCCGGCTGAACGCGTACATGAAGACGTTGATCGGCGCGGTGAACGTCGAATGGTCGAACACCTGCCGGCCCGCCTTGTGGCGGACGCGACCGCGCAGATGCACGTAGGCACCGCTGGCGGCGAACAACAGGATGAGGACGACGAGGGCGAGCTTCATGGGGTCGGACATTTTCGCACGGCATGCGCCCTCCCCCTTGAAGGGGGAGGCCGCGTCGTGGCCTCTAGCGATTCGGTGCGAATTCCAGATTGCGCTGCCACGTCGTCACGCGGTAACCGCAGGCTTCGTAGATCCAGCGCGCCACGTCGTTCTCGTCGGCGACGATGAGCAGCGCATCCGCGCCGAGCTCGTCGAAGCCGTAGGCGGACGCGTGCGCGACGAGCGTCCCCGCGTAGCCGCGCCGTCGCGCGTCGGGATGCGTGACGACGTGCTGGAAGCGGCCGATGCGTCGACCGTCGGCGCCGGCCGTCGCCTCGACGAAGACGCCGAGGGCCGAGACGAGACGATCGGCGTCGACGATGCCGAACCAGGCGCCCTGGCCCTTCGCTTCGAGCGCCCGCCAACCGGCGATGCGGCGCGACGCGAAGTCGCGGTACGGGGCTTCGCTGTGGAAGGCGTCGCGCGTCACCACGAGAAGCTCGAGCAATTCGTCCCAGCGCGCGCCGTCGATCCGCACCGGCGACCGATCCTTCGCCGGATACGGCGCGAGGATCGGCTCGCCGCGCTCGGCGACCTGCACGATCGTCTCGAAGTACTCGAAGCCCGCGTCGAGGAACGCGTCGATCTCGCCGGTGACGTCGCCTTCCCAGCCGAAGGTCGTGTGCGTCGACTCGGGCTGCGCGGCGTGGACGTGCGCCGCGAAGAGCGCGGTCCAGCGCGGGTAATCGCCTTCGCGCGGCGGATGCGCGAAGCGCAGGCAGTTGCCCCACCAATACGTCGGGTTCGACGGTGTCAGCGTGACGAGCGCGGACTCGTCGCCGTCGCTAATCGCGAAACAGCGCCCGTCGCCGGACAGGAAGATCAGTTCGCTGCGGAGCGCATCGGTGAGCGCGTCGGGGGCGACGTCGATCCGGGCCATGCGCCGGCGGAGGTCAGCCCTTCGCGCGCAGACCCGCGGTGTCGCGCAACAGGACGGCCTTGTCGGTCGCCTCCCAGCTGAACTCGGGCTCCTCGCGACCGAAGTGGCCGTAGGCCGCGGTCTTCTCGTAGATCGGTCGCAGCAAGTCGAGCATCTGGATGATGCCCTTCGGCCGCAGGTCGAAGATCTCCGCGACGAGCTTCGCGAGCTGCTCGTCGGGCAGCACGCCGGTGCCTTCGGTGTAGACAGTGATGTTCATCGGCTTCGCGACGCCGATCGCATACGCGACCTGGACCTGGCACTGACGCGCGAGACCGGCAGCGACGACGTTCTTCGCGACATAGCGCGCGGCATACGCGGCCGAGCGGTCGACCTTCGACGGATCCTTGCCGGAGAACGCGCCGCCGCCGTGCGGGCAGGCGCCGCCGTAGGTGTCGACGATGATCTTGCGACCGGTCAGGCCGCAGTCGCCCTGGGGACCGCCGATCACGAAGCGACCGGTCGGGTTGATCAGGAAGCGCGTGTCCTTCAACCATTCCTTCGGCAGCACCGGCTTGATGATCTCTTCGATGATCGCCTCGGTGAACGAGGCCTTCATCTTCGTCTTCGTCTCGCTCTGCTCCGGGTCGTGCTGGGTCGACAGCACGACCGTGTCGATGCTGTGCGGTTTGCCGTCGACGTAGCGCATCGTCACCTGGCTCTTCGCGTCGGGACGCAGGAAAGGCAGACGGCCGTCCCGGCGCAGCATCGCCTGGCGTTCGACGAGGCGGTGCGCGTAATAGATCGGCGCCGGCATCAGTTCGGGCGTCTCGTCGCATGCGTAGCCGAACATCAGGCCCTGGTCGCCCGCGCCGGTGTTGAGGTGGTCGTCGCTCGCATGATCGACGCCTTGCGCGATGTCGTTGCTCTGCTTGTCGTAGCAGACCATCACGGCGCAGCCCTTGTAGTCGATGCCGTACTCGGTGTTGTCGTAGCCGATGCGCTTGATCGTGTCGCGCGCGACCTGGATGTAGTCGACGTGCGCGTTGGTCGTGATCTCCCCCGCGAGGACGACGAGGCCGGTGTTGCAGAGGGTCTCCGCCGCGACGCGCGAGCGCGGATCCTGCTTGAAGATCGCGTCGAGGATGGCGTCGGAGATCTGGTCGGCCACCTTGTCGGGATGGCCTTCCGAGACGGACTCGGACGTGAAGAGGAAATCGGAAGTCATGGCGGTCATGGAGCGTCCTGTCGGTCAAAAAAAATGCCGCGAGGCGCGGCGGTCAGGACTGCGATTCGACCAGCGACGCTTTAGCGACACCGTAAGCCCGCGTCTCGGCGTGGCTTCGGACCGTCCCGCAAGTTGTCATAAACGGACTGGTCCGCGCGAGGGCTCTTGCTGCTGTGGCCGTTCGCGCTCGGATGGGTCGGTATCATACCGCGCCTCGTGCTGACCACCCTCTTTCGCCTCCTGTCGTCGATCCCGCTGGCCGGCCTCCAGCGCATCGGCGAAGTGCTCGGGCGCCTCGTCTATGCGGTCGCGCCGAGCTATCGGCGGCATCTCGTCGCGAACCTCGTCCTGGCCGGCGGCGAGCCCGCGCGCGCGCTGGCGACGCGCGTCGCGGCCGAGTCCGGTCGGGGCGCTCTCGAGCTCGCGTTCGTATGGATGCGGCCTCAGGACGAAGTGCTCGCTCGCACCCGTGCGACCGGATGGGACGTCGTCGAGGCCGCGCGCCGCGAAGGAAAGGGCATCGTCTTCCTCACGCCCCACCTCGGCTGCTTCGAGGTCACGGCCCAGCTCTATGCGAACCGGCCCGGCGCCGGCGCGCCCTTGACCGTGCTCTATCGGCCGCCGCGCAAGGCCTGGCTCGCGCCGTTGATCGAAGGCCGGCGTGCCCGGGGCAACCTCGCGCTCGCGCCGGCGTCGCTCGCCGGCGTGCGCCTGCTCAGCCGTGCGTTGAAGCGAGGCGAAGCGATCGGCATGCTGCCCGATCAGGTACCGAGCCGCGGCGAGGGCGTGTGGGCCCCGTTCTTCGGCAGGCCCGCGTACACGATGACCCTGCCCGCGCGGCTGCAACGCACGACCGGCGCGGCCTTGCTGCTCGCGCACGGCGAGCGTCTCCCCGCCGGCGAGGGCTGGGTCGTGCACTTCACGCGCGTGCGCGAACCGCTGGCGAGCGATCCGGTCGAGGCCGCGACGCAGATCAATGGCGCGCTCGAAGCGCTGATCCGGACCAACCTCGCGCAATACCTGTGGGGCTACAACCGCTACAAGACGCCACGCAATGTCGAAGGTCCGGTCGAAGGCCCCGTCGAGGCCGCGCCGTGATGACGCGCTTCTGGTTGCGCGTGCTGCGACTGTTCGGCCTCTTGCCGCTGCCCGTCACGCGCGCGTGCGGCGCCGCGCTCGGCATGCTGTTGTACGGGATCGCGCGCCAGCGTCGGCGGGTCGCGCGCATCAATCTTCGCGCGTGCTTTCCCGACATGCCCGAGCGCTCGCGTCGTCGGCTCGCACGCGCGCACTTCCGCGCGTTCGCGCAGAGCGTGCTCGATCGCGGGCTGATCTGGTGGGCGAGCAAGGAGCGCATCGAGAAACACATCCGCTGGGTCGACCTGCATCACTTCGAGGCGGCGCATGCGCGCGGGCCGGTCATCGTCCTCGCGCCCCACTTCGTGGGACTGGACGCGGGCGGCATCCGCTTCTCGATGCTGATGCACGCGATCTCGATGTACTCGCGACAGAAGAACCGCGTGCTCGACGCGACCATCCTCGAGGCGCGCAGCCGCTTCAACAAGCCGATCCTGTTGTCGCGTCAGGACGGCATGCGGCCGGCGGTGCGCGCGATGCGGCGCGGCCTGTCGTTCTACTACCTGCCCGACATGGACTTCGGCGCGCGCGACGCCTCCTTCGTGTCCTTCTTCGGCGTGCTCGCGGCGACGATCACCGCCCCCGCGCGGCTGGCCCGCATCACGAAGGCGAGCGTCGTGCCCTGCGTGACGCGCCTGACGAAGGACGGCTACGAGGCCCGCTTCTATCCGGCCTGGGACGACTTCCCCGACGCCGACGACGATTCGCCGGCGACGCTCGCGCGCGCGGCGCGGCGCATGAACGAATTCATCGAGGAGCGCGTCGCGGAGATGCCCGCGCAATACCTGTGGACGCACAAGCGCTTCAAGACGCGGCCGCCGGGCGATGCCCCGATGTACCGCAAGGCGTAGCGCCGTACAACGCCGACACGCGATTTCCTTCGTGATGCGTTCGCACTCGACGATAATTTCGCGATGCGTTTGAAATTCACCAAGATGCAGGGCGCGGGCAACGACTTCATCGTGCTCGACGCGACGCGCGCGCCGATCGATCTCGCGCGCGCGCAGTGGCGCTGGCTCGCCGATCGTCGCTTCGGGATCGGGGCCGACCAGATCCTGATCGTCGGACCGCCGGCCGACCGCGAGCACGCGGACTTCTCGTATCGCATCTTCAACGCCGACGGCGGCGAGGTCGAGCAGTGCGGCAACGGCGCCCGCGCGTTCGCGCGCTTCGTCCGCGACAAGGGCCTCTCCACGCGCGACGCGATCCAGGTCGAGACCTTGTCGGGCGTCATCACGCCGACGCTCGGCCCCGGGGGCAGCGTGACGGTCGACATGGGGCCGCCGCGCTTCGAGCCGGCCGACGTGGGCTTCGACGCGGACGGGCTCGCGTCGCATCGGGAAGGCGGCGCGACCGTGTGGTCCCTGCCGGTCGCCGGCGGATTGGTCGACATCGGTCTCGCGTCGATGGGCAATCCCCACGCGATCACGCGCGTGGACGATGTCGATCGGGCGCCCGTCGAAACCCTCGGCCCGGAACTCGAACGGCACCCGCGCTTCGCCGCGCGCGTGAACGCGGGCTTCATGGAGATCGTGGACCGCGCGACGATCCGCCTGCGCGTCTACGAGCGCGGCGCGGGCGAGACGCTCGCCTGCGGCACCGGCGCGTGTGCGGCGGTCGTCTCGGGCATCCGTCGCGGCCTGCTCGACTCGCCGGTCACGGTCCGTGCACGCGGCGGCTCCCTCGTCGTCGCGTGGCGCGGCGACGCGTCGTCGGTGCAGATGACCGGCCCCGCCGAGGCGGTCTTCGACGGCGAGGTGGTCGTTCCGCCCGTCGATCAACTCCAGCCATCGCGCCCCGGTGCCTGAAGCCCACTCCTCTTTCATCCCGACCCCACGATGAATCCCCAAGACATCGCCGATTATCTTCAGCAGCATCCCGAGTTCCTGTCGGAGCACGCGAACATCTTCGCGTCGTTGACCGTGCCCCATCCGCACGGGGGCCGGGCGATTCCGCTGTCCGAGCGCCAGATGGTCACGCTGCGCGAGAAGAACCGCGCGCTCGAGTTGAAGGTCGCCGAGCTGATGCGTTTCGGCCAGGAGAACGACGCGATCGCGGAACGGCTCGCGCGCTGGACGCGGATGCTGCTGTTGCAGCGCTCGCCCCGCCTCATGCCCGAGACGCTCACCGGTTCGCTCGAAGAGATCTTCTCGGTCCCCCACGTCGCGCTCGTCGTGTGGGATGCCGCCGAAGACTTCGTCAACGAGGCCCGGGCGATGGATGCGTCGTCGGAACTGATCGCGTTCGTGTCGAGCCTGCAGGCGCCATATTGCGGAGCGCCCGAGCGCGAGGCCGCGCATGCGGCCTCGTTGTTCCAGCAGTCGACTGCCGACGTGCTGCAGGAAGCGACGACCGACGGCAGCGCGATCGAGCCGACGGATGCGGCGGAGACGAGCGAGGTTCGTTCGCTCGCGCTGATCCCCCTGCATCGCGGCGCGTCGTCGAGATCGTTCGGCGTGCTCGCGCTCGGCTCGGCCGACGCCCGCCGTTTCCACGAAGGCATGGGCACCGAGTTCCTGTCACGCATCGGCGAGACGGCCAGCGCGGCCTTGACCCGACTGCTGAATTGAAACCCGCCGCGATCGCCGAAGGCGAGCACGCGGACGAAGCCGCGACGCTTCCCGCGTCGGTCGAACGCTACCTCGACTTCCTCGCGGTCCAGCGCAAGCTATCGCTGCATACGGTCGACGCGTACCGGCGCGACCTCGCGACGCTCGCGGCCTTCGTCGCGAAGGACGCGCATGGCGACGCGATCGAGACGTTGAAGCCGGCGCAGGTCCGGCGCTTCGCCGGGTCCTTGCACGCTCGCGGGCTCGCGCCGCGTTCGATCGCGCGCGCGCTGTCGTCGTGGCGCGGCTATTTCACGTGGCTCGCGCTGTACGAGGACGGGCCGGCGAACCCGGTCGTGGACGTGCGCGCGCCGAAGCTCGGCAAACGCCTGCCGAAGGCCTTGTCCGAAGAGTGGACGCGGCGTCTTCTCGACAGCGACGACGAGGGTGCCGACGCGGCGGTCAAGCGCGACCTCGCGGTGTTCGAACTCTTCTATTCGTCGGGGCTGCGCCTGTCGGAGCTCGTCGACCTCGACGTGACCTTCGCCAGGGAGGCGGGGCACGTCTCACGCGGCTGGATCGATCTCGAGAGTGCCGAGGTCACCGTCACCGGCAAGGGGAACAAGCGGCGCACCGTGCCGATCGGCGCAGAGGCCCGGCGCGCGCTCGTCGCATGGCTCGCGGTCCGACCCGGCTTCGTTCGCGCGGATCCGCATCCGCTCTTCCTGTCGGCCCGGGGCGCGCGGCTGTCGGGGCGCACGATCCAGAGCCGGTTGAAGGCGCATGCGCAGGCCGCGGGCGTGCCGGCCCACGTCCATCCGCACGTGCTGCGGCATTCGTTCGCCTCGCATCTGCTGCAGGGGAGCGGAGACCTGCGCGCGGTGCAGGAGCTTCTCGGTCACGCGAGCATCGCGGCGACCCAGGTCTATACCGCGGTGGACTTCAAACGCCTCGCCGACGTCTACGACCAGGCGCATCCGCGCGCCCGACGCAAGTAGCTCAGACCTCGAGGTCGCAACTCGGGAGTGCGTTCTGCAGTTCTTCGGCGACGTCGTCCGCGGGCGTATTGCCGAGGCGGTCGATCAGCGAACGCGATGCCGCGGTCCCGTACGCCATCGACCAGATCGAATAGCGTCGCGAACGGATCGGCCTGTCCGAGAGGACCTCGACGTCCGCGTGGCGCGGGTCGGCCTCGATGCTCGTGAAGATGCGGTCGACCTGGGCGATCCTGCCCTCGAGGTGCTGGACGAACTGCTCGCCGTCGAAGACGAGGACGCCGGTGATGCCCTGCATCGAATTGCGCGACCGGGCGCGCGCCAGGATTTCGGGCACGACGCGCGCGCCGCGGGAATCGACCAACCGACTGCGATAGACGAGATGCTTCACGCTGCGCATCCTAACAAGCCCGGGTGCGCGGCTCCGTATAATCCGCCGCTTCGTCCCCGTCGTCCTCGACGGAAGACGCCGCGGCATCCGCGCTCGAACGAGCGCTCGGCCGCCTCCATCGACTCACGCCAACGTTCATGCTCGCCGCGCCCAAGCAGGTCATCGTCGACCGCATCCAGGCGGCGCTCGCTCCTCTCGTGTCGGGGACCGGCGTCGTCCCGACCGTCGTGCTCGAGCGGCCGAAGGTCGCAACGCACGGCGACTTGTCCTGCAACGTCGCGATGCAGATCGCGAAGGCGCTCAAGCGCAATCCGCGCGAGATCGCGCAGGCCGTCGTCGCCGCGCTCACCGTCGCGGGCGGCGAAGTCGAGCGCGCGGAGATCGCCGGGCCCGGCTTCATCAACCTCTTTCTCGCGCCGCGCGTGCATCAGGCCGTCGTGGCCGCGGTCTTCGCCGAAGGCGATCGCTACGGACATGCCGCGCATGCGGACGGCGAGCGCGTGATGGTCGAGTTCGTCTCGGCGAACCCCACCGGGCCGCTTCACGTCGGCCACGGACGACAGGGCGCGCTCGGCGACGTCATCGCGGCGTTGATGCAGACGCAGGGACGCGCGGTGACGCGCGAGTACTACTACAACGACGCGGGCGTGCAGATCGCGACGCTGGTCTCGTCGGTGCAGGCGCGCGCGAACGGGCTCGCGCCGGGCCAACCCGGCTGGCCCGAGTCGGCCTACAACGGCGACTACATCGCGGAGATCGCCCGCGACTTCCTCGCGAAGAAGTCGGTCGGTGACGTCGTCGCGTCGGGCGACATCGCCGACGTCGAGGCGGTCCGCCGCTTCGCGGTCGCCTATTTGCGCCACGAACAAGACCTCGACCTGCAGGCCTACGGCGTGCGTTTCGACAACTACTTCCTCGAGTCGTCGCTGTACAGCGACGGCCGCGTCGACACCGTCGTTCGCGAACTGATCGCGACGGGCAAGACCTACGAGGCCGACGGCGCGCTGTGGTTGGCCACGACGTCGTACGCCGATCTCGGCGACGACAAGGATCGCGTGATGCGCAAGTCGGACGGCACGTACACGTACTTCGTGCCCGACGTCGCCTACCACTTGTCGAAATGGGAACGCGGCTATCGCACGGTCGTGAACGTGCAGGGCAGCGACCATCACGGCACCGTGGCGCGCGTGCGCGTCGGGCTGCGCGCGATCTCCGAACACGAGCACCTCGGACTGCCGAAGATCTACCCGGACTACGTGCTGCACAAGATGGTCCGTGTGATGCAGGGCGGCCAGGAGGTCAAGGTCAGCAAGCGCGCCGGCGACTACGTCACGTTGCGCGACCTGATCACGATGAGCGGCGGCGAGGCCGAACCGAACGTGCGCGGCCGCGACGCCGTGCGTTACTTCATGATCAGCCGCAAGGCCGACACGGAGTTCACGTTCGACATCGACCTCGCGTTGTCGCAGTCCGACGAGAACCCCGTCTATTACGTGCAGTACGCGCATGCGCGCATCTGCTCGGTGCTCGCCCAGTGGGCCGGTCCCGCATGGAAGGATCGACTCGCGGAGCTCGCGAAGGCCGACGTCACCCGCCTCGTCGCGCCGACCGAGATCGCGTTGATGCAGCGTCTCGCCGAATTCCCGGAACTGCTCGCGGCCGCGGCCGCCGAGATGGCGCCGCACCAGCTCGCGTTCTATCTGAAGGACTGCGCCGCGGACCTGCACAGCTATTACAATGCCGAGCGCTTTCTCGTGGACGATCCCGCGCTTCGCGATGCGCGCATCGCACTGCTCGCCGCCACGCGCCAGGTGATCGCCAACGGCCTCGCCATTGCGGGCGTCGCGGCACCGGAGCGCATGTGACCGTTCCCGTTTCGGAGTCCCACCGCATGGCCTGTCGCGTCACCGCCCCGTCCCGATCCTTCGTGCACGGGCGCGAACGCGGCAACACGATCCTCGGCCTCATCATCGGCGTCGTCGTCGGTCTCGGGATCGCGCTGATCGTCGCGCTGTTCGTGACGAAGGCGACCGTGCCCTTCGTCAACAAGGTGGCGCGACCGGCCGCGGTCGAGCCCGATCCGGCGAAGTTGCCCGATCCGAACAAGGCGCTCTACTCGAAGGACACGCCGGTCGCCGCGATTCCCGGCGCGGACGCCACGGTGATCGCGCCACCGCCGCCGAATGTCGCGCCCGGCGCCGACGGCAAGGCGCCGATCGTCGACCGCTCGACGCCCGACACCCGCATCACGTTGTTGCAGGCCGGCGCGTTCAGCAGCCCCGAGGACGCGGACAGCATGCGCGGCAAGCTCGCGTTGCTCGGCTTCGACTCGAAAGTCGTGCCGGGCGAACGCGACGGCGCGAAGTTGTACCGGGTGAGACTCGGTCCGTACTCGCGCATCGAGGATCTCAACCGTGCGCGTCAGCGCTTGATCGAGAACGGCGTCGAGGCGACGCTGGTGGCGCCGGGCAAGTAGGCCTTGTCGACCGCCAGACGACGAGCGGCGTTAAGGAAGCGACCGAGCGCTCGAACCACGCCCGTCTTGCCCGGTCGCAAGCAACACCCGCCTCTCCACCACCCATCATCCCTATGAATGCCTACTCGTCCTCGTTCCGCTGGCTGTCGACGGTCGTCGTCACGCTCTGTCTCTCGACCGCCGCCTTCGCGCAGGCTGCGCTCCGCGAAGGGACCGACTACCGCGTCGTGAAACCCGCGCAGCCGACCGAAGCGCCCGCCGGCAAGGTCGAAGTGATCGAGTTCTTCGGTTACTGGTGCCCGCATTGCAACGAGTTCGAGCCGTCGATGACCGACTGGACGAAGCGCAACGAAGCGAAGGCGCAGGTGAACTACGTGCCGATCGCGTTCCAGTCGTCGATGGCGAACCTGCAGAAGCTCTATTACACGCTCGACGCGCTCGGCAAGGAGAAGGAACTGCGCCGCAAGGTCTTCACCTCGATCCACGAAGACCATTCGCTGGCGCAGCTGCCGGATGTCGGCCAGCTCGCGACGTGGGCCGAGAAGAACGGCATCGACAAGAAGAAGTTCCTCGACACGCTCAACTCGTTCACGGTCACGGCCAAGGTGAATCGTGCGAACCAGCTCGCGAGCGCGTACGGCGTGGACTCGGTTCCCGCGATCGGGGTCGCCGGCAAGTATCTGGTCGGGGTCGATGCGCGTCGCATCAACAACCTCGACACCGTCGTCAACATGGCGCTCGCCGCGAAGTAGGCGGCGGCCGGTTTCGTGAAGGTCTTCATCACCGGTGCATCGAGCGGCATCGGCGAGGAACTCGCGCGCGCCTACGCTGCGCGCGGCGCGACGCTCGCGCTCGTCGCGCGTCGGGGCGAAGTCCTCGAGACGCTGCGGCAGTCGCTGCCTCGACCGGAGACGCATCGCATCGATGCGATCGACGTGACCGACGAGGGCGCGCTCGCGCGCGTGGCCGCGGAGCACCTCGTCGAGCGCGGCGTGCCGGACATCGTGATCGCGAACGCGGGCATCTCCGGCGGGACCGATACGTCCCGCCCCGGGGACCTCGCGGCCTTCCGGCGGATCATCGCGACGAACGTCGTCGCCACCGCCGCGACCTTCGCGCCCTTTCTCGCCGCGATGAAGAGCGAACCGTCGGCGGTGGGCGGGCGACGGCTCGTCGCGATCGCGAGCGTCGCGGGCGTCCGCGGACTGCCGGGCAGCGGCGCGTACTGCGCGTCGAAGGCCGCCGTGATCAGCTATGCCGAGAGCCTGCGCGTCGAACTGCGCGGCTCGACCGTGCGGGTCGTGACGATCGCGCCCGGCTTCATCGACACGCCGATGACGCAGCACAACCCGTATCGAATGCCCTTCCTGATGTCGCCGGCCGACTTCGCGACGCGGGCGATCGAGGTGATCTCCGCGGGCAGCGGCTACCGCGTCATTCCCTGGCAGATGGCCTGGGTCGCGCGCGGACTCAAGCTCATGCCGAACGCGCTCTACGACGCGGCGTTCGTCCGCGTCCGTCGCAAGCCGCCGCTCGGCGAATCGTGATCCGCCGAGCGGCGTTCGTTCACAGCACGTAGCGCGCGAGGTCCTCGCTCTTCGAGAGCTCGCCCAAGCGACCGTCGACGTACGCGGCGTCGATGTGCACGGTCTGGCCCGCGAGCGTCGTCGCGTCGAAGGACAATTCCTCGAGCAACCGTTCCATCACGGTGTAGAGCCGGCGCGCACCGATGTTCTCGGTCTTCTCGTTGACCGCGAACGCGATCTCCGCGAGACGCTTGATGCCGTCCTCCGCGAATTCGAGGTGCACGTTCTCGGTCTCGAGCAACGCGAGGTATTGCTTCGTCAGCGCGGCATCGGTCTGCGTGAGGATGCGTTGGAAGTCGTCGACCGACAACGAATCGAGCTCGACGCGGATCGGGAAGCGACCCTGCAGCTCGGGGATCAGGTCCGACGGCTTCGCGAGATGGAACGCGCCCGACGCGATGAAGAGGATGTGATCGGTCTTGATCATTCCGTACTTCGTCGACACGGTCGTGCCCTCGACGAGCGGCAACAGATCGCGCTGCACGCCCTGGCGCGAGACGTCCGCGCCGCCGTACTCCTGACGTGACGCGATCTTGTCGATCTCGTCGAGGAACACGATGCCGTTCTGCTCGACGTTCTGGACGGCCTGCGCCTTCAGCTCTTCCTCGTTGACGAGCTTGCCGGCCTCTTCGTCGGCGATGAGCTTCAGCGCGTCCTTGACCTTCAGCTTGCGGGTCTTCTTCTTTCCGTTGCCGGACAGGTTCTGGAACATGCCGCGGATCTGCTCGGTCATCTCTTCCATGCCCGGAGGCGCCATGATCTCCATGCCGGACTGCGGCAACGCGACCTCGATCTCGATCTCCTTGTCGTCGAGTTCTCCTTCGCGCAGGCGCTTGCGAAATTTCTGGCGCGTGTTGCTGTCGTTCGCGTGCTCGGGATCCGGCGTGGCCGCGGCCGGCGCGAAGCCGAAGTCGCGCGGCGGCGGCAGCAAGGCGTCGAGGATGCGATCCTCGGCCGCATCTTCGGCGCGCGCGCGCACCTTCTTCGTCGCCGACTCGCGTGTTTCCTTGACCGCGGTCTCGATCAGGTCGCGGATGATCGTGTCGACGTCGCGACCGACGTAGCCGACCTCGGTGAACTTCGTCGCTTCGATCTTCACGAACGGCGCGTCGGCGAGGCGCGCGAGACGACGCGCGATCTCGGTCTTGCCGACGCCGGTCGGTCCGATCATCAGGATGTTCTTCGGCGTGATCTCGTGACGCAGCGGATCCGCGACCTGCTGGCGACGCCAGCGATTGCGCAACGCGACCGCGACCGCACGCTTGGCCTTTCCCTGGCCGACGATGTGCTTGTCGAGCTCCGAGACGATCTCGGCCGGCGTCATGGTCTTCGACATGGTGGACGTTCCCGATATTGGCGTGGATTCAAAAGGCATGATGCCCCCTTCGCTTCGATGGATTGAGAGTGCGGGCGAGGGCGCGCGTTCGCGCGCCCCATCACCCGGTTGTCACAGCGTCTCGATGACGTGCGACTGGTTCGTGTAGATGCACAGGTCGCCGGCGATCGTCAGGGCCTTCTTGACGATGTCAGCCGGGGCGAGGTCCGTGTTGTCGACGAGGGCCTTCGCCGCGGACAGCGCATAGAGGCCGCCCGAGCCGATCGCGGTCACGCCGCCTTCGGGTTCGAGGACGTCGCCGTTGCCGGTGATCTGGTAGGTGTGTTCCTTGTCGGCGACGATCAGCATCGCCTCGAGGCGACGCAGGATGCGATCGGTGCGCCAGTCCTTCGCGAGCTCGACCGCCGCGCGCTGCAGGTTGCCTTGATGCTTTTCGAGCTTCGCCTCGAACCGGTCGAGCAGCGAGAACGCATCGGCGGTGCTGCCGGCGAAGCCGGTGAGGATCTTGCCTTGGTAGAGGCGGCGGACCTTTTGCGCCGTGCCCTTGACGACGACGTTGCCGAGTGTGACCTGGCCGTCACCGCCGAGCGCGACGTGTTCGCCGCGGCGGACCGCGACGATGGTGGTGCCGTGAAACTGTTCCATGCGGAACTCCGGAGAAAGAATCCCTCCGACGTTGTGACGCCGTTGCTCAATTCAAGCGCGGCGTCTTCCGCGATCAGGACCGGCGTTCGACCGGGACGATCTCGTGCAGGCCCATCACCGCGAACAGCGCGCCGACCAGGTGGCCCACGCGCACGAACTCGATGTGCTTGCGGACGCCGCGCATGCCGACCGCCCAGTTCAACAGCAGCCCTGCCGCGGTGAAGTCGACGCGCACGAGTCGCGAGCAGTCGATGATGATGCGATTGTGAGTACCCGCAAACTCGGTGAGCCGCTGCATGTCGGCCTCGGCCTTGCCGAGAACTTCACCGGACAAGGCGATCGCATCGGGCGGCAAGACTTCGTCGTCGTCGGTCGCGCCGTCGGTATCGCTCGGCGTCGGCGCGGCTTCCGCGTCCTCGATGGTGTATTTCGGCGACGCCGGCTCCCAGGACGGCGGCGAGACCTCGTACGTCACGCAGTAGTCGATGCTGGTTTCCTCGAACGCCGCCTGGCGCCCGAGGATGCGATAGATCTCGAGCAGCAGCATCCAGACCGTGTTCGGTTCGTCGCGCCGGCCGACGGCGATCGCATCCTGCAGTCGTTGCGCGAGCACGCCGGCGCCGCTGATCGAGACCTCGTGCTTGGACTTCTGGAAGGCCGCGAGGACGCGCAGGATGAGATCCGCGCCGACCGAATCGATGCTCGTGACCTTGTCGAAGTCGAGGTGCAGCACGGGATTGCGACGCGCGAGCGTCCTCAACTCCTCGAGCTGCGGAACGATCCGCGCGTCGAGCTTGCCGCCGAAGACCACGGCCGCGCGCGCGACCGGCGCAGGCTTCGTGGTCAGCGGACGTCGCGACTGCATGTCGACCCAGCCCGGCGCCGAAGTCTCGAACTGCACGGCATAGTCGATCGCGAGTTGCTCGAACTCGGCCCTCAAGCCCATCGACTGATACAACTCGAGCAGCATCAACCAGGTCTCGGTCGTCTTGTCGTTGCGCAGCGCATCGGCCAGCACCGACACGGCCGGCGCGTCCTGGCCGTTCGCATACAGGATCGCGGCCTCTTCGAGCACCGGATTCAGGCTGTCGGCGAGCACCATCGAATGCGCGAGGTTCGAATCGCCAAGCAGCACGTCGGTGGACTGGCCCGTCGCGGTCGCCGCTTGCGTGAGCGGGTCGCTCACCTGCGTCTGACGCGCGTTCGTGAAGTCGCTGCGCGACGCCATGATCTCGGACTCGATCTGCGACTCGATCAGATCGATCTTCTCGGCGGTCTGGCGCGCGACGTCGCGCGGAGAGAGAACGGGGGGCGAGCGCGTATTGGGGCCGCGTCGCGAACGCGTTCCGGCGTCGGTGCCCGCATTCGAGCCGACGTCGGAGCGAGATGCGTCGTTCGACGCACGGTCGCGCTCTTCCGGTCCCTTGCTTTTTTTCTTGCCGAACAGCCCCGAAAACGCCACGCCTTCTCCACCGCAAGAAACAGGTGTCGGCCAGGGCGCCGTGACGACGAGCCAAGGGTGACCGACTGAATTCGAGTCTAGCACGCAGGTTTCCGCGTTCCGTCGGACGAGAAGGGCTCGGCTTGCACGGCGCCGGCGGTTTCCGGCAGACTCGGCCGATGCGCTTCGTGCTGCGCCGTCTCAGACCCCTCGGATTCATCTGCCTCGCGGCCTTGCTGGCCTTCGCCCAGCACCAGGCCACGCTGCACGTGCTCGGCCATTCGATCGAGCAGATCGCGAAGCAGGGTCGCGACGCGTCCAACGACGCGCCGAACGACGCGCCCGAGTCCGTCTGTGCGAAGTGTCTCGCGCTCGCGCATCTCGACCACGTGGTCGACACGTCGGTCCCCGCGGCCGTCGACATCGCCGCGGATCATCCCTCGATCGTCGCAACGACGGTCCCCCCGGTCGACCTCGCGCTCGCGCGCGCCTACGAGAGCAGAGCCCCGCCGACGATCTCCTGACCCTGCCGCCATCCGTCGTGGCCGACGTCGATCGACGTCGCGGCCGCGTACGGCACGCACGCCATGTCCAGGAGCTCCGTCCGTGTACACCACCCCATCGCGCCGCATTCGGCGCCGCTTGTCCATCGTCGGCATCGCTTTGACCGGCGCGTTCCAATCCCCGTTTCTCCACGCCGCCGATCCGCCGGCTCAACAACTCGACTCCGTCGAAGTGACCGGCAAGCGTCTGGACGAGGCGCGCAACGGCCTGTCGCCGGAGACCGGAAGCACGATCTATCGCTTCGATCGGGCCGACCTGCAGAACCTCCCGCTCGGCACGTCGACGCCGCTCAACCAGGTGTTGCTGCAGGCGCCCGGCGTCGTGCAGGACAGCTACGGTCAGCTGCACGTGCGCGGGGACCACTCGAACCTGCAATACCGCATCAACGGCGTCGTGATCCCCGAGGCGATCTCGGGCTTCGGCCAGGCGCTCGACACGCACTTCGCAGACCAGATCAACGTGTACACCGGGGCGCTGCCCGCGCAATACGGCTATCGCACGGCGGGCATCGTCGACATCCGTACGCGGGGCACCGGCTTCGATCCGGGCGGTAGCGTCTCCGTGCTCGGCGGCACGCGCGGCCACGGCGAGGGCAGCGCCGAGTACGCCGGCAAGACGGGACCGTGGACGTATTTCCTCACGGGCTCGTACCTGCGCGACGACGTCGGCATCGAAAACCCGACGTCGAGTCGCGATCCGATCCACGACACGACGCGGCAACAGAAGGGCTTCGGCTACGTTTCGCGCGTGCTCGGCGACGACAGCAGGCTCAGCCTGATGGTCGGGACCTCGAACAATCACTTCCAGATCCCGAACACGCCGGGACAGACGCCGGACTTCGCGATCGACGGCGATCCCGTCGTCGACTCGGCGAAGCTCGACGCGAAACAGAACGAGAAGAACAGCTTCCAGATCGCCACGTTCCAGTCCGGGATCGGCGAGCGCGTCGACTATCAGGTATCGGTCTTCCACCGCTACACCGACGTCGCCTATCAGCCGGATGCGCTCGGCGACCTCGTCTTCAACGGCGTGGCCGCGCAAGTCGTCCGGAAGAACGAGGCGTTCGGCCTGCAAGGGGACGCGAGCTTCCGCTGGACCGCGGACCACACGTTGAGGGCCGGCGTCTTCGCGCAGCGCGAGCGCTACAGCGTCGACAACTCGTCACGCGTCTTCGCCGCGGACGACGACGGTAACCAGACGTCGACGACGCCGATCACGATCGTCGACAACTCGGCCGCCTCGGGTGTGACCTACGGTCTCTATGCGCAGGACGAATGGCAGGCGACGACGTCGCTCACCGTCAACTACGGCGTGCGCTTCGATCACGTCGGGACCGTCGTCTCCGAGAAGCAGTGGAGCCCGCGCGTCGGTCTCGTCTACGACTTGTCGCACGACACGCGCGTGCACGTCGGCTATGCGCGCTACTTCACACCGCCGCCGACGGAGAAGATCGATACGACGTCGGTCGCGAAATTCCTCGGAACGACGAACGCGCTGCCGTCGGACGCGGACACGTCGGTGAGGAGCGAGCGATCCCATTACTTCGACCTCGGCGTGTCCCACCAGCTGACGCCCGCGATCACGGTCGGCCTCGATGCCTATTACCGCAAGGTTCGCAACCTGCAGGACGAAGGCCAGTTCGGAAACGCGTTGATCTACTCGGCGTTCAACTACGACGAGGGACGGGTGCGCGGCGTCGAGCTCTCGGCCAGCTATCGCAAGGACGGCCTGCAGCTCTATGCCAATGCGGCGCTGTCGCGCGCCGAAGGCCGCAATATCGTCAGCGGCCAGTTCAACTTCGATCCAGACGAACTCGCGTACATCGCGAGCCACTGGGTCCACCTCGATCACGACCAGTCGCTGACCGGCTCGGTGGGTGCGTCGTATGCATGGGGAGCCACGCGGGTCGGCGTCGACGGGCTCTACGGCAGCGGGCTCCGTCGCGGCTTCGCGAACAGCGAGCACCTGCCGTCGTACACGCAGGTGAACCTGAGCGCGTCGCACGCGTTCGCGATCGACGGCCTTGGCAAGCTCGAAGCGAGGATCGCCGTGATCAATCTCTTCGACCGGGTGTTCGAGTTGCGCGACGGCAGCGGCATCGGCGTCGGCGCGCCGCAGTTCGGACCGCGGCGCGGCGTCTACGCCGGACTCACGGCGAGCTTCTGAAAAAGAAAAGGCGGCGCGAGCGCCGCCTTGTCGAGCCGGACGAGCGCCGTCTATTCGCCGTACATCTTCTGTTTCATCTCGCGGCGCTCCTGCGCCTCGAGGGACAGCGTCGCGGTCGGACGCGCGAGCAGGCGCGGGACGCCGATCGGATCGCCGGTCTCTTCGCAGTAGCCGTAATCGCCCGAGTCGATGCGATGGATCGACTGCTGGATCTTCTTGAGCAGCTTGCGTTCGCGATCGCGGGTGCGCAGCTCGAGCGCGTGCTCTTCCTCGATCGTCGCGCGGTCGGCCGGATCGGGAACGATGATCGATTCGCGCAGGTGCTCGGTCGTCTGGTCCGCGTTTCGCAGGATCTCCTGCTCCATGTTCTGCAGGCGCAGCTTGAAGAACAGCAGCTGCGACGCGTTCATGTAGTCCTTCTCCGGCGCCGCGAGGATTTCGGCCTCGGACAGCGTCTTCGCCGGTCCCCTGGCGACGGCATTCCCGTTCTTCGCCGCGGGCGCGGGCTTCACGGGCTCGGGCTTCGCGGCCACAACGGGCTTCGTCACGACGGGCGCCGCCGCTTTTTTCGCGGCGACAGGCTTCACGGCCGCGGCCTTGCGCACAGGCGCACTCTTCGCCGACGGTTTCGTCGCGGTCTTGGTCGTAGCGATTTTTGCTCCCATGACTTCCTCTGCACGTCTGTCGCCTCGCGATCGCGAGTTCGACGATATTTCGATCGACGGATTCCACCGTCACTTCAGCCCGACGATGGCGCCGGCCAGTGTAGGGCGACGGATCCGTCGCTGCCGCGCCGCTTGCCGCGTCGTCGGCGCCGTCCGACCCGTTCGAACGCGGTCAGGACGACGGGAAAACCCTTCGGGGACAAGGATTTTTTGCGCTGGCGAAGGACCCCGGCCCTGCACAAGGGGCCGGATTAAAGCACAGCGTGGGGGGCCGCGCAATCGGCTTCGGCGTGACTCGACGGTCAGGACGTGAACAAGGTCGCGCCACCCGTCCGATGCCGCGACAATGGCGCTCCCGCAGCCCATGTCGCCCGTCGCACTCCTCCTCGTCCTCACCGCCGCGTTCACGCACGCGACGTGGAACATCCTCGCGAAACAGGCAGCGCACTGCCGTTTCTTCAACTGGTATTACTCCGTCGGCGCGGCGGTGCTGTTCGCCCCGCTCGCCTGGTCGGTGTCGAGCGACTTCCTGCCGCACGCGTCCTTCGTCGTCGCGCTCGTACTGCTGGCGACGAGCGTCCTGCACGCGCTCTACTCCGAACTCCTCCAACGCGGCTATCGCGCCGCCGACCTGTCCGTGGTCTATCCGGTCGCGCGGGGGACCGGGCCGCTGATCTCCTTCATCGGCGCGATCTTCGTGCTCGGCGAGCACCCCTCGCTCGTCGCCACGGGCGGCGCTCTCCTCGTCGTGGCCGGCGTCCTCGTGCTCGCGGGCGGACGACGACTCCTCGACGAGCTGCGGAAACCCGCGTCGGCGCGCGGGACCGCCGTCGCCGGCCTGTATTGGGGCGGGCTGATCGGCCTCGCGATCGCGGCCTACACGCTCAACGACGGCTACGCCGTGAAGGCCCTGCTCGTGCCGCCGATCCTCGTCGACTATTGCGGCAACCTGTTTCGTGCGCTCGTCCTCGCGCCGCAGGCCTTGCGTCGACGCGACGTGGTCGCCGCCGAGTACCCGCGCTACTGGAAGCAGGCACTCGGGGTCTCGATCCTCGGGCCGACCGGCTACATCCTCGTGCTCTACGCGATGACGCTCGCACCGGTGAGCCACGTCGCACCGGCGCGCGAACTGTCGATGATGATCGGCGCGTGGTTCGGTGCGCGCTTGCTCGGCGAGGGCCACGCGCTGCAACGGGTGATCGCGGCCGCCCTCATCGTGGTCGGCGTCGGCGCCCTCGCGCTGGGTTGAGACGGCCCGTCGCCGCGATGCGTTGTGTGCCGCGCGCGCGTTGCGTACCATCGGCCGCTCCCGTCCTCGTTCGCGAACCCATGATCCCGTCCCGTCGTCTCGTCGTCGCCTCGTTGTTGATCGGCCTCGTCTGCGGAGCGACCGGCGCGCAGGCACGCGACTGGACGACGATCCGCATCGGCGTCGACGCGACCTACAAGCCGTTCACCTACAAGACCGCCGACGGCCAGCTGGCCGGTTTCGACGTCGACATCGCGAAGGCGCTCTGCGCCGAGATGAAGGCGAAATGCAGCTTCGTCGAGAGCAGCTGGGAGGGCATCATCCCCGGCCTTCGCGCGAACAAGTTCGACGCGATCATCTCGTCGATGTCGATCACCGACGAGCGCAAGAAGGCGGTCGACTTCAGCGACAAGTATTACCAGACGCCGACCGCCGTCATCGCGAAGATCGGCTCGATCGACGGCTCGACGGCGAGCCTGAAGGGCAAGCGCATCGGTGTCCTCAAGGCGTCGATCCAGGAGACCTATGCGAAAGCGGTGCTCAAGGAGTCGAGCGTCGTCTCGTACGACTCGACGCAGCAGTCCTACGTCGACCTGAAGTCGGGACGGCTCGACGCCGTGGTCGTCGACAAGTTCGAAGGCCGCGGCGGCTTCATCGAGACGCCGGACGGCAAGGGCTACGCCTTCGTGGGTCCGGATCTCACCGACCCGAAGTACTTCGGCACCGGCGCGGGCATCGCGATCCGCAAGTCGGACGCCGACCTGCGCGACCGCTTCAACGCGGCGTTGAAGACGATCCGGGCGAACGGGACCTGGAAGAAGCTCGCCGACAAATACTTCGACTTCGACATCTACGGCTCCTGATGGTCGGCCGGCGCACGCGCGGACGCTGCGGGTGATGCCGAGCGGCGACAACTACCTGCCCTACGTGCTCGCCGGTCTCGGGCTCACGCTCGGGGTCGCGGTGCTCGCGCTCGTGATCGCCACCGTCCTCGGCATCGCCGGCGCGGCCGCGCGCCTGTCGACGCATCGCGTGCCGCGTGCGGTGGCGGCGGCCTACGCCACGTTGATCCGCGGCGTCCCCGACCTGGTCTTGATGCTGCTGATCTTCTACGGCGGCCAGCTCGGCGTGAACGCCCTCGCGTTGCGCTTCGGCTGGGGTGGCGAGACCGGCTCGATCGACATCGACCCGTTCGTCGCCGGCACGATCACGATCGGCTTCATCTATGGCGCGTATTTCGCGGAGACGTTCCGCGGCGCGATGCTCGCGGTCCCGATCGGCCAGAGCGAGGCCGCGCTCGCCTGCGGCATGTCGCGCGCGCAGGTGCTCGCGCGCATCGTGCTGCCACAGATGGTCCGGCACGCGCTGCCCGGCTTCACCAACAACTGGCTCGTGCTCGTGAAGGCGACGGCCCTCGTCTCGGTGATCGGCCTCACGGACCTGATGTATCGCGCGAAGCAGGCGGGGG